>JAABUK010002839.1_pt1 | contig 30406 bp, 16 predicted proteins | sample 5559141 | NCBI WGS metagenome assembly JAABUK01 (sample SAMN10711869, study PRJNA513367) | rock metagenome | isolation source: Antarctica rocks | place: Antarctica: Victoria Land, Pudding Butte nord | collected 2016-01-03
GCTCCACTATCTACCGTTAGTAATAATTATAACTTCACTTCTGCCGGTTGTCCGGGAGATGGATTTTATACGCTGATAAACAGCACCTCCAATTGTTTTAACAGTACCTGGCACAATTTGGCGGAAGATCATACGCCCAATGATATCAACGGATATATGATGCTGGTGAATGGCAGTTTTTCGCCGGGAGATTTTTACGTTGAAACGGTAAAAGGATTATGTCCCAATACTACCTACGAGTTTGCTGCCTGGATATTAAATATTTTAAAGCCGTCTGCATGCAGTGGCAATGGCATTCGTCCTAACCTGACTTTTAAAATTCAAACCGCTGCCGGGGTAGAGCTTGGTACCTACAATACCGGGGATATTGCTCATACTTCCGGCCCTGTATGGAATCAATATGGTTTATTTTTTACTACACCTTCCACTGTTAGTAGTGTTATTTTACGCATTACTAACAATGCTCCCGGTGGTTGTGGCAATGATTTAATTCTTGATGATATAACATTTCGTCCGTGTGGGGCTACAGTAAAGGCAACAATTAATTATTCAGGCGCTACCAATGTTGTTGATGTATGCCAGGGTGATACACAGATATTTAACCTGAGTGCTTCCTTATCTACCGGCTATAACAACCCTGCTTATCAATGGCAGATCAGCACTGACAGTGTGCAATGGAAAGATATAAGCGGAGCTATAACTGCCGGCTATAACCGTCCTCCAACAGGAACCGGGGATTTCAGCTACCGGCTAGCAGTAGCCGAAGCGGGGAATATATCAAGTGCAACCTGCCGTGTTGTTTCAAATATTGTTACAGTTAGGGTTAATACAAATCCTGTCATTAATGCATCAGGTAATAAACCTGTTTGTGACCAGGGTCCGTTGGAATTGAATGCTTCAGGTGGACGTCAGTATTTGTGGACAGGACCCGGCGGATTTACATCAACACTTTCAAATCCGAAATCAGTCGCTACACTTTCCAGCAATGGCATTTATCATGTTAAAGCAACTACAGCAAGAGGTTGTTCAGGCACAGATTCAGTTGCAGTTCAGGTGTTTCCAAAAGCAAGTGTTTATGCGGGAGATGATCAGCATATTTGTGAAGGGAACAGTGTGGTATTACATGCAACTGATGCAGCCTCTTATCTTTGGTCTCCTGCAGCAGGACTATCTTCTGCCACTGTGCAGGATCCGGTTGCAAGGCCACTAGATTCAACACTCTATGTAATAAATATAAAAGATAAGAATGGATGCAATGCAAGTGATAGCATAAGGATAAATGTTTCAAAAAAGCCCGTTGCATTTGCAGGCGCTGAAATCCAGCTATTCGAGGGACAATCCGTTATGCTGAACGGCATCGCACGAGGAACGAACGTGCAATTCAGGTGGAGTCCTTCAACTTATATGACAAACAGCAATTCTTTAACTCCTACAGTAACGCCGCATGATACGATAAGCTACCTGCTGACCGTAACATCGAATGATGGATGCGGAATTGCAACGGACAAAGTTTTTGTAAGGGTTTATCAGAAAGTAATTGTTCCAAATGCCTTTTCACCTAACGGAGATGGAATTAATGATGTTTGGAATATAGAAAAGCTGCAAACATATAATAATGTTGTGGTAACGGTATTTAACCGTTATGGTCAGATAGTATTTAATTCGGTTGGCTATAGTAAAAGATGGGATGGAATGTATAACGGCAGGCCCCTGCCATTCGGAACTTATTATTATACGCTGGATTTGAAGAATGGAACTAAGGTTATAAGTGGCTGGGTGCTGATTGTGAGATAGTCTGAACTGTGATTAAATGATTTTTTGATTAGCATGATTTTCCAAAGTATAATTAAGTTGATCTTAATAGTCTGAACTGTAATTAAATAATTTTTGATTACCATGATTTTTCAATTGGTATAATTAAGTCGGTCTCAATAGTCTTGAATTTGATTATAGTTTTCAAATAATCATTAAAATCATGGTTATGTTTGCAAGAAAAATATAATGAAAGATCTGATACTTGAAGCATGGAATGATCGCAGCTTATTGAAAGAGACTAAATATACCGATGCAGTAAAAGCAGTGATTGAAGAAGTGGACAAAGGCCGGTTGCGTACTGCATCACCGGTTGAAAATGGTTCCGGGGGTGGAGGGTGGCAGGTAAATGAATGGGTTAAGCAGGCGATATTATTGTATTTCGGCATCCGTCAGATGGAAACATATTCTTTACCTCCCTTTGAGTTTTATGACAAGATGCAATTAAAAAGCGATTATGCATCACTGGGAGTAAGGGCTGTGCCGCATGCTGTTGCAAGGTATGGAGCTTACCTTGCAAGAAATGTTGTTTTAATGCCCAGTTATGTAAATATAGGTGCTTATGTAGATGAAGGAACTATGGTTGATACCTGGGCTACCGTGGGTAGTTGTGCACAGATAGGCAAAGGTGTTCACCTTAGTGGTGGTGTGGGAATCGGCGGTGTATTAGAACCGTTGCAGGCTTCTCCTGTAATTGTTGAAGACGGCTGTTTCCTAGGCTCAAGGTCCATTGTAGTAGAAGGTGTTATTGTAGAAAAAGAGGCAGTGCTGGGAGCCAATGTTGTTTTGACTCAGAGCACAAAAATCATTGATGTCAGTGGCAGTGAACCGGTGGAATTCAAAGGAAGGGTTCCTGCAAGAAGTGTTGTGATACCGGGTACTTATGCAAAAAAATTTCCTGCAGGTGAATACCATGTTAGCTGCGCCCTGATCATAGGTAAACGAAAACCCAGTACCGATCTTAAGACGAGTCTTAATGACGCGTTGAGGGATTTCAATGTATCTGCGTAACGCATCATCACCTATAAGGTTTTCAAAACCTTATAGGTGTAACCGCGGCATCTTTTATTTTGTAGAATAACCTGATCTTTTTCACGCTGCTGACAGCTGATAGCTGACGGCTAATAGCTATCAGCATGAACCTCATTACTAAAAAGCCCAACATCACCTTCGCAGGATTTGTTTTTACATTTCTTGGATCAATTTTATTTTCAACCAAAGCTATTATAGTTAAAAAGGCTTTTGCCGATACGCCCGTAGATGCGCTGACCTTATTGACATTAAGAATGATTTTTTCACTTCCTTTCTTTGTGGGCATGGCATTTCTTGCTTCGAATACAAAGGATAATATCAGGCTGAACTTACGGCAATGGGTAAGTGTTATCATAATAGGCATGTTAGGATATTATATCAGCAGTCTTCTTGATTTTGTAGGATTGCAATATATCTCCGCAGGACTTGAACGGCTGATCCTTTTTCTTTATCCCACTTTTACAGTATTAATAAATGCTTTTGTATATAAACAAAAGATAAGAGGCATTCAGAAAATTGCTTTGGCACTTACGTATGCAGGCATTGCGATCGCTTATTATGGTGAGCTGCATGTTGATATGTCGAATCCAAATTTTCTTTGGGGAAGTTTTCTCATATTTTTATGTTCTATTACTTATTCAATTTATATAGTTGGCAGCGGAAGGTTGATCCCGGTTGCAGGACCAACAAAATTCACTGCTTATGCGATGCTTTCAGCCACCGTAGGTATTTTTATCACATTTATTTTTAATGGCAATTATCATACACTTAATTCGGGTGCCGGACTATGGGGTTATGGAATATTGTTGGCTGTTCTGGCAACGGTTGTTCCATCGCTGCTTATTTCAAATGGCATGAAGCGGATCGGATCGAATAACGTGGCCATTATTTCAGGTATAGGGCCGGTATCAACAATAATCCAGGCTCATTTTATTTTGAAGGAGCCTATATTCTTAGAACAGATTGCCGGAACGGTGCTGGTGGTAGCCGGTGTTTTAATAATCGGCTGGAAGCGGTGACTATCAACGCTAGCCTGGCTTTCAAATAAAAATGCTGTTGCACTTTGTTCAAATATCAATTTAACGTAGGTTTGCGTCCCTGACAGCAATTCATTTCAAAAGCCCGGGTGGCGAAATTGGTAGACGCACTGTGTTCAGGTCGCAGCATCCGCAAGGTTGTGCTGGTTCGAATCCAGTCCCGGGCACTTAGTTAAACTCTAAAACAATTGATAATCAATGGTTTTTTCATTTTTAGATCTCACATTGTGCCGCTCTTTCACGCATTCCCCCACTTTTTTAGGCACATATTTGGCATACGATTTGGCACACGTTAGCTATGAATATAAATGCAACCAAACGGACATCCTTAAATAAAGAAAAGATTTATTATGCTCTTGAGTGGGGCAAAGGTGCAGGCCAACGAATTGCGACGGGAATTTTTACTTATGCAAAACCCAAAGATCACGTTCAACGGATTCATAATAAAGAAGCTCAAGGTATTTTGGAAGCCAAACGTTCCCAAATGATTTTAGACAGGCAGGCCATAAATACCGGATACATTCCCCAACACAAAATTAAAGGCAACTTTTTGGAGTATTATGAAGAATTTGTGAAGCAAAACTCAAGAAAAGGTAATCGTCACCTAAGTCAAAGTTTGAGAGCATTCAAAAAGTTCATTGGACAAGATTATATGTCTCCAATAGATTTAACAGAAAACCTATGCGAGCGCTTTCGAACTTATCTGCTCGGAAACTTAAATGGTGAGACGCCAGCAAATTACTTCAGCCGATTTAAAAGAGTTTTGGAAGCCGCAAAGAAAGATGGCTATTTCAAGCTTAACCCCTCTGAAAATCTTGCTTCGAAATCGAAACCCAACAAAAAAGTGAAAGATATACTTGAGTCAGGAGAGTATTTACAGTTGATGAACACTCCTTGTCTCAATCACGAAGTTAAAAAGGCATTTGTGTTTTCACTATACACCGGTTTCAGATGGGCAGATGTTAAGCCACTGACCTGGAAAAATATAAAAGATGACGAAACAGTTATTATCATTCAGAAGAAAACTAATGAAACGCTTGATCTGCCGCTGCATCCAATAGCGCGTAAGATAATTGGAGAAAGGAAAACCGGGCTGATATTTAAATTGCCAACGGCTGATGGAGCCAATAAGGTATTGTCTAATTGGTGCGATGATGCTAAACTTGAAAAACATATCACCTGGCATTGCGCTCGGCATAGTTTTTCCGTATTGCTGCAGGACAAAGGAACAGATATGGCTACTGTAGCTGGCATGCTCGGCCATACATCCACAAAATACGTTCACAAAACTTATAATCGCTATCGGAAAGCAAATGCGATAGACGCAATCAAGAAATTACCATCTCTATAGCTTGATTTTTTTTACTAGCTCCTCGAACCTTGATGGGGCACCGGATAAAATTAAATCCAATTCTTCACGTTTGTAATAACCATTAGAGTTCTTGTATATGCCATACTCGTCGCACTTTTTCGTGAGTTGTGTCCGTCCCAAATTACAATAGATCATCGCTTCTTCAGGTTTCAAGTAGGGCTTAAAACAAATAGCAATAGCTTTCAAAACGGATATATCGTTATACTTCATCATGGCTTTCTTCACTTTTCTTATTATAATTCTATAGGGGCAGTTCTGATGATTTATTTGAAAAGCAGCTTATAAAATGAGTTCTTGTGCCCCTTATTGTCAATATCTAAATTAATTAACACTACAATAGGATGAATTAAAAAAAGATAATAAATGTTCCAGACTTGAAGAAAGCTATCAGAAAAGATTAAATTAAATCATCGGTTTGGATGCTGGTAGATGTAGATTTGGTTGTTGTTCAAAAAATGCAAAATACATGCTTGTACCACACCGTTGGAACATTGTCATTAGTAACTGACGCGGGATTTTATATAAAAGGTTCATATTACTGCCGTCAGCACCACTTGCCCAAACCACATGTGAGCTGCGGTTTTGGCAAGCCCGTCATTTTGTTTTTTCAAATTCTATACCCTTTGTTCTCCAAAAATAAAATTTTATTCTATAGATTTTGTTTTGAACACTTCTGATGAATTGTAAATTACAACCTAATTCATTTATCGTGAAAGCGTCTTTATAAGTAGGTGCTAATTGATAAAATTTATCGGCATTAAAACGAATTGTCAATTTACTGCTATCACGTTGTATAGTTACAGATGAATTAGTTTCTTTTGAAAAATATTTTCCTTGATAGATATTGAGGTCTTTCTCTGCAAGATTAACAGGTTGAACTTTTGAAAAGTGTACAGTGTCTCTAGGTGATAAAGTTATATAGGAACCGCTGAAGCCATTAATTTCTAAGATAAAGTTATCCGATTTGAAACTATGTGCAGATAATAACCTGAGAGGCAAATAATCATCAAGTATTAATGTACTATCTTTTATTGCTAGACGAAAAGTTGATCGGTTTCGTTCATTTACATACATGCCAGTAAAGCTATTTAGAAAACCTTCAGACAACTTAATGTTCCCGCGCATTTCGGGTACAGGTTCTGTCTTATTGGGCACAAATATTTTTCGAATGGTATTGGCTACATTGTTTATATTAAACTGAGAAGTGTTACTCAAAATGGCAATTGATATTTTTAATTGCGGAAACGTTTCTAGATAAGCCCGATAACCTGCTGTTGCTCCATCATGACTAATATTATCCCAACCCATAACTTTATTAATAAACAAACCTGCAGCATAAGGATTTGATACTCCATTGTCTAAAGGCTCTGTTTCAGTTTGTTTTGATAATAGAGAAGGATTTCCAAACTTTCCACTTTGATAAAAATTATTCCATTTTAATAAATCTTCAGTTGTTGTTAATAATCCTCCAGGTCCATAAACACTTTCATTCGGCATGTCCATTTTAAAACCATTGACTGATTTAGAATAAGCAATTGCACGATTGGATACTATACGGTTTGGGTCATCCCTCCATTGCGTTTGTGTCATTCCAGCGGGTTCAAAAATATACTTTTGAGTAAACTTTGCCAGCGATAAACCACTTACTCTTTGTATAATGATGGCAAAAAGAATGTAATTTGAATTACTATATAAAAACTCGGCACCTGTTCTATTGTTTAAGTGTTTTTGACGGGTAATAATTTCCAACACATCATTGTTGGTATAAAATTTTTGTCCACGGGGCCAGGCGGTCAGTTCAATTAGGTCACTCCATTCCCTTATAGCACTTGTGTGATGAAGCATTTGGCGAAGAATAATCGGAATTCCATAATCTGGTAATTCAGGGATATATTTTCTAACATTGTCATTAAGAGAAAGCTTTTGTTGTTGTTCTAATAAAAGAATAGAAGCGGCAGTAAATTGTTTGGATACAGAACCGGCTTCAAGTATTGAGTTGGTGGTAAGTGAAACATTGCGTTCCAAATCGGCCATTCCCCAAGATTTAGAAAAAATCAGCTGCCCATTTTTTGAAATGGAAAGTTGACATCCGGGGTTTCCAGGTAGATATTGACTAAAACTTTCATTTATCAAGGATAATGTATCATGCCATTTCTGTCCATAAGAAAATTGGAAAGCAAATAATGAAATGAATAATAGTCTTGTGGCCTTCATAAAGTCTAAATTAATAATGTCAAACTGGGAACTGCAGTAAAGAAATGATTGGGAGATGTTGTTATTACGTCAGCCCCACTTGCTGTAAACCGCCCGTTAGCGGTTCGTTGGTCTTCTTCGTATGTTTATTCTGCCAAAAATGTCATCACATAAGCTCTTATTTCTTTACATTGTTTCTTGTTCGCTTTATTATCCATCTCATTGTGTATAGTATTTTGCAGCTTGATAATAGCCATTTCATATGTTGCTTTTTCCTCGTCAGTAGGCAAAACGCCTTCGTCAGGAGGTTGGTCACTTGAACGTAATGAATAAACTCTCGGATTATTTGTCCGCGGCAGAGCCATTCTTCTATTGTCTAAAGTAATTATTTTATAAACTATCCCTGGATATTTTTGAGGAAATAATGCTGTCATATATGCCCCATTTGAGTGTCCAATTAAAGTAATATGCTTAAAATTTAATTCAGGGTTTGAAAGTTTTAATTCATTTATTGTAAACAGAATATTGTCAGCACCTCGTTCCCAAAACGGTCGTCTAACTATTTGCGGAGTTCCTGCTGATGGAATTAAACTGTCTGCAGGAAGTTCGTGTTGAATACTTACTACAAAATATCCTTTGTAAGCTAAATATTCTGTCAAATAAGAATAAGCTAAATAATCGCCCCCTTTATTTTGTCCATAACCAGTTATTATGCAGATGCTTGAAATTCTTTTATGCCCGTACACTTGTTGTATCAAAATCGAACAATCTAAAAAATGGTGCTTAAGTATTTGATTGATTAACAATTGTTTTTGAATTTGGCTTCCCGTTTGAATTAATTGATTAAATAGACTTTTTAACTTCAAGCTGCATATCATGTATAAAAATTATTTTAAAACCGCATGGCGCAATCTTGTAAGTAACAAGGTTTACAGCGCCCTTAATATTTTTGGCCTGGCGACCGGCATGGCTGTAGCATTAATGATAGGTTTATGGGTTTATTACCAATACTCATATGACCGTTTTCTTCCAGGTTATCAACAGGTATATAAAGCAAGAGCCAGGTTTTTCATTGACGGAGAAAAAGTAGTCGGTGTAGCAACGGCATATCCATTAGCTGAAGCGCTCAAAAGAGATATTCCCGGTGTAAAGTATGTTACGCAAACAGATTGGATGGGACCCCACGGACTTGTAGTTGGCGAAAAGAAAATATACACAGAAGGTGCAATGGCAGGCGAAGATTTTTTAAAAATATTTCAATATCCCTTATTGCAGGGAAATGCGGATGCCAGTTTAAAAGATCCGTATTCAATTGTACTCACACAGTCAACGGCCAAATCATTATTCGGTAATGAAGACCCGATGAACAAAACGGTTCGCATAGACAACAACCATGATTTAAAAGTAACAGGCTTGCTAAGGGATTTGCCGGGCAACTCCACCTTCCAGTTCAATTACCTCGTTCCATTTTCTTTTTATACCCTTAGCAATGATTGGGTAAAGGAAACGGTGACAAAGTGGAGCAACAGTTCTTATCAAACTTTTGTCGCATTAGAACCGAATGTTTCTTACAAACAGATTGAACCGGGCTTAAAAGCCATATTCAAAAAGTATAACCCCAAAGATTATAAAGACGTTAAAGCGGAATTATTCATGCAGCCATTGAAAGATTGGCACTTGTATAATGATTACAAAGAAGGGCAAGCCGTAGGAGGCTTTTTTTATTACGTACAACTATTCGGCATCATCGGAGTTCTTGTTTTGCTGATTGCCTGTATAAATTTCATGAACCTATCAACGGCACGTTCCGAAAAACGGGCAAGGGAAGTGGGTGTACGAAAAGCGGTGGGGTCACAGCGTAAAGATTTGATCCTTCAGTTTTTGATTGAATCCATTGTTATCGCTTTTATTGCAGCGCTACTTTCGCTATTGTTTGTACAACTGGCATTAACATCCTTTAATACGCTCACCAAAACCGCAATTACAATTCCTTATTCAAACCCTATTTTCTGGTGCATAATAATAAGCTACGTATTGCTTACCGGTTTGCTTGCCGGTAGTCGGCCGGCTTTTTATCTTTCTGCTTTTAAGCCTGTACAGGTTTTGAAAGGTAGTATTCAACTAGGCCGCTCGGCAACTTTGCCGAGAAAAATCTTAGTTGTGTTGCAGTTTAGTTGCTCCATTGCTTTAATCATAAGCACGACAATCGTGTACCAACAATTGCAATTTGCAAAGAACAGACCGTCAGGATACGACGCAAACCGGTTGTTGATGACGGATGTCAGCAGCGACCTCAACCGAAATTATACCGCGCTTAAAAATGATTTATTGCAAAGCGGGATCGTTACAAACATTACCAAGTCATCAAGTCCGGTTACCGATATTTGGTCGCATAACAGTATTGACGATTGGCCAGGAAAACAAGCTGGTGAAATCATGAGTATAGGAACCATTGGTTTAAACGACGCCGACTATTTTAAAACGCTTGGGATGCAAATAGCAGAGGGGCGAAATTTTACCGGAAATATTGGCACAGACACATTGAGTGTAATTCTTAATGAAGCCGCAGTAAGGCGAATGCGTTTTAAAGAGCCTTTAAACCAAATTATCACCTATAATAGTGGCAAGCCACAACAGCTAAAAGTGATTGGTGTAGTAAAAGATGCGTTAATGACGTCTCCGTTTTCGCCCGTTGAGCCATCGGTGTTTGTTTATACACCAGGCTGGTCAAATATCATTACATACCGGTTGGCACTCAAGGTAAGTACCCAGAAAGCCATCACAAAACTTACCTCAATTTTCAACAAATACAGTCCTTCGTCTCCGTACCTCTATCACTTTGTTGATGAAAGTTATGCAGCAAAGTTTGATCTTGAAACACTCGTGGGCAAACTTGCAGCTTTGTTTGCAGCGTTGGCAATATTTATATCATGCCTTGGTTTGTTTGGTCTTGCTGCTTATACAGCTGAGCAGCGGACGAAAGAAATTGGTATCCGCAAAGTGTTAGGATCTTCTGTATCGCAGGTCTGGCTATTACTTTCCAAAGATTTTATTGTATTAGTACTCATCAGTTGCTTCATTGCTTCACCAATTGCTTTTTATTTCTTGCACGACTGGCTGCAGAAGTATGACTATAGAATTAGCATAAGCCCATTTGTATTTATTATGGCTGGTGTTGCAGCAATTGTAATGACAATATTTACCATAAGTTTCCAGGCGATAAAAGCAGCGCTAGCAAACCCCGTTAAATCTTTACGAACAGAATAAAAATAAATTTAATTGTGAAAAATATTCCCTTCATACTCCGCCGCTTCGGCCGTCAAAAATTAACTACATCCGTTCATATTGTTGGCCTTACATTAGGTATTTCAGTTTGCCTTTTGATCGGGTTATTTATACGATATGAATCAAGCTTTGATACCTATCATACCAATGCAAGCCGCATTTACCGGGTAAATACAGTATGGACAGATCCGGGCGAAAAACATTTTCATTTCTCTACAGCCTTTCCTCTTGCAGAAGCCATTAGAAAAGAAATCCCCTTTGTTGAAAAAGTAACGAGGATACATCATCCTGATCACCCGATCATTGAAATAGCTCCCGGTAAAAGATTCAAGCAGGAATACGTTATGATTACTGATCCGGAATTCTTTGATGTATTTGATGTGAAAGTTTTACAGGGCAATGCACGTGAAGCGTTGCGAAAGCCTTACCAGGCATTAATTACAGAATCTACTGCTAAAAAGTTTTTTGGAAATGAAAATCCAATAGGCAAAGTATTCAAATACAATGACAAGTTTAATATAACTGCAGCAGGAGTGCTTGCTGATTTTCCCGGCAATACACACTTGCCTGCTGCTATGCTGCTTTCATTATCTTCTAATGAAGATTTTTTAGGCACAAGTACTACTCAATTTGGTTTTGTTTCCGGCGGCTCTACTTTTGTTTTGCTGCCTAAAGGAGAAAATCCTAAACGTCTTGATGCTGGCTTAAAAGCTATATATGACAGAGCTGTCAACAACAATCCGGATAAGCCAAAAGGTTCCCGTGCTGATGCAGAATTGCAACCGCTTAGTGATATTCATTTCAATCCAAAATATGCTGATGGAGGTTATTGGGTAAAGGCCGTAAATATTAAGTGGCTTTGGTTTTTTGGCAGCGTTGGGCTCGCAGTATTGATTCTTGCTTGCATTAATTTTGTTAACCTGTCTACGGCCCAAGCACTTACAAGGGCAAAAGAAGTTGGTGTGCGTAAAACAGCTGGTGCAGGAAAATTTCAATTGATGAGGCAATTTCTTACAGAGGCATTATTGCTCGTTTCTTTTTCAGCAATATTGGCGATACTAATTACTAAACTAACTCTTCCATACATCAATGACCTGGTAGAAAAGCGAATAAGCTTTGATCTTTTTACATCTCCCCTGTTATTAACCGAACTGATTATTGGTATTCTGTTTACCTCAATAATGGCCGGGCTTTATCCGGCGTGGATCATTTCAAAATTTCGGCCTGCTGAAACATTAAAATCAGGCTCAGTAAATTCAAACTTCCAGTCAGTCTTACTTCGCAAAGGATTAGTAGTTGCACAATTTAGTATATCCGTTTTTTTACTTATTACCCTGTTGCTTATAGGCAGGCAAATGAATTATATGCGCAGCAAAAACCTCGGCTTTGATAAAGACAATACAGTGATGGTGCAGTTGCCATTTGATAATACTCCTGCAAAAAAAGAATTATTCAGAACGGAGCTGTCTAAGGTTCCGCAAATGAAAGATTTATCTTTTTTCACGGGCTCATTTACGGGCGATAATTGGGGAACAGTAATGAGTTTGAAAGATGGTAATGACCCTAATCGCCAGCAGGTAAATACCATTATGACAGATGAACGCTTTTGCCAAATGTATGGATTACATCTTCTGGCCGGAAGATTTTTTGAGGCAAAGGATACCAATGCAGTTTCTCAATCGCTCCCCAAAGGTCAGCGCTTTCCTAAATCGGTAGTAAATGAAAAACTGGTAAAAGCTTTAGGATTTAAATCCTACGAGGAGGCCTTAGGCAAAAGGTTTTGGATAGGATTAAATGGATGGAAACCTGAAATAGTTGGAGTTGTACAGGATTTTAATACCACCTCATTGCATGAAGAAATTAAACCTGCGCTTATCACCCAGTTCATACCTGTTTGTAATAAGGCAGGGATAAAAATTAAAATTGGGTCTGATGTACCACAAACAATCAGCAATATAAGCCGGGCGTTCAAAAAAGTTTTTCCGGATGGAATATTTGAATTTAATTTTTTAGACCAGGAATTAGATTCGCTGTATAAAACAGAAGCACGCCTGTATGCACTCTTCAGGATATTTTCTTTATTGGCAATGCTTATATCCTGCCTCGGGCTTTGGGGTCTTGTAACTTTTGCCGCACAACAAAGGGTAAAAGAAATCGGCATAAGAAAAGTACTTGGTGCTTCTATATCAAATATCGTTACACTGCTTACAAAAGATTTTATTCTGCTTGTAAGCATTGCTCTTGTAATAGCTTCTCCGTTGGCGTATTGGGGTGTTAATAAATGGCTGCAGGATTTTGCATTTAGGATAAATATTGACATAAATGTATTTGTATTAGCCGGAACTATCGCCGTGTTAATCGCTGTATTTACTGTAAGCTTCCAGGCAATAAAAGCAGCGATTGCAAACCCGGTAAAAAGTTTAAGAGCAGAATAAAATAATATTTATGATAAAAAACTATTTCAAAACCGCATGGCGTAATCTGATGAAGAATAAAGTTTTTTCTTTCATCAATATACTTGGATTAACCATTGGGATAACAGTATGCATGATGATATTTCTATTCATCATGAATGAGGTTAGTGTTGACAGGTTCCACAAAAATGGTGAACACATTTATCGTGTAATGCGTGGCTTTGAGAATGAAGGAAAGCAAGGCAGTGTATCTTATCTGTCCGGAATGCATGCACCTGCTCTGCTGAATGATTTTAAAGGTGAAATAATAAAAGCAGTTCGTGTAAATTCAGCAAATAATTTGGTAACAATTGGTAGTAAGTCTTTTCATGAAAACAAAGTATACGACGTGGATTCTGATTTTTTTAGCCTGTTTTCTTTTCCGTTACTTAAAGGCAATGCTGAAACCATTTTACAAAATCCTAATAGTGTTGTATTATCGGAATCAACAGCAAAAAAATATTTTGGAAGTATTGATAATGCCATAGGCAAAGTAATTGAGCTTGATAAAACCCTGCCATTGAAAGTGACAGGTATTGCTAAAGATGTTCCTTCTAATTCGCATCTATATTTTGATTTGGTTGTTCCGCTTGAGAACTATAGGAACATGGGCACCATGACGACGTGGCTTTACAACGGCTTGTACACTTATGTCTTGCTGGCTCCGCATGTAACGTCACAACAGGTTGAAAGCAGATTGCCCAAGTTTGTAGAAAAATATTTGGGTGGCGATTTGAAGAAATACGGCTTTCATTGGACACTTTCACTGACGCCGCTAAAAGATGTTTATTTTGAAAATGTTGACCCTGATGATACAAAGCATGGCGATAAAACGGTCGTTTATATTTTTCTTTCTATCGCCGTACTAATACTCTTAATTGCCTGTATCAACTTTATGAACCTCTCCACCATTCGTGCCGTTGACCGCTCGAAAGAAGTTGGCCTACGCAAAGTGCTGGGCGCATTGCGTAGTAATCTCGTATGGCAGTTTATCGGCGAATCTGTTTTATTAACTACGATTTCATGTTTGCTTTCTATCGGGCTTTTGATACTAACGATGCCTTTGTACAACCAGCTGCTTGGCTATTCGCTAACTGTTTTGTGGAATGCTTTACCAATTTATTTATTTCTTATTGGCGTAATAATTATCGTTGGCTTTTTGGCCGGAAGTTACCCCGCATTTTTTCTTTCCGCATTCTCACCTATACAAGCACTCAAAGGCAAATTAAAATTAGGCAAGGGAGGCTCGGCCTTCAGGCAGGCATTGGTTGTTGTGCAGTTCAGCATCTCCGTATTTCTTATTGTAGCCGCAATCATCATTGCCAAACAGATGAGTTATGTAAAGAACAAGCAGCTTGGTTATAATAAAGACCAAACGGTAATGGTGCGAATTGATAACAATGACATTTATAACAACATAAATGTTTTAAAGCCAATTTGGAAAACCAAGGCGGTGTTCAGTCAGTTTCAATAATGTCAGGAGAACCCGGTGGTTATTTTGACTCACATGTGTTTGATGTAGAAGGTCATAATGAAAAGTGGAATGCAAGAACAGAATTTTCAGATTTCGAATTTGTGAAAACCCTGGGACTAAAAATTATCGCCGGCAGAGATTTCTCAGCACGATTTCTTACAGATTCAACAGATGCCGTTTTGATAAATAAATCTGCCGCATCAAAATTAGGATGGACACCAGAGCAGGCTGTTGGCAAATGGATACAAAATACTGTGATGGACAAGGCAAAACGCAGAGTAATTGGAGTAGTGGATGATTTCAATTATTTATCACTGAAAGAAAACATGGATGCATTGGTTATTTCTCCTGCGATGGACAGAAGAGTGGCATTGGTGAAATTAAAAGCACGTAACATAGAGGCAGGTGTTGCGTTTGTAAAAAATGAGTATAAGAAAGTAGTATCGTCTTATCCTTTTGATTACAGCTTTTTAGACCAACAGTTCAATGATCTCTATCAGAAGGATTTGCGCCTGCAAACCATCTTAACAGTGTTTGCAACCTTAGCAATATTTGTGGCTTGTCTTGGTTTGTTCGGGCTTGCATCATTCACTGCAACCAAACGCTTTAAAGAAATTGGCGTAAGAAAAGTATTAGGTTCCTCCGTGCAAGGTATTGTTGTGTTGTTATCAAAAGGTTTGTTGAAGCCGATCTTGATTGCAACCTGCATTGCATTACCTGTTGGTTATTGGGCAATGGATAAATGGCTGCAAAACTTCGCTTATAAAACAACTCTAAGCTGGTGGATTTTTGTTTTGACTGCATTCATAACGTTCAGTATCGCTCTTATAACAGTAGGTATTAAAGCGATTAAAGCAGCCGTTGCAAATCCTGTAAAGAGCTTAAGAACAGAGTAGACAATTAAAAAGTAAAAATGAGAAATAATAAACTAAATATTATGACACGACACATTAAATTCACTTTACTTAGCCTGGCTTTATTGGTAGTAATAAATACACATGCCCAAATGCTAACGCCTGTTAAGCATTTTGATAAGGTAATTGTTAGCCTACACATTCAGGCAACATTTATTGAAGGTGATGAAGAAAGTGTAAATGTTGAGAAAATCACAGTCGATAAAAGCAAAATACATATTGAAGTAAATGGTGGAACATTACGGGTTTACCTGGAAGGTGCTAAAGACGTTGAGAAAAATGAAACAGATTATAAGAATGGTTATAAAGAAAAACATTCCATCTATACAGGCACTGTGGTAACTGCTGCTATAACTTATAAAACATTACATGAGCTTTCACTTCGAGGTGAAGAAGATCATGTATGCAAAAGTGTTTTAAAGGGCGATAAGTTTAACCTAAAAATTTACGGTGAATCTGATGTGACTTTAAACGCTGTCAATTTGAGTGAACTCGCAACCACCATCTATGGTGAAAGCAATCTAAAAGTCCTATCAGGCTTTGTCAAATCTCAAAAATATGTTGCTTACGGCGAAGGTAAAATAAACAGCCTGGCTATAAGTGGCAACAGCAGCATAATAACAGCATATGGCAAAGCTGATTTTAAAGTGAATGTTTCAGACGAAATAAAAGATAATAGCCTTCGGTCAAGCCAGTCTTCACTATACCGGCAGCCCTGTTATTAATAAAGGTTTGCATTTTGGTGACATGCATATAGAAAGGATGAATTGATGTTGGAAGATAATCATAGAATAGAAAGTCCAGCAACTAGATTGACAACATTTACAAAAAATAAAACCTAATAATGTTTAAAAACTATTTCAAAATTGCATGGCGCAATTTGATCAAAAACAAGGTTTCCTCTTTCATCAATATTGGCGGATTAGCTGTAGGGATGGGTGTGGCGATGCTTATCGGCTTATGGATATGGGATGAATTGTCGTTTGATAAATACCACCAGAACTATGATCGAATTACCCGTGTCATGCAGTATCAAAGTGCCAACGGGGAGATTAACACACTGAAGGCAATGCCTATGCCCGCAGCCGCTGCACTCCGGCAAGCTCATGCTACAGATTTCAAATACGTGGTTCTTTCTTCTTGGACCAATCCGCACCTTCTTTCTTTTAAGGATAAGAGTTTACTCGTCAAAGGAAATTATATGGAGCCGGAGGCACCCGAAATGCTGACCTTGAAAATGATAAATGGCACCAGGGGCAGCTTAAAAGACCCCTCTTCAATTTTACTTTCCGAATCAACATCCAAAGCCATCTTTGGTGCTGTTAACCCGGTTGATAAGTTAATAAAGCTGGATAGTTTAAATTTAAAAGTAACAGGTGTATATGAAGACTTACCTTATAACACAACCTTCAGAGATTTGTCGTTTATTGCTCCCTGGTATGTATATGCTAATACAGATGAGGTAAAACAGGCCAAAGAAGACTGGAATCAAAATTCTTTTCAGCTCTTTGCCCAAATTGCAGATGACAGGACAATGGCAAACGTATCAGGCAAAATCAAAAATACTAAACGTAATAAAGTAGATCAAGGGATAGGCGGAGAAAAAACAGAATTTTTTCTGCATCCCATGCTTCGCTGGCATTTATATGCAGAATTTAAAAACGGGGTGAATGTTGGCGGCAGTATTCAATACGTCTGGTTGTTTGGTATAATAGGCATTTTTGTGTTACTGCTAGCGTGCATTAATTTTATGAACCTGAGTACGGCACGGTCTGAAAAGCGGGCTAAAGAAGTAGGTATCCGAAAGGCTATCGGTTCGTTGAGGCATCAGTTGATTGGGCAATTTTTTAGTGAATCCTTACTGGTTGCATTTTCCGCCTTTTTGTTATCGCTCCTTTTTGTGCAGCTCACGCTTCCGCTTTTTAATGAAGTGGCTGACAAAAGAATGTCCATCCTGTGGAATAATCCACTATTCTGGTCACTAAGTGTTGGTTTCAGCTTTATAACAGGATTGATTGCCGGTAGTTACCCGGCTTTTTATTTGTCCTCTTTTCAACCGGTAAAAGTATTGAAAGGTACATTCCGGACAGGCCGTATGGCAAGTCTTCCCCGCCGGGTGCTGGTGGTGGTACAGTTTGCTGTTTCTGTTGTCTTCATAATAGGGACGATTGTTGTGTTCCGCCAAGTTCAATTTGCTAAAAACCGTCCGGTTGGTTATAGCCCGAATGGATTGGTTATGATACGACCCTACTCGGAAGACTTTCACCGCCATTTTGCGTCTATGCGAAATGATTTACTTCAAATTGGGATGATTACGGAAATGGCTGAATCCGGAAGCCAGATTATGCAAAGTGGCCGGAGCAGTGGCGGCTTTCACTGGCAAGGCAAAGACCCCAATGTAACAGATGAATTCGCCACCTTTGCTGTATCACCTGAATTCGGAAAAACGATAGACTGGCAACTTATAGACGGAAGAGATTTTTCCAGGACATCACCTTCAGATTCTTCCGGTGTTATTTTAAATGAAGCCGCCCTAAAATATATGGGTCTTAAAACCCCTGTGGGGCAACCCTTAACCTGGGGCGATAAAACTTATACTATCCTAGGCGTAACAAAAGACCTTATTGTAGGATCGCCATATGAGCCCGTGAAGCAAACGATCTTTTATGTCAATGAAGAATCAGGTTTTTTAAATATCCGTCTTAATCCTGCGGTAAATGCCCATGAAGCATTAGGCGAGATAGAAACAGTTTGCAAAAAATTTGCTCCGGACGCTCCTTTCGATTACAAATTTGTTGATGAAGAATATTCCACCAAATTCGCTGCTGAAGAACATATAGGCACGCTTACAAGTTTCTTCGCTTTTCTTGCAATTTTTATCTCCTGCTTAGGTCTATTCGGACTTGCTTCCTTTGTTGCCGAACAGCGCATCAAGGAAATTGGCATACGCAAAGTATTGGGTGCATCCGTTTTTAATATATGGCGTTTATTATCAAAAGATTTTGTAGTGCTCGTTTTCATCTCGCTAGTTATTGCTACACCCTTGTCTTATTATTTTATGTACAACTGGTTGCAGAATTATGAGTACCGCACGGGGCTTTCCTGGTGGATTTTTACAATCGCAGGCTTAGGTGCCTTAGCAGTTACCTTGGTGACAGTAAGCTTCCAGGCAATAAAAGCAGCGATAGCAAACCCGGTAAAGAGTTTGAGGACGGAATGATAAAAAAACGGTAAGTGTTTAGGAATGAAGTAAAATGAGGAGAAGCGATGTATTTAAAAAGACAATTCAAAATTTGAGAATATGTTTAAAAATTATTTTAAAACAACAATCAGGAATCTCTGGAAAAACAGAACCTACAGCTTCCTCAACATCTTTGGTTTGGCTATAGGCATTGCATGTGCCGGGTTGATTTTTTTATGGGCAGAAGATGAATTGACTTTTAATAATGGGAATGCAAAAAAAGATCAATTATACCAGCTGGATATCAACATGACTTCCGCTGGAAATACTTTTACCATGCTCTCAACTCCCCGACCAATGGCTACAGCAATGAAAGCAGAGATTCCGGGCATAGTAAATACCGCGAGAATTTCCGATCAGGATCAACGCCTGCTTTTTAATGTTGGGAACAAATCTTTATATGCCTTCGGACGTTTTGCCGATCCTTCTTTATTTCGCATGTTAACGTTTGATTTTATCCAGGGTGATGTAAGAAATCCATTTCCTCAATTGTATTCGCTTGTGATAACAGAAAGCGCAGCAAAGAAATTTTTTGGTGAAGAAAAAAATGTTATAGGAAAAACACTGCGTGTAGATAATAAACAGGATTATATAGTTAGCGGAGTTGTAAAAGATTTGCCTGAAAACTCAACATTGCAGTTTGAGTGGATGGCGCCCTATGAAATCACTAATTCAGAAATACTGGCAAAAGGAGGGAAGAGCGACGCATTGGATTGGGGAAGTTACGGTCCGTTTACATATTTGGAATTAGATAAAAACGCTAATGTAACTGCTATAAATAACCAATTAAAAGATTTTATTCATCCGAAATCTTCAGACCAAAAAAGCGAAGCGTTTTTATTTCCAATGTCTCAATGGCATCTGTATAATGATTTTGCCAATGGTAAACAAACAGGCGGCGGCATAATTACGCAGGTTCGTTTGCTTTCTGTAATTGCATGGATCATTCTTTTAATTGCCTGCATCAATTTTATGAATCTTGCCACTGCCAATAGTCAAAAACGTGCAAGAGAAATAGGTGTACGAAAGGTGCTTGGCGCAGAAAGGAAAAAATTGATCATTCAATTCATTGGAGAAGCTTTATTTATGTCTGCGATTGCAACAGTGGCAGCAATTATTATCATTTCGTTTTCACTGCCTGCATTCGATAATCTCATGCAAAAGCAACTCTCATTGCATCTTGAAAATCCTCTTCATATAACCGGTCTGCTTATCATTACAATTATTTGTGGATTGATTGCCGGCAGTTATCCATCAGTATACCTGTCCTCGTTCAATCCCGTTTTTGTTTTGAAAGGATTGAAAATGAAAACAGGCAGTGCTGCATTTATAAGAAAAGGGTTGGTTGTGTTTCAGTTTGCAGTTTCAATTGTGTTTATCATCAGTACAGTTATCGTGTACTTGCAAATACAACATGTAAAAAACAGAAATCTTGGTTTTAATAAAACCAACCTCATTGAAATAAATCCCGAAAATGATATTTCAAAAATCTTTCCATTAATAAAGGAAGATTTGTTGGCGACCGGAGTAATACAGGATGTTGCGTTAGCAGATCATCCCACATTATACGGTGGAGATACCGATGACAGGTTTAAGTGGCGGGGAAAAACATCTGATAATCAAATATCCATAGCCCATAGAAATGTAAGTCCTGAATTTATTGCTGCTTCAGGCATCCAAATTATTGACGGAAGGGATTTCAGTAAGAATGCATCAGCAGAAAATTCAAATGTTATCATTAATGAATCAATGGCAAAAATGATGGGCAAAGAAAACGCCGTTGGAAAATTTATTCAATCGCCACGAGGCAACCCTGATGGAGATTTTACAAATATGACGGTGATAGGTGTAGTGAAAGATTATGTCTATGGAAACATATATGGGAAAGCCGATCCATTGATCATTTTTTGTAAGCCTCCTGAATACCAAAACTTTTTATATGTAAGAACAAATGCACAAAGTCATGTTGAACAGGCGTTGGCAAAAATTGGAGAAGCGATGAATAAAGATAATCCTACCTATCCTTTGGAATATAAATTTGTTGATGACCAGTTCAACCAAATGTTTTTAAATGAAACCCAGGCAAGCAAAGTATCAGGAGTATTTGCGGCATTAGCCATTATAATTTCATGCCTGGGTTTATTTGGTCTTGCAACTTATACTGCGGAAAGAAGGATTAAAGAAATAGGGATACGCAAAGTGCTTGGTGCCAGCGTTACAAAGCTCGCAGGTTTATTATCAAAAGATTTTTTGCAACTGGTTATCATCGCCTGTCTTATCGCTTTTCCCGTTGCTGCGTGGATAATGCACAACTGGTTGATAAATTATGAGTATAGGATAACAATAAGCTGGTGGATATTTTTTATTGCCGGTGCAGCATCAATTTTGATCGCACTTCTAACCGTAAGCTTCCAGGCCATAAAAGCAGCTATAGCAAACCCTGTAAAGAGTTTAAGGACTAACTAGTAGAACCACGATTTATTTGATTAAGAAAGATTATGAGGAAATAATTTTTTTGTGCATGAAAACTTAAATGAGCAATGTAACACAATAAAACCTACAACTATGTTTAAAAATTATCTCAAAATCGCTTGGCGTAATGTTGTAAAGAACAAAGTGTATAGTACAATTAATGTAATTGGTTTAGCTATAGGGATGGCTGTTACTTTACTCATTGCATTGTGGGTACATAAAGAATATTCGTACAACAGGTTTCTACCAGGTTATGAGCATATTTACCAGGTAAAATTAAATCATACAATAGAAGGAGAAATTCATACAGTATCTTCTGCCTCATTGCCACTTGCTGATATATTGCGAAAGGACATTGCTGAAATAAAATATGTAGCGGAAACAGATTGGAATGATAAACATAGCTTACTGGTCGGAGATAAAAAATTATATCTGCGTGGAATGCGAACCATGCCGGATTTTCTAAAAATATTTCAATACCCACTGCTTATTGGAAACTCAAACAGTATTCTTAAAGATCCTTATTCCATAGTGCTGGCAGAATCTACTGCCAAATCTCTATTTGGTACTCAAAGTCCGATTAATAAAATAATAAGGTATGATAACAAATATGATTTAAAGGTTACCGGAATAATAAAAGACTGTCCTGATAACTCCTCTTTAAAGTTTACTTATCTGGTCCCTTTTAGTTTTCGGGAACAAACAACAGACTGGGTTAAAGAAGCACGAACCCAATGGGGCAATAATTCTTTTCAAATATTCGTAGCCCTTCAACCCAATGTTAGCTATGCACAGGTGGAATCAAAAATAAGAAATCTTGCAAAGGCTAATTCTGAAATGAAGACTACGACAGTAATGATGCATCCCTTAAAAGACTGGGAATTATATACCGATTTTGAAAATGGTAAAGCAGTTGGCGGGTTTATAGAATATGTTCGAATGTTCAGCATTATAGGCGTATTGGTTCTATTAATTGCGTGCATCAACTTCACAAATTTATCTACAGCACGTTCTGAAAAAAGAGCAAGGGAAGTAGGGGTAAGAAAAGCGATTGGTTCACAGCGGAAAGATCTGATTATCCAATTTTTAACTGAATCTATTGTAGTAACATTTATTGCATTTTTTGTTTCATTGTTGTTAGGACAATTGGCATTACCTTCTTTTAATGATCTAACAAAAACATCTCTGCGTATTCCATATACAAGTAGTTTGTTCTGGTGTATTATGATAGGTTTTGTTTTGGTTACCGGCTTGCTGGCAGGAAGCAGACCTGCATTTTATCTTTCTTCTTTTCGGCCAATAAAAGTTTTAAAAGGCACATTACAAACAGGCAGGGCATCCGCATTACCAAGAAAAATATTAGTTGTTCTTCAATTCAGTTGTTCCATTGCTCTTATTATCAGCACCATCGTTATTTACCGCCATATTCAATATACTAAAGACAGAACTGTTGGCTATGATTCAAAGCGATTGCTAATGACTGATATGAGCACAGATTTGAATAAAAATTATAATGCATTGAAACAGGAACTTATTCAAAGCGGGGCTGTAGAATCCGTTGCATGGGCTTCAAGCCCCATCACAGATGTTTACTTCCACACTGTTATTTCAAACTGGCAGGGTAAATTGGCAGCTGCTGAAATTTTAAATATCGGAGCCATTGGAGTGTCTGATGATTACTTCAAAACATTAGGGATTCCATTGCAATCCGGAAGGGATTTTTCTACCGATTGGAAAACCGATTCTGCAACTGTTATAGTGAACGAAGCTGCTGTCAAAAAGATGCATTTAAATAACCCGCTTAACCAGATAATCACCTGGAATGGAGATGAACGGGCAAGAATCATAGGTGTGGTAAAGGATGTTCTGATGGAATCTCCTTTTGCTCCTGTTACACCTGCTGTATTGAGTCATGGCCGCGAAGGAAGCAGTATTATGTATCGCTTATCGCCCGTTGTCAAAACACAAGATGCTATTGCTGCACTTACATCCGCATTCAACAAATACAATCCTGCCTATCCATTCAGCTTTCAATTCGCAGATGAAGAATACGCCAACAAGTTCAGTCTTGAAGTGCTTATTAGCAAGCTCGCCGGTTTGTTTGCGGCATTAACTATTTTCATTTCATGTCTTGGATTGTTCGGGCTTGCAGCATATTTAGCAGAGCAGCGTAACAAGGAGATAAGCATACGGAAAGTATTAGGTGCATCTATATCACAGATTTGGTTATTGCTTTCAAAAGATTTTATTGTATTGGTGCTAATAAGCTGTGTCATTGCTTCACCTGTTGCCCTTTACTTTTTAAAGAACTGGTTACAGAAGTATCCATATCATGCAAACATTGGTGCAGGTGTGTTCGTACTATCTGCTATAATGGCAATCGTTATTACGCTTATTACCATCAGTTTTCAAGCCATAAAAGCAGCGGTGGCAAATCCTGTAAAGAGTTTGAGAACTGAATAGCCTGAGTCTGGATTTGAAGGGGTTTTGTCGGATTTGTGAGAAATATGGGATTGTCGAAAAGCGTTGAAAGCTAAGCAAGAACAAGTTCTCCCGCTCTCACAAAAGGTGAGGGGTTGGCGTGAAGTAATACATTTATAAAAAATATAAAATCCTTTTTTATGTTTAAAAATTATTTTAAAACCGCATGGCGCAGTCTTTCAAAAAGTAAAGCCTACAGCGCTATTAATATTCTTGGATTAGCTGCAGGTTTATCCAGTTTTATTATTATTTTGTTATACCTGAATTATGAAATGAGTTATGATAAATGGAGCCCGGAATTAAAGAAAGTATATAAAGTCTCTTTACAAAAAGAAGCTGATATTTTACGGGGAACTCCTGCTCCGCTATCTTCTTTTTTAACGCAAAATTACCCTGCTGCAGAAGCCGGGACTTCTATTATGCAGGCTGGGGATTTTGAATATCTGCTTGCGGCAAATGGTAAAAAAATATATCAGAAAGGCGTGGTGACTGTTGACTCGACTTTCCTCAAAGTGTTTCCCTATAAACTGGTTGAAGGTAATGCCGCCAATGCCCTTGATCAACCGAATGCGGCTATTCTTAGTGAAGAACTAAGCGATAAACTATTTGGAAATACTAATCCAATGGGCAAAACTATAAAAGTATATAATGCCAACGACTATGTAGTAACGGGTGTAATGCAGGTGCCGGAGACTCCTTCACATCTCAATGTCCAAATGCTGATGCGTGACCTGCATGAAAAACAAAATAAGTTTTGGGAGAACTATTCTTTTCAAACCTATATAAAATTAAAACAGCCGGTTGCAGAAGTAAAAATTGAAGATGCAATTAACAGGCTGTATTATAATGAACGTTTAAAGAACGAAGAAAAAATGTCGTTTGAAATTTATAAGAAATCGGTTCAAAAACAAACTCTTTTTATAGATGCGGCACCCAATATTCATAACTTTCCTAAGCATGGCAGCAGCAATTTTACAACCGTTTCCGTACTGCTGATATTAGCTGTTTTATTGCTGTTGGCTGGCGCTATTAATTTCAGCAATCTTACTATTGCAAAATCAATCGGGCGTGCAAAAGAAGTAGGCTTACGCAAAGTTTTAGGATCTGATAGAAAAAAATTGATCTTTCAATTTATGTCGGAGACGGCGTTTCAATGCCTGGCAAGTTTATGCATCGCGATTATTATGGTCTATATTGCCCTGCCTTATCTCAACAGGTCGTTCGATATCTCCTTAAGCCTTTGGCAGCAGGATAATACATCGTCTGTCATTACTCAGATTGCATTGTGTTTATTGCTTGTTACATTGCTTTCAGGCTTGTATCCGTCTTTATTCCTGTCCCGTTTCAATCCTATAAAAGTTTTAAAAGGTGATTTTTCTACAGGAAGCAAAGCAAGGCTGTTTCGAAACAGTTTAATTGTCGTACAATTTATGGTCTCCGCTTTCTTTATTATCGCCACCCTGGTTATTAGTAAACAGATGCATTATATGCAAAACAAAGACAAGGGATTTTCAGATGCACAGGTACTGCGAATTCAAACAACTCAAAAAACGAGGGATACTGATTTTGATGCGGTAAGAAATACTTTACTGTCTATACCCGGGGTAACTAATGTAGCCAAAACTACGAAGGTACCGGGGGATAAAGATTTAGACACTTCTGCTATAAATTATAAATATGCGGGAAAAGAATACCGGATGGCTTCTGTAAAAATAAGTACTGATTATTTCAAAACGCTGCAGGTTGCTTTAGTAAAAGGCAGGTTGTTTACAGGTGAGTATGCAGATCAAAATACACGTACAGCGATCGTAAACGAAGCCGCTGTAAGAAAAATGAATATAACTGATCCTATTGGCAAAACCATTACTTTTCCATATTGTGACAGTGTACCTGTACAGATAGTCGGTGTTGTAAAAGATTTTAATGTGCATGGATTTGAAACAGCAGTGCAGCCTATGGTATATACTATTGGAAACAAAGCTTGCATGTTTCAGTCGGGCGGCGCTATATTAGTAAAGCTAAACAGCAATCATATGCAACAATCTGTTGCAGCTATTGAGCAGGCATGGAAAAACATAGAGCCTGATTTTCCTATTCGGTATGCTTTTCTTGATGACAACTTTCAGCAATTATTTCTTTCTTATATAAGGCTGCAAAAAATCATTACTTTTTTTGCGATTATAGCAATTATGATTTCTGTGATGGGTTTGTTTGCTTTAACAGCATTTTTTACAAAACAACGTACCAAAGAAATAGGTATAAGAAAAGTATTGGGCGCAACTGTCGCTAATCTTGCCGCACTCATCAGTAAAGAATTTATTTACTTGGTACTGCTATCTGTTTTAATCATAACACCCATTGGCTGGTGGGCTATGAATAAGTGGCTGCAAACATTTACTTACCGCATAAATATAAACTGGTGGATATTTGGTGAAGCTGCATTCCTGGTTCTGTTTATTGCATTAGCAACAGTTAGTTTCCAGGCGATAAAAGCAGCGGTGGCAAATCCGGTAAAGAGTTTGAGAACAGAATAGAACCACGATTTTTTGGATTAGAAAGGATTGGGAGAACTATTCTAAATAGCAAACACAACTTAAGTAAAAATTATGATAAAAAACTATTTCAAGCTCGCCTGGCGAAACATTACTAAACATCGTTTTTATGCTTTTGTAAATGCAGCAGGATTGTTTGCCGGCATTACGTTTGCTTTGCTTATCGGCGCTTATGTGTGGGGAGAATTGCAGGTAAACAGAAATCTGAAAAATGCAGACAGGCAGTACTTTTTAAAGAGCGAATGGAAAGATCCCAACATGGGTGTTGATATTGCAACGCTGGGTCCAATTGCAAAAAGGCTGAAGGAAGATTATCCTGATCTTGTTAAAAATTATTACAGGTGGGATGGAATCACTTCGGTGGTATCAAAGGGCGACAAGCATCTCCGTGAAAATATACAACTGGGTGACAGCACCTTGCTTTCCATGTATGGTTTTAAACTGCAGGATGGTGATGTGGCAACAGCTTTGGTGCAACCTTTTTCTGTGGTGATAACAAAAGATATGGCAGAAAAATATTTTGGCAAAACGGATGTAGTGGGTGAAACCATCAACATCCAAAGTTTTTCCGGTGCCAGAAAAGATTTTGCCATTACGGGTGTGCTGAAGGAAATACCGGACAATTCTGTTACCCATTTGAATGAGGCTAACCTCAATACTTTTTTTATTCCAACCAATACCTATACTTATTTCGGAAGGGCGGATTTTGATGTATGGACAAATATTTACGTGCCATCCTATATTGAATTGCAGAAAGGAGTTGCCCCAGCAAGCTTAGACAAAGCAATCAGCCAGTTGATACAAACCAATGCATCCGACGGTATTAAACAAAATTTGAAAATACAAGCTGTTCCGGTAATGGATTATTATTTGCAAAAAGACAATGCTGTTGTAAAACGGATGCTGTACGCGTTGTCATTTGTTGGGTTCTTTATTTTGCTGATGGCTGTGGTAAATTTTATCAATATTGCCATCAGCAGTTCGGGAAATCGCATGAAAGAAATTGGTGTTCGGAAAGTACTCGGTGGTTTACGCTCACAATTAATTTTTCAGTTTCTTACAGAGTCATTCATACTTGTGCTAATTGCAATTGCATTGGCATTGGTGGTATATCCTTTTGCAAGGCCTTTATTTGCGGAAATGGTGGGCAAATCAATCCCATCGCTTTTGTCGTTTCCATTATATTTTGTTTTTATTCCAATAACGCTGATTTTGTTTACAGGCTTACTGGCAGGTTTGTATCCTGCATTTGTTTTGTCATCCATTAATACGGTAAATTCTTTAAAAGGAAAATTAAATACCGTTAAAGAAAATGTCCTTTTGCGAAAGTCGCTTGTGGGCTTTCAATTTGCTATTGCATTGGTTGTATTAATTGCTGCAGCAATTGTTACGCAACAGGTATCGTATTTTTTCAGCCAAAGTTTGGGCTATAATAAAGAATATGTTGTTGCATCACAAGTTCCAAGAGATTGGTCGCCTGCCGGTGTTAGGAAAATGGAAACCATTCGCAATGAATTTGCAACCATCCCACAAGTAAGCAGTGTCACCCTTTCTTACGATATCCCCAATGGCAGTTTTGGCGGACCGCCAGTTTATAAAGCTGGCACAGACTCTACACAGGCAATTGCTATGCAGTCGTTGATAACAGATGAAAATTATCTAAGCACTTACGGAATACGATTAAACAACGGAGAATTTTTTGACAGCCGCAAACTTGACTCGGGCAAAGTGGTGCTGAACAAAAAAGCAGTTGCTGCACTTGGCTATAAAAGTTCATCAGATGCCATCGGGAAACAGCTTCGCATTCCCGGCGACCCAACCACGTTTACAGTAAAAGGCGTTACCAATGATTTTCATTTGGGTTCTATGCAGCAGGCCATCCAGCCGACGGTATTTTTTAATGTAACAAACTCTGTTGTTCACCGCTACCTTTCATTCAAACTAAAGCCAGGTAATGTAAGTACCGCCATTGAAGCCATACAAAAGAAGTGGGCGACACTGCTTCCGGGCAGTTCTTTTGAATATAGTTTTATGGACGATACCCTGAAGAAATTATATGCTGCAGAACTGCAATTGAAAAAGGCAGCTTATGCTGCCACGCTCTTATCATTTATCATTGTGCTATTAGGTGTACTTGGATTAATATCATTAAGCGTTCATAAACGGGTAAAAGAAATCGGCATACGCAAAGTATTGGGAGCATCTGTTTCCAATATCATGCTCTTGTTTGTTAAGGAGTTTGTCATAATTATTTTAACAGCGGCTGTTATTGCATGCCCTGTTGCCTGGTGGGCAATGAATAACTGGCTGAACAACTATGCTTATCACATAACTATTTCTCTGCTGCCTTTTGTTTTGTCAATAATTTTTTTAGCAGTAATTACCTTATTGCTGATTGGGTTTCAAACAATAAAAGCTGCGATTGCAAACCCAGTAAAAAGTTTGAGGACGGAATAGAACCAAGATTTTTGGATTAAGAAAATATCTGGACACAAAATTACCGTAATCGTGATTTATGAATTTATCTGATTAAGCTTAGTCTGGCTTAAGATAAAGGTTTGAAGCCTCTCCTTACCACAATCAACTGTATCAAAACCGTACAGTTTTTTGTATCAAAACAGTACAGTCACGTTTGAGCTCTTTAAGCAGAAGGTTGATTATCAAGTGCTTTTAAAGTTGGTTTTATGTTTGAACTGATTACTGGTGATTACCATCTTTTGTAGCCATAAATCATAAATATTATGTTCAAAAACTATTTCAAAACAGCGTTAAGAACTTTTACTAAAAACAAGGTCACTACCGGTATTAATGTGCTTGGGCTTTCAATTGGCATTAGTGCAGCACTCATCATTTTAATGGTAATTCAGTATGATTTTAGTTTTGATAAATATGAGCCCGGCAGGGAAAATATTTATCGCATCGTTACTGATGGCGACGGATCGAAAAATGCAGGTGTGCCTGTGCCTTTGCATCAAAATATGCAAAGCACAAGCGGCATAAAGCATATTGCAGAAATTCTTCAGTATAACGATAATAAGATTAAAGTTTCCATTCCGCAGGGTAATAATAAAGCAGCACAAGCTTTCAAAAATCAGGAAAGCATAGTTTTTACCAACAATGCCTATTTTTCCATATTTCCGCATGAATGGATTGCAGGTAACACAAAAACGGCACTCAAAAATCCATTTGGAGTGGTGTTAAGCGAAAGTTATGCTAACCGGTATTTTCCGAATATTTCAACTGAAAAATTAATTGGCAAAACAGTAATCTTTAGCGATACTATTCTGACAACTGTTACCGGTGTTATAAAGGATTTAAAAGCTAACAGCGATTTTGAATATAAAATATTTATTTCCTCACCAACCATTGCCGCATCAAACCTTAAAACATACTACAGTTGGGATGAATGGGATTTTACTAACTCCGCATTTCAAACAATAGTAAAACTTTATCCGGGGGTAAAGCCTGCGCAAATAAACAAGCAAATTGCAGCCATTTTTAAAGAACATAGTTCCGGGCCTGATGCTGATAAAACTATTCATCGCTTACAACCATTAAGTGATGTGCATACCAACACCGATTTTAATGGACCGGTTGATGTGTCAACTGTTCGTAATCTTATACTCTTAGCAGTTTTCCTGCTTTTATTAGGTGCTATTAATTTTATTAACTTATCCACAGCACAAGCTACACAACGGGCAAAGGAAATCGGTATTCGTAAAACATTGGGCAGTGAAAAAAGCCAGTTGATATTTCAGTTTTTGTCCGAAACATTTTTGCTCACATTATTTACGGCTGTTTTATCTGTTGCTATTACGCCATTGTTACTAAAAACCTTTACAGGTTTTATTCCGGAAGGATTGCATTTCAGTTATCTTTACGATCAGCCCGTTGTATGGCTTTTCTTTTTGTTATTAATAGTGATTGTAAGTGTTGTTGCGGGTGTATATCCTGCATTCATACTTACAAAATTTCAACCGGTAGCTGTTTTAAAAAATAATGTAGTTACCAACACTGGTGTAAGCCGTAGCGCATGGATGCGTAAAACACTCATTGTATTCCAGTTCATCATTGCACAGGTTTTTATT
>JAABUK010002840.1_pt1 | contig 30405 bp, 49 predicted proteins | sample 5559141 | NCBI WGS metagenome assembly JAABUK01 (sample SAMN10711869, study PRJNA513367) | rock metagenome | isolation source: Antarctica rocks | place: Antarctica: Victoria Land, Pudding Butte nord | collected 2016-01-03
CGCATGCCAAAGTATTGGGAATGCAGAGAGGAGAAGAGGGGGAAACGGACCCTGCCGCGATGGCCTGTACCGACTATCCCGACGCGGCCACCGACTTTGGTGGTTCCTGCTGGAGCGGGCATGGTAGTCTACTACCTGGGTGAGTGAGGAGAAGTGGGTGAGTGTGGAGGGGTGAGGGATGATGATGAAGGGTTTTGAATGGTATAGGACTTGGGAACCGGCGGGACCGGACCGTATGAGTCGGGCCGGTGTGATTGGGTGCGGCCCGGTGAGGGCTTGGTTCGGTCGTTCCTGGGAGATCTCAAGATTGCTCAAACACTTCAAGGGAGCATCGCACTTCTCGCCGCCCGTGTGACCCTAGCCGACCAAGCGATAGCCATGGTCCCCTCTGCAAACCGAAGGTGATTCCTAAGCCCCGAGCATATTGCCGACTCGACTGCTGAAAAGGCACGATTGCGTTCTTGTGTGAAGCTCAATGGACGCATCGTACGTCCAGCAAATCTCGAATTGACAGTACCAGTACCTGGAGTGGAAACAGACTGTGACAAGAACACTCATACATCATCAAGCTATCTCTCATGTATCGCAGGCAGGTATCAAATACGTTCTGCAGACGACATGCGGTATGACACAACGATACGGTATGACACCGAGATACCAAGTGCGAGAAAGCTTCTCATAATCCGCCTAACTCCGCCCGATTGCACATCTCACCTCCTCTTCACTCATCTCACTGACATCAGATAGTCTCGTGTCACATACCCGACATCCAGCCATCAAGTACTGGCTCGAATGCCCACTGACTCGGCATCTCGAACCAGCCAAACCCATTCATCCCGCCACTATTCGAGTGCTCAGCTCCCATCGTGACATGGGGCAAAGTCGGCAAAGGCGTCTCGGTAAACCACATGCCAGCTGACAAGAGTGCGTCGGATACATCGAGGTCGAGTCGACGTACTCCTTCGCCGGAGTTGACTGACCTTCGATCGGCGGGGTGGTGTATCCGGAGAACCAGAGTGGTTCCGCCTCCATCTCGCTCGGCGAGCTTGAGGACGAGGACTCGAGCTTCATTCTCTTCCCCGTGGACGACTCGGCGCCATCAAGGGAGAGACCCCTTTTGTGCGAGTGGCCGGGGTTGAAGAGGTAAGCCAGCGAGCTCGACGAGGTGGACGAGGATGACGATGAGCGGAATGAGGAGGGCGAATCGACTTGTGGGATCTGGTGGGACGTGGCTGAGAGCGACGAGTGGGACGACACAGACACGAGAGAGTGGGTATGCGGTCGATTTTCGGATTCGTTGGTGATAGGCTTCTTCTCGACCAGCGAGGTGAGCTATTCCCATCAATACCTCCTCATCTCGGCTGAAGAGAGCAGACCCACCTCATGTACCCAATCTCCTACTCTCTCCTCCTCCCTTCTCTCCAAATATCCCCTCATCCTCTCCACCTCCTCAACGACCTCCCCCCGTCTCTCATGGCCCCCCTCAACATCCTCAATCAACCGCTTCATCTTCGCCTTATCCCCATTCACCCAGCGGTCTTTGATATCCGTCCACCCGGCGCGCCTTCGCCAATTCGTCAGGTCGGAATCGACTTTTGATCGCGGACATCCTGCGGCGGTGGCGAGGGCTTCTTTCTCGTATGGGGTTGGGTAGGGGTTGGAGAGGTTTTGGAGGAACCAGAGGCGGAGGTGGTCGGTTGGGGTGGATTTGGATGGGGATGGTGTGCATGGAAGGGGTTTAAGGGTGGTACGGGATTCGGGCTTGGTGAGGCGGGAGGTAGTAGGACTGTAGTCATCGGAGTCGGAGGAGGAGTCGGAAGAGAAGCCCGAGGCGAAGGAAACGGGACGGCGGGGTCGCTTGGGAAGAGGATTGGAGGCGGATGCATTGGGCCATTTCGAGCCGGCATCTGCAGTAGTACTGTCAGTCCCATCATGACCTGGATCCAATACTCACAACCTGAATGGCTCTGTAGGACGGCAACAAGCTCTGTTCTGATGCCTTCGACGGTTTCGTCTAGCTCGTCTGCGAGGTCAAGGCAAGCTGAACCTTGCGAGATCATATTGTGCGCAACCAGAAACGCCTGTCTCGCCAAATCAAATTGGAGCTCTCCATTGCAGCGGCGTCGCTCCAGTTCGGTGGCCATAAGCTCCCATGAATCAGCAATCAATGCGAAATCGGTATTGCCAGCCAGGGCGTCGGTAAAATCCCGAACCAGCGCGGTAAGGGCTGATGGAAGGTGGTCGCTGGTCTCGAAGTCCATTCCGAGAATTGTTTTCGATGGCCACTAGTGGGGCAAACAGTGATGTCGACAGTAAAGAACATAAAGCAATAAGGCGGTTGTGGGGGAATATCAGCAGCGGCTTGGGAACAAAAAGAAATCGCAGGCGCCGAAACACTATTTATGAGCTTGGACTTCTCTCCATGCCACCCGATTTTTTGCGCAAGCCTCTCAACGTTTCTTCACATCGATCGCTGTAATGCAGACACAACCAAAAGGCCTCGACAGACTGTTGGAAGTGGTGGATCGGATACAGCGGAGATGTACGGGCCCCAGTACCCCTCGACCGCTTCGCTTGAGCGGCAGCAAACCCCGGCTCGAAGTGCCAAGGATCGCCTCGCTTCTCGCCCCATCACTGACAGCGATATTTCGAGGTCCTCAACGAGTAGCTATCCTACAAGCGGCAGAGGCTCTCATTGTATCTTTCCGCCAAGAGGCCTACAGAGCCTTTCAGAATACTATCCAACGATTGATCTCAGTCGAGGATGTCGGAGGCATCGCAGACTCTGTAATCGAGCAGAGACTTTGCCTGATGTTCGAGGTAGAATATGAACGGCATAATATGCTTGTGCGGGAGCGGGTCAGGGAGGTGTTATCAGCCCACCTAAGCGTCAATGGGGAAGAAGGGTCGAAGAAGGGCAACGGCTTCGGTCACGTAAGTTCAGTCATATCCTGCCTCTGCATTTGAATACGGCTACAAGTCTCGCTGACAGTGTCCAGCATGCCATTCTCATCCTCGAAAACGCCTTTGCCCATTCACCTGATCTCACTACTGCTGAATGCAATATCGTCGCGAAGTCAGCCGGGATTACTTACCAGCAGGTACGTCTCTGTTCACTCTTCCACACCATGCATACTGATATCCAAGCAGGTCCGCACATGGGTACGTCTCTCATCCATACCCTCGTCCTCGCTCCCCTCGTCAATACCTTCCATAACCCTGTCACTTCCCATCATGCGCGATCCGGCTTCTGCGGGTGAACCGCTATTGTCCCCCATTTCCCACCCCACCCGGGGACAATAAAGTTTCCTCACGTGGGATCGATCCGCGTTTCAGATCGGCACTAGCCCTGTTCCTGAGCTGTTCCCAATTGTCCCGCTTATTCTTCCCTCCTTTATCATCATTTCCCAAATATACTTCCATCTACTTGCTGATGGTGAAATCAGTTCCAGAACAGACGAAATCGAAAAAAATCTGGAGAGCGTCGGACAGCTTCTCATTCTGAGGTCCAAGCGCGAGCCACCGAGTCAGTCATACCACCAGAGCGAAGGGTCATTTCTGCCCTACCCAAACGAGCGGCACCCTCCACCAACCTTGGTCCCCCTCCACCCCACTCAACTCGGCCAACCCGAGGTCTACCTCGTCGAGCTCAACATGTCTCACCCTCACCCACTCCATCTGTCTCATCTGCTTCATCCCTCGAATCGATCCTCCCGAGCGGAGGATTCACCGCACCTGTCTATCCATCCTTCCCGCTCGCGCAGCCTTCCGAGATCGCCTATAGCACCCTTGCCATCCCATACACCGGTGCAGAGACACCCGCATTCAATTTTACCCCGCCGACCCCTCTCAATGCGGACTTCAACATCGATGCGGACATGAACTCCAATATCGACGACATACTCCCGCCGTGGTCTAACGCAGACTTCACTTCCCTGCTCAACTCGGTACTCGCGGAACCCACATTGGCTGGATCACAAACTTCCACAACTCCGCCATCCACGAATCCGCCGGACGAAGTCGAAGAGCCGAGATTTGGAGAGATGGAAGGTTGGCCACAAGACGGTCTAGGGGATGACTTCCTCGCCATGCTCTATGGCTTCGTGGACTATCCCGCTAGCTCCGACAACGCGGACAGCTCACTCGCCTCAAGTCCCATGTCCGTCCAGACCTCTGACTTCACCTCGACTGGTCCGCGATCTATCGAGGCTTCACCGTTGGACCTGCTCCAACCAGCTCCCACCTCTGCCGACCCATGCTCGACCTCATTGCCTGCTTCCCCGTCAAGCAAGCGCTCTCGCAGCTCAAGCGAGTCGCTCACAACCCCAATCCACCCGCGCATCCTATCCCGCTCAACCTCTGAGCCTATCGTAGCAACCTATACCGCGGACGCGCCGGTCGACCCGTCGGCGTGGATGTCGGGAGTTTTGGCTCTTGACTGTGTCGGTGGAGAATGGGAGGGGTACGAGGAGAAGATCCAGCTTGGCGGGGAATGGGATTTCAGTGGGATCTTGGGGATGCAGGCGGACGGTGCTTGCAGCTGAGCGGTGGGAATTGCGGGTGCTGCAGTACTGGAAAAGGAGGAATGGCGGCATTACCCATGTAGACATCACACGGCATATCCATGTTCATTTACGACCATAACGACGACTTGTATGCTTTTGTTGAGAGATAGCCCGACCTCGACCATGCTGCACTGCGGGATCCTGCCTGTCTCGATTGATCAGCGGAACGGTAGGTGACAATTTAGGATCGGAGCGATGGGTATTGATTGATCGTGCACGAAGAAATGCATATGCTGCCTACACCGCCTACTCCTCGTCCTCCGCCTCATCCTGATCCACCTTGAAGTATCGCAGGGAGTACGTGTCTTTCGAGGTAGCGACAACACTAGGACGATTATCAGCAAATCCTACGCTATCGACGCGGAAGCCGTGCGCAGCTAACGAGCGAGTCGGAGGACGTCAGACATACCGGAGGAAATTCTCAAAGTTGTTCTTCTTCAGATGCTTCTTCGTCAAGTACTGCATGAGGTATCAGCAGGCAAGTCCATGAAATCGCCAGCCACAGGTAATGGCTGGGAGTACGAGTGACGCTGTGCTCACTTTGAGATACCGCTTCGAGAAGGGGATTTGGGAGGTGAGGACGAGCTTGTTTGCTGAGCAGGATCAGTTCGATGTTCCGCGAAGCTAAGACGAGAGGGCGTCGGCCTGTGTCGGCCTGGACAGGTCGTAGTAGGGAAGAGTTGAGCAGCTGTGCACGTCGAAGATAGCTGTACCGCAGGCAGACTTTCCGGGACATCCCGGACGTCCCGTGCTTGCAAGAGGCAGCTAGTCTGACCTGTCACACCGCTGCCCATTCTCCCCCTGGCCGTCCGAAAGGAAGTGCGACCACTGACCCTCCTTCTGTATGGACACGACCTCGCCCAACTGTCCAGCCTTCCCATCCACCTTGATCCGATCATGTAAGAACTTCTCGAAGCTGGCAGGATCAAAGACGTTGTCTCCTGCTGGGACGGAGTAGTCGACGTAGAACTTGTGAAGGGGCTTGCCGGCGGGGGCAGCTTTTTGAGTGGTGGGTGCGCGGGGCTAAGGGCGTGCGAGTGATTTGGGTGAGAGGGGGGAGGGAGAGAGATGGAGGGAACGGGAGGGAAGGGGAAGGCCAGAAGTCAGCATACGAGAATGGGATGATCGGATGAGCCAGGACGTACCATGATGTCTACAGATTCCTGTGAAGGGCTGCAAAACGAAAGAAATGAAAATTAAGGAGGGAAAAGTCCTGGCTGAAAGATGGTAATCCCGGTTCGGTACAAATAGAAAGGGGGAAGACCAATTATGGGTCGGAGTTTCGCCGGAAATCTGTGTCAGAAGGAGAATCGGTAGTGTGGCGTTTCATGTTCTTGTGGAGGGATTTTGATGGTCATGGGACGACGATGGACAGGCTCTTTTGCTACAACGCTGATGCCTCTGACTCTTCTGACGCTTGTGGGTGACCCTACCGCCCTTATGCGGAACATTTACTTGGAGCCCGGGAACAAGCTCGGTACGGCAGCTTCCCTTCAAATCCTGGAATCCGTCGCCGAGTCCATCAACCAATCTCGAATTCGCTTGTGCTGGTTGCCTGGACCTGACCATCGCCTCCTGGTACAAGGAGGCTCTTGACCGAAGAATCATGAGGTACAAGGCTCGTGCATACGATATCGCTGAACAGCCCGCAGCGATCGTCGACGGTACGTATACCGACCGAGCCGAGTCATATTGTCCCCGCCCGCCTTTCACCTTACTGACCGGCATGACGTATTTGAGAAATTGTTCAAAAAGTGTTCGGCGGTCAAGTCTACTCCGAGAGACATCGAGTGCCGCAGAATACCAAGTTCTTCGTCAGGACCTGATGGGATTCTCGAAGGCCAGTATACTGACAATCTCTACGAGGATAGCCGGATCTCGTCGTTAAGCTCCAAACCAGTGGACCCACACGGTCACGTCGTCAAACCGATCCCGGACGATCCTTACCTCTCCAGCAGGTCTGTCGAGCCATCCACAGTCCGTGGAGTTCAATACCTCTTGCATGGAATCAACGAAGTGTTCCATCCTCGAGAATCAGCGGATTGTCATGACGCTCGATACACGTGGATCCGTGGGAGCCATGGACATCCGCGACGCTATAATGAGATGATGTCATACGCCCTACGCATTGACTGGAATCGAGGGGTCGACGGCCCATGGCTACTTCCGTGGTGGAAAGGCTAATCCAGCGGATCGACCCTCGGAATCTGTCGTACGTGACGAGCTTGGAGGTCATCGTTCTCCAGTGCGGAATGGAAAGTGCTCTGGGTAAGCGCTCTCTCGTATTTATGACCTTCGTTGGGTACTTCATCATTCTTACGAGCTTCATCTCCGCTCGTGATGCCTATCAGGTAGCGAGAGCTGCAAAAGACCTTACGGGAGTCTGACAGACGCTCGTCAGGTGCCGTTGAGCATTGTCGCGGACCTCACATCCGCTGCCGGTCGTAACAGACCATGACCGGAGAGCGACCTCCTGGATGACATGCCCCCCTCACCTTCATCGATACGGTGTGCTCGAGGGGAGGGAACAATTTCCATATTCTACTGTGAGTTGGTAATTGCGCCCGGACATAGGCACTGATCTTGCTCACCTACTGGTTGTAAAGTCTACCCTTCGATTTCTCTCTTCCAAATCGGTAGCGTTCTGTCCAGCTTCCAATACCCGTTCACCGTTCCCTCATATCTCTCCTCATCGTATCAACTTCACAGCATAATCGTAGGGACTTCTTGCCCCAGAGCCCTCACGCGGCTTTACTCGGCTATCGCTCCAACGCCCCAACCGATCAAGGTGAAGGATGAGTCTCCCTTCGTTACGCTTCCACATTACCCGCAAAGATTGTTTGACGGTAACATTCCGCTCTACACCACCTTCATCGTGGCAGACCTGATCGACCACTCACAGCACTGCTTAGTTTGCGTAGCGTAGACCCGCGAATGAACGACCGAATGACCATGCAGGGCCGACCCTTTAGATTTCAAGCGCGGTATCAAGCAGTTGGTCGACTTTGTAGAACAGGTCGCCGCGACCGTCAAACGCAATCTCAGCTACAGACTGGTATCATGCATTGCATACCGCTTCGGTAGACTGTTCAGCTCTCCCACCCAGATGAGCTTCCCGTATGACAGCTTCGAAGGGGGAGATCAGATTGGAACAGATATACTCAACAGCATCAAGATACCCGATTCCGACTCCTACTTCGAAGAATACCTTCAAGCGCGAGACCGCAATGACCAGTTGAAGTAGGGTCTTCTTCCGTCTAATATCCACCGCCCACATCTCTACCATGCCACGCATAAAACACCCGACTCCGTTAGTCAAGCGCGGCATCACTAAGCAGACATTCTGGAACCTGCCGCTCCTTTCTTGTCGAAACATACAAGGTGAGCGCTTGAGGCAGTCCGAAAATTCCATCAAGCTCGGCACGTGATGATGACAATCTGACTTCCTGGACCTTCATAGTGGATTGCACATGGGATTTGACGGGTGTCACTGCGCGGTGATGAGCTCGACGTCCATCAGCAATGAAAGGTTGGCGATGCATCGGAAAAATCCATCCGGGTATGCCACGAGTAGGGACGACTCCGTGCGCTCTGTTCAGACTGCGTTTACGTGTCCCCAGGACCCTCTGTATTTTGGCTGTTCTGAGCTAGATCTTTCTGATTGCAACACATAAGACTTATAAGGAGGGTTAAGTGCATGGACGATATGGGTCCCCTGATAACACTTATTTGCTGCACGCCACCAAAATATGCTAGGTCCTGCTCCGCGCTCGCCCATAGCTGCACCCGCATCCCGCTCGTTGGCCACGCTGCGGCCTCGTCCCGTGCTGACCTGACCCTGGTCTCCTTCATTGATCTTCTGCCGATGCTGACATCCCGCCAGATTCGGCCCCCTAGATCCCAGAGTGTATCCTCCAAATCGCGAGATATATCCAGTACAGGAGGTCGTCTTACGACTGGCGTGTCCATGGTAATTGCCGTTTGCCGATCTCTGCTTTGACGAAAATGGACCCCACAGGACAGGTATGAAGGGCGTGGTGAGGCAAGTGTGACCAAGTTCTGTACGGGAAGAGCTTTGTTGGGTTTAAACACCACAGAAATATGTACACCTACCCCAGTGGGGTCTCAGCTGTTGAGTCATTCCACGGGTGGAGCTCTTGCCTGTGGGGTGGCGGTTGAGATGTCTTTGGTCTTGGCGAGGTGATCAACGGCTTTCACCGTCCGTATGGTCACTGCCGCCATCGCCGTCATCCTCCTCGTGATTGTCTTCGCCGGTCGTACCGTCGCTTTCTTCGCTTGTCGTATCGCTGCTGGAATCGCTAGGAGTTGCATCCTCGCTGTCGGTGTGCCGATCCTCCGTATCTTCGCTCTCATTTATGCTTCCAGCCTCTTCCTCGTCCCCATTCACCATCTCATCCTCAAGCTCTCCATCATTGCCTTTGCGCAATCCATCCTCCATCCGCGTCCTCTTCCTCTTCTTCCTCCTTTCGACAATTGGTCCCAGATCGCCCTTCAGCCCCGTGGCATCGAAGACTCCCAAGCCCAGATCCTGGTTGGGACACCTCATTGACTGTTTCGCTTCAGATGAGTGTGAGGACTGACCATGGCTATTACAGTATGCTGTCCGTCCGTTCGTTCCATATCGTCAGCCCCAGGATCGAGAGCCGCTCGAGCTAGAAGATCCACATTCGATGACGCTAGTACGGGGAGGAAAGCTATCGCTCGTGCCAGAGCTGATGTAAATAGTCAGGTTTGGAATGAATTGGTGTGGAGAACGGACCATCGCTCTGGTGGACTGCGAATGTCTCTCGTTCGACCGGCTGTGGCGCCAGGGATCTATCACTTGAGATGGAAGTGAAGAGCCGCCCTATGTCCGTCCAAATTCAGCTATGCTGTATGGGGGGAGGGAGGCAGGGAGGGTGCTAACCTAGTCTGACTCCTCGTGATTTCGGAGACTCGAGCTCAAGCTTCTCGCGTTTCGAGGAGCGCTCCATGCTACCGAAGGCGCGAGACGTAATGGCTACGAGTCGATGTGAAAGATAATCCGATGTGAGACTGTATCATCCGAAGCATAATTGGACATCGTCCTTCCAGAGTCACGTGATTCGATTGTACTTGTTTTCTTCCTCAGTGTTTTCTAACCACCCTCGAGCAATTCCTCGCTCAAGGTCGACAGTCACCACCTGATCGGCCTCTGCCAATGTATTCACGCGCTTCGGATTGGCGTGGAATAATCTCCAGCATCCCAATCCCAATCTGAGGAAGTCAGTCGAACGACGATGGTAACAACCCGATCCACGTCTCCTGTCACGCCGGATCCCAACCGGATCATCGCCGTAGTGACAGGAGCCAACAGGTGAACTCGTTCCCTTTGATTGTGAGCCTTTCGGATCACGGAGGATTGATGCAGTGGATGCGGCCTCGGGATATGTCAACAGCTTCTCCGCAACCTCTCACTCCCTCCCAGCACCCCTATGCTGGCGTCTATCCCCCAACCCTCCGCCCTGGCCCCATCACAGAGGTACCTTCTGGATCAAAAGACGGAGTCGGACAAGCGAGTCCCGCCTGATCCTCCGCCGACCCTGACGCTCATCCTCGCATGTCGGTCTGCCTCGAAAGCCGAGATCGCGAGACGAGCCCTCTTCAAACAGCATGAGAAGGAGTTATCTCGACGGCAACGAGATGGGCAGCCGGCGAGGGCGAAATGGAGGGACAAAATGAGGATCGTTTCCGAGGTGGTCGACCTCGATTCTCTGGGAGGGAAGAATGGGGTGCTAGCATTCTGCGAGAGAATGAAGGAGACGTGAGTGAGTAATTGTCTCGGGTGAGGCTATGATGCTGATCACGTCCGTGCGACTCTATATCTCAACGCCGGACTTATGGCCTACACAGCAAATAACTTCTGGTTACTTGCGAAACAAGTCCTCACAGACGGGTTCATAACAGCCGCCACGTACCCGCGATTCTACATCGAGGAGCAAGGTCGAATGAGTGCGGACGGCGAGAGGGGCATGGTCTGGGGCGTGAACGTTTTGGCTCCTTACATCTTGGCGAGTCAACCAGTCCTCTTTGATCATGTCTGACTATCATTTCTACAGGCGAAAGAGCTTCTTCCACTTCTCGAGCGATCCCCCTCGTCCATTCCTATGCCTCCCCGCATCATCTATACTAGCACCTGTACCGCCACTCTCGACCGGCTCAAAGCGGACCCCCTGAGCGATTATCAGCTGCTATCCTACAGCTACCCCTACGATAAGTCGAATTACGCCGCGAGCAAATATATGGCGGACCTCGTCATGGTCCAAATAGACAAGGAGGTCTACAACGCCGGATCTCCCGTGAGATGCCTCACTGGTGATCCGGGTATCGTCATGACCAATATCGGGTGGGAGAGTTATGGTCCTTTCACTTGGTTACGGCATATCATCTGGTGGAGCAGCTGGCTCAGCTATCTCCTCGTGAGTAGCCGCATTTCAAAATACCCTTCCGCGTGGCGCTAATCCCGATACAATAGGCGCGATTGCTAGGCTCACCAAGGCATTTTGTAGACCTCAGTCAAGGCGCGCTCGCCATGATCTACGCTGCGCTCGTCGACGAGAGGTACCTCCAGCCGCCGACGAAAGTCCCCGCGCAAAAGTTCGAGAGCATTGCGACGAGGTGGGGCGGGGCTTATGTCAGGTATGGTGAAGTAGATAGGTGGGAGGAGGTGGGAGAGATTGGACGGGCAGTCGTGAGGGGTTGTGAGGCGATGAGAGTGGAGTGGCGGAGACGAGAGGGTCTGGAGTAGCGGATACGCTTAGATGCTGACAAAAAGGTTGTGTGCAGCAGCCCGTGCCTCAAGAACTCATCACGCTCCGTCACGGCGAGTACCGTCACGCGGAGGAGGGCTGCTTATGAATCAGACATTGAAAGCGACTGTGAATGCTGAATGCACGATAAAGAATCATCTTCCAGCAACGTACCTAAGCCGGCCGAATCCTATTCCGGTCCGGCCGGGTGAAGAAACGACCTGAGCCGTTTCATCAGATTTGCGGGTCTCGAGTCAAATGACCAGTCTCAACATGCTTGCTTCTTCCATCAAAATCGTCATACCATTTCATAGATGACCTAAGCTCCACCATTGCGTCCCAAACCATGTCACATTCGGGCGACATCGTCATGTCCGTCGACGATGTCCCGCCCAAAACCGAGGCTTCCCCCGTCGAGCCGGACATCGCTCCCCCAAAATCTGAATTCATTGCCAATCTACCCGACGTTATCCCAAACGGCGGATACGGCTGGGTCGTCGTCTTCGCCATCTGCGGCATGAACGCCGCCACTTGGGGTCCGTTCCGTCTCCTCCCTCCTCCCTCCTCCCTCCCCATCCCCTCTAAATCCGGCGCGAGACCTTCGGCTGATACCCCGAAGGAATCAACACGACCTACGGCGTCTACTCGGCCTACTACCTCGAGAACAACTATTTCTCAGGCGGTACCACGTTCCGGTACGCCTGGGTCGGCGGGCTGTCTGTCGCTCTCGCATTGCTCTGTGCGCCGATCGCCAATTTCGCTGTGAAGAGGGCGGATTTTAGGGTTGTCATGCTCTTTGGTCCGTCTAGCACATGCAAGGATGGACAAGGCCTCGGTGCTTCGCGGTTTGGGGCTGATGAGGTGGTGGATAGGAGCGGTGTGTGTTGTGCTGGGACAGTGCTTGGCGGGGGTCTGTACGAGTTTTGCCGCGTTTTTGGTTTGTCAGGGGGTTGTTTTTGGGATAGGTGGGTCATCAAGCTGGAGACGTTGGGTGTCTGGCTGATGATGCAACCTCAGGTCTGGGACTGGTGCGACTTGCTTTTCGGTTCGATGCCGATATCGGATCTTCGCTAATGAAGGCAGACTCTCGTTCCCTCTCAACCCCTGCTTGCACACTGGTTCGACACCCGACTCTCACTCGCCCAGGCAAGTCGATTCCTCTCGCTCCCTTCCTGACCGACACTCTCCCTCCTGAATCCCAGTCACTCATGCGCAGTCACGCTGATGCGGAACTAGGGCCTCGCCAACGCCGGCTCCGGCCTCGGTGGCCTCGTCCTCTCCAACACCACCCGCGTCGCCCTCGAGAGCATCGGCGTGAAATACGCCCTCATCACCAACGGTCTCATCTCTCTCGTCGTGCTCGTCCCTTGCATCCTCCTTCTCCGGAGTCGGCACAAACAGGTCGGCGCGAGGTCTGCCCCATTGCAGTTTAGCTTCCTTTGCCATCCTGGGTTCGCTTGGGTCTGGATGTGGGGTGCTTTTTCCCGTACGTACACCTCTACGCGCGCTCCACTTGGCCGAGCTGAGTTTACTGGACTAGTTCTGGCATACTTCATCGCGCTCTACAGCCTCGCGTCATTCGCCACCTTCGGCCTCGGACTCTCCCAAACCAAAGGCGCCGCCCTCCAATCCATCCTCTCCGCCGGCCAGATGCTCGGTCGTCCCCTCTGGGGTCTAGCGCTCGACAAAGGTGGGCGAATCAACATGTCGATAATCTGCTACCTCCTCGTCGGCGCGTCCTGCCTCGTCCTCTGGCTACCCGCAAAGTCATTCGGTCTCCTTATCGTCTTCGCGCTGGTACAAGGCCTCACGGGTGGCACGATCTGGTCAGCAGCTACTCCTGTCGCGGCGAGAGTGGTGGGCGTACAGGATCTGGCAAGCGCATTGGGGATGTTCTGGTTGGTCCTCGTCATCCCGGCACTAGTGGGTCAGCCCATCGCGGTGGCGCTGTTGGACTACTCGATGGGATCGCTGGGGAGGAATGGGGCGGAAGCGTATTATATCAGTATTGGGTTCTGTGGTGGCGTGGGGATCGTTTCGGCTGTTCTGTTGTATGGGGCGAAGAGGTCATTGCAGGGGAGTTGGACGGTGTTTCGGATAACGTAGGATGATGGCAAACAGGGTTCACATCGTCACCTCGGAAAGTCTTGGTGAGAGAGAAATAATTCGCGGTACTCTATTCGGTCCATGATCATGCCTGCGATCTTCTCGATGAGGGAAGAGGAAGCGGAGCAGCGGACTGCCCGGCCACAATGATTTCAGGCTTTGCCCGTGGAAGCGATTTCATTCAGATTGACTGCAATCACTGGTCAAACAGTTGTTTTCAAGAGCGCTCATCTTGATGCGTCTCTCCTGTCACTGTAGCCTGCCTGAGCTGGCCACCTTTAGTTTATGGCTCCATCGTTCGCAGTCTGGGTCGATCGCACTTCCCTTGTCCCCACGTCATAACTGTTTGTTTTGATCTCGGTATCAAATTCCCACCAAGCTGATGAATGACGCAATAAATTTCAAGCCCTGTCGAACTATGCTTGTTTCAGCCTTCCAGTCTACATCATATCTCCTGGCATCGGTCCTTCACCTTTAGATGGGTCTTTCATAGCACTCTAAACATCTGATTAATCCTGAGTCGTGGCGATGAGCGGTCCATCGGGTTCCGGACTCGGTCAAATCGCCCAGAAAGGAGCCGGATTCGCCGGTGTAGTCCGTTCCCTCCGACAAAGGAAGAAAGAAGGGGGTTCCTCGCCTTCCCTCCCCGATCGCGTTGGGCCTAGCAAAGGTCTTCCGTCGACGGGGTTGAAGCGGAATACTCAGGAATGGAAAGACAAACACAAGCGGCCGAATGAGAGGAAGAGGAGTGGGAGTCAGAGCACGAGTAGCTCGATACTGTCAAATGCGACGGGGAGTGGCAGCGAGGATGGGGATGGAGGTGGGAGTCGGGTTCGTGAGCATGAAGGAGCGGAAGGCAGGGGGCTAGGGAAGCATGAGAGGGATTTGCAGAATGGGCATGGGCAGGCGCAGGAGCAGGGGCAGTGGACCGAGTCACCTACGGAGGAAGAGCCCTCGATGCAATTCCTAAACAAATCGAGGCCACCCAAGGATGGTGATGAGAATGTTCGGACGGAAACACGCCTCGCAAACGGTCATGGGGGTGCTCACCAAGAAGAGGGAGGGAATAGAAAGGACGCTGAAACCAATGGCCATGGGGAAGGAAACGGGGCCGACTCGGAGGAGAAGATGATGGGTCGGAACGAAGGGCGAAACCGCAAGTTGACGGACGAGGTCGGCCACATGCCTGATGGACTACCTGGGGTCAAGAAGGAGCAAGCACCAGGACCCCGGAATGAGATCGTGCTGGATCCACGGGTATCTCACATGAACGTGAGTTCTCTGTGTGCCTCTGAAAGCATCACTGACTTAACGCAGTACCATCAACAGCGGGAATTCACCGGCAAGGGCGTCGAGAAGGGGCCTATCCTCATGATCACCCCTGATGGCGAAGAAGAGCTCCCTCCTGGCGAGACACCACGCGCATCTCGTCAATCGTCGATCACCAATCAAGCCGGCGAGAGTAACGGGGAAAGCTCGACAAAGGCGACGGAAGGCACATGGATGACAGCTATGAATGGGCAGCCTACGCCAGCGAGGCCCAAGCGACTATCCGGCCGGTTCAGCTCATCCGTGCAGAGCCAAGTTCGGAGAGGAGAGCACGAGGAGTCCGAATCGGATCAACACGACGAGCCAAGCTCGGAAGTAAAAGAAGCCGCTCATCAGAGATGGTCCCATTTGCGCGCTCGAGTCCTCCCATCTCGGCAAACTGGGTCCGGAACCGCACCTGGACCCAAAAAGGTCACTGCCCTCGCTCCTACCGCGGTGGCTGCCGTTCCCGTCACTACGGAGCTCCTAGCTGGTCAACTGCCTGTCATGATCCTCAAAACATGGCTGGACCGAGACGAAGATGGGAATCGTGCCGTACCTGTTTTACTGGGGAATCTGCGGTTCAGGGTTGGGGATAGTGTGGGGCTACGAGCTGGGAGAGAGACTGGGAAGGAGATGTTCAAGGTGGAATGCGAGTATGGGGATGGCGCGGTGAAATGGGTGAGCCCGCAGGTCTGGCAAAGCTGATGCCTAGGTGATCTACCGAGAATTGCGAGATTTCTTGTCCTTGCACGCAAACTACAAGGCGGCGAACTTTGGGTCAAGTGTTGCGGGATTGCGCACATCAAGAAAAGTAGACATACCGGAATTCCCGCGAATGAGTGAGTCGACGAGAGTGACACCGCTAATTCCAGGTATCCCCTATCTAAAGAAGCTCGGTGGACGGGACCAGTCGAAAGAGAAGCCTGTGGGGAAGGCAGAATACGCTCAAGCAAGTCGGAACGCTCTGCAGCAATATCTCGTTGACCTCATCCGCGCTGTCGTAAGTCGACCCGTAATCGCTCGGCTGATGATAGATCTTCCGGCCCGAATCCAATCGGTTGTGCAAGTTTTTCGAACTCTCGTCGCTTACGCTATCGCTCGCTCCTAGAGGTGGTTTCCAAGGGAAGGCAGGGTTCTTGAAGATCCCGGGGGCCAATGCGAGTAGACGAGCCAATCAACCTGGTTTTACGCCCACTTCTTGGGCAAAGAATCGGTCTCCGAAATGGTTCATTGTGCGGGATACCTACTTCATCGCGAGTAAAGGCCCTGAAGCTGTGAGTCAACATACCAAACGAATAGCTTGTATTTAGTTGGCGCCTTCAGACCGAATACTACGATGTTTTCCTGATCGACACAGACTTTGCCATCGAGCGACCCAAGCGCGTCTACCGAACCGGTTTTCGATTCATGACAGGTCACGGCAATGTTAAATCCCTGATGCACAAAGATCAGGAGGTGGAAAATGCCGACGCGGCCGACGACAACGATATCGACACGGACAATCCTCTGACGCAGGAGATGCTGGTCACCTCTGGAGAAGGCAAGGGCGAGAAGGCTGATAATATGCATGATGATGGGGAGAGCAAGGCGTCCCAGCATACCTTCTTCATCGCAAACTCTCAACGGCGGTTGAAATTGGTTGCGAGAAATGCAGTGAGTCTACTTGTGGCGGGTTTAGCTAAAGGCAGCGACAAATGCACCAATTCATCGTCAGCATGGAACGCATAGCAGCGCAATCTGTCTGGACGGGACGGAATCGGTTTGATAGCTTCGCGCCTCTTCGAGTCAACGTTGCCGCTCAATGGCTGGTTGATGGGGTGAGTAATCCAGATTGACAATGCTGACTTCAGCGCGACTACTTCTGGAACCTAAGCCGAGCTATCAATATGTCCAAGAGCTGCGTCTACATCCATGACTGGTGGTAAGTCGCTAGAAGTGGGTGAGATAAAGCTGATCATACAGGATCTCACCCGAACTCTACCTGCGCCGTCCAGGAGATGAGCGATATAGACTAGACAACCTTCTCAAGCGGAAAGCCGAGGACGGGGTGAAGATCTTCATCATCGTATAGTACGTGGTCGCATACTCTACGACGCTGAGCTGACTATTGGCCAGTAACGAGGTGTCAGACAAGACGACTCCCGTAAACAGCCTGTACACCAAGCGCACGCTGACCGGCCTCCATCCGAACGTCATGGTTCAGCGTTCTCCATCCCATTTTCAGACGGGCACGTTCTACTGGTCCCACGTAGGTCGGAGTCACGCGAGCTTGGCTGACTCCATAGCATGAGAAGCTTTGCGTCATCGATGAGACTATCGCGTTCATGGGCGGATTTGACCTGTAAGTGCTTGATAACCGGGTAAATTGCGAGGCGCTAATGAGCCTAGGTGTTATGGCCGATGGGATACCTCACAACACATCCTTACCGACGAAGACCACACTAGACCGGATGGCCCCGAGGGACCTGTATGGCGCGGCAAGGACTACTCAAACGAGAGGGTGGCAGAATATACGAACCTCGACAAGCCGTTCGAAGATACATTCGATCGCGGCAAAGTCCCACGCATGCCCTGGTATGTCAGATCATCATCGCAAGGCTAACGAAAGGCACGATGTTGGCTTGCAGATCGTCGGCCAGCCGGCGCGGGATTTGTGTCGACACTTTGTTCAAAGGTGGAATCTGCTAATCCGGACGAAGGTGGGTTGTGTGCGGAATCAGCGGAGCTAATGGAAGAATCACAAACGCTTTATGCCCTTCCTGCTTCCCGCCTCCGACTTCACTGATCGGGAGCTACACGATCTCAAGCTCGAAGGGACTTGTGAGGTGCAGATCTGCCGTTCCGTCGGGCCTTGGTCTATGGGGACAGCTACGAAGATCGAGCATTCCATTCAGAATGCATACTGTAAATGTATGTATGATTCCTGTTTGTCATCCTTGACGGTAGGGGCTGATGTGGACTAGCGATCGAGCTGTCGGACCACTTTATATACATCGAGAACCAATTCTTCATCACCTCCACCGTCATCGACGGTGTGCCTGTCGTGAACGGCATCGGCGATGCGCTGGTCAGCCGAATCATCCGCGCTCACCGCGAAGGAACGTTTTGGAGGGCTTGTATTGTCATTCCGCTCCTTCCTGGATACACCTATCCCATCGACTCGACTGAGGCGAGCTCGGTGCGGCTTATCCTGGAATGTCAGAATCGAACGATCTCTAGAGGCACCAACTCGATCTTCTCGAGATTACGGAAAGAGGGGATTGATGTGAGTATCAGATGTATGGCGGAGCTGATGGAAGCCTGACAACTACATCACCTTCTTCTCGTTGAGGGGATGGGCGAAATTCAAATCTGGTGTACTCACGACCGAGCAAGTCTATATCCACGGCAAGACCATGATCGTGGACGATCGTCTTGTTCTTTGTGGATCCGCCAACATCAACGAGCGCTCTCAGACGGGTGATCGAGACTCCGAGCTTGTGGCTGTAGTCAGAGACACCGATATGATCGATGGGTAGGTTCTCCACGCTGACAACGGCTGACAAATTAGTACCATGGCTGGCAAACCGTTCAAAGTTGGTCGCTACGCTCATACTCTCCGGATGCGTCTCATGCGGGAGCACGTCGGTGTCGACGTCGACTCCATCGACGAGGACCAACTCATGTCTCGCGAGCCAGTTGCGGATCCCGATGACATCGAAACTTGGGACCCGGATCACGAGCAGGAGGATGGAGTTGAGAATCGAGGGATCACAACCATCAAACGCAGGACAGCGCGGGATCGAATTTTACGCACAGTCGAGAATAGTATCTCGAGCAGTGAGTGATGGTGTCTTAGCGGGGCTGATGATCAGTGACCAAGGGGATGAGTGAGAATGCCATCTCGCATGTTCGGAAGGCGGCGGATACGGTGATTCATCCTATTGCTGTGATCGCCAAGGGCGAAACATTGGCGCATAATGCGGGTGGAGGAAGCGACGAAGAGAGAGAAGATTTCGACCGCGAAGGGCAACAAGCGGCAGGCTTCGCGAGCTCCATGGTCCCTACCCTGGAGGAAAAGACGATTATCGAACGTCGTCCTTCTAATGCTCACGCGAATGGCAATCCACTTTCCGATGTCGTCGAGGAGGGTGAGCAGGGCAAGGAGCCCGCTGAGGCGCAGGTACCCGGCTCGACGAAGGAACAAGACACCATCGTGGACGACAGCAAGGAGGCGCAAGGTCGCGGTATCCCCAAGATCCATGGTGATCCGGGCGACAAGGAGATGTATGGCGCGCCGGCCAACGCCTTCGAAAATGACGATCGGACGCCGACGCACGATAGCAAGCGCAGTGACGGGAGCGAGCAAGAAGCGGCCGCCATGCAGGCTCGAAAATTGCTGAGAAAGCATCTCGGGGCCAAAGCCGGTACCGGTGCTTGGACGGTACCGACGCCAACGCCGAAGATCAACCCGAACCGGTTTCACGATCCGCTCGACGAGCGGTTCTGGAAGGACATGTGGGTAGCGTCCGCGGTTCATAACACCGAGATCTTCCGGAAGGTGTTTCGCTGCGTTCCCGATGATCTTGTCACCTCGTGGGCATCCTACAAGGCGTTTGCAAATCATGCCGAGAAGTTCAATAGGACACCCCAGGACGTCGCGGGCGCGGGGATTACCGAGCCGGTCAAGGTGGTCCATGATGGTCCCGGGACGCATGGCGCTGGTGGAGGCGGTAGTGGAGGAGGGGTGATTGGGGAAGGTGGAGAACAGGCATCTACCAAGCGATCGCCGGATGTGGGAGCTAGCAAATCGTATGACTCGCCGACGCCGACCGTTGGCAGGTCACCGGGAGTAGAGAGCACGAGTACGTTCAGCTCGGACAAGGAGAGGAAGCCTTCTGGACCGGACGAAGCGTGGCACGAGTGGGAGCGGGAGGAGATGGAGGAGCTTCTCGGCCAGATCAGGGGTCATCTAGGTAAGTCCACCTCTAGACCTAACCTATACCGTGCTGATAAAGCCAGTGATCTACTCGACGAGGTTCTTGGAGTCTGAGGATCTGGCGAATAATTTCCTCTTCAATAGCGACAGGATACTGCCGTTACCCATTTACAATTAGATCACTCATCATCTCATTCAGCATAATACGCGGACGATTTCGAGCATCGCATAGTAACTTACACGGCATGGTAGTATGATGTATTGGTCCAGGTACACTTTGCCCTTCCTGGAACATCGTCGACAAACTTCTTCCGAGCCCAGTCCTGATTGGCGCCCAGCCAAAAGGTACATCACATCTACCTCCATCGGGATTGGAGAATGGTCGGTATTGGCCCGGTGTACCTGAAATCATGCGACATCCCATTTCCAAATGGCGGACCACGGAAGGACCGAAGTGCTCCCCGACCAAGACCGGCTGCCAAATGTACACGCAGATTTTTGTGCAAGGGAACAGGATTGTCACCTGCATCAAAGCGAACGTCCACAGGACAAAGGGGACGAGGCACAACGATTTCGAGCACCACTCTCCCATCGAGAGCTCGTCCTTTCTTTGTGTTGACGGTCTTCTGGATTTCAAGATGCCTGCGATGAAGCCTTCAAGAGACGTCCGCGAGGTGATCGAACTCATCCGCCATCCACGCGCAGACAGCTTTCTTGTTTCCGCTCACCGAGGCCTTCGATGGGGTAGTACGCCTGAGAATGTGAATTTTCCCGAGACAACTCTTGTACCCGACTGATCATCGATAGTCCCATGCATCCATCCTCCAAGCGGCGCAGACTGGGCTCTCATGCGTAGAGATCGACGTCCGATCGACAGCTGATAAACAGCTCGGTGACTTGGCTATACCAGGTCGATCGAGCACTCATGTTAGTGTGTCTGCACGATGACGGTCTCGGTCGACACACCAACATCGCCGAACATCTCGGGAGATATGGTGAAAACATCGCCCGGATCCCATGCTAGGTTCCTGATGATCGAAAACTATACAGATGTATACAGCCCATTCACGGGACGAGGTTTTCATCCTCTTGTGAAAGATCTACCGTGGAAGGGCCTGCTCAATCAGCTGTGGCTCAAGGATGAACATGGAAACATCACGTGTGCCCTTCCGAGCATGTCATCTCTCCTCGCTGATGATACAGGGATGAGCCGATCATGACACTGGAAAGCATGTGAGAGAAACAACGTCAGCTTCGCTGAGTCCAGGTTGTCGTTCATCAAGTTCCAGAGCATCGACATCGTAATCTTTATGGACTTGTAGGTCATTTCTCACAGCCATCCATCATGGCTGACGGATCCGGGGGCCAGTAAGGACAAAGAGGCCATGGCTCCTGCGTACGACGTGGTGAGAAGTTGGACCAACTTCAGAGGAATCTCTGCTCTCGGTGCGTTGTCCACTCGTCCTTAGGACTGATATTTGTCCCGGTAGAATGGTGCATCTGGAAACCGGATACGATGTTCTACCCTTTCCCCGAAGATCTGGAGAGGGAGGAATGGTTCATGGTGAGATTGATCGAATCAGAACATCGCTGAAGGATAGTCCGCCTTCGAGAGCGAGCCCGTGCTGTATATCCCCGTCTTCGAGCCAGCCGCCGTAGAGAAGTTTGACGGTAAGCGTGTCATCGACTATTGGTAGAGCTGATTCTCAGTCGTCGCCTCTGCAAAAGTGCGTTCGCAACGGAATGGCTTGACTGATGCCGCAGGCGTGGGCCTCTCGCCCATACGTAATTTCACTCGAGATTGGTTTGCGCTCTCCTGGCGGACGTTTACAGGAACTGCTCGACTGGCTGCGATCTTCGGGCGCCCCGACCATCGGTCTAGGCTTCTTTGCGGCATTAGGTGACTTGGATCCAGACGATCACGAGCCGACTCTGTACGCCTTTCTCTGTAGCTCGTGAATCGGGCTGATCAACAGCTTCGATACCGGGACCTACAATATAGAAGAGCAGCGGACCAGCTCAATCCGGCATTGTTACAACGAAAGGTCCGTTCACCGCCTCGGCTTACCGCTGATGACCCGGCATGTAGGGCTCCGCCTTCTTCTTTCGACAAGCTGTTACTGTCGGGTGACTCTCCCGATGTCCATGATCGCCGGGACGATCTCGGTCCGTTCTTCTCCTACCAGGAATACACATCGCCTGATTCCTACAGCGCTGTACAAGAGCATGGGGTTTACGTGGATGATCGGTGAGAGCGCGCCGGTTGGATCGGACTGACGATCGTTATAGCGGATAGGGCTCCTCCTGCTCGATTAGATTTCGAGGCGCAGGTGGCTTCCGTCACTCGTTATACGTAGTCTCTGTTACTGTTGCGAACGCTACGACATGCAGGCGACAATCTGTTTAATCTACCTCTTGATTCATCTCCTTATCAAGCATGATTTTGTCGAACAAGCAGGTCGCGATGAACAACGCTCCGTCCACTTGTTTAAAAGCTATAGCATCTCCCATCGGAGCCAGGCAGTGGCCGAGAGTTGATGCGCCGTCTCCCGCAGACTCTTTGCCGACTGCTGACCATCCTGAAATGAAGACCTCACGTTCTGCGGTCGTGATGGTTGTGTTGGCAGCGAGATGACCGTCTCCGCCACCGCGGCGATCTCATTGAGCTTTGCGCTCTAACCCTCTCAGCTTGACTTCTATACCTTGACGAAAAGGAACGCACGATGCACTGACCGTTCCCCATGAGCGCCGATAGGGGAAATGTTTTGATCATCTCCGTCACTTTGCTGACAATCTCCAAGGGGAATTCGATCCGGAGCTGAGGGAATGTCGAAGCCGGCTCCAGTATGGAATGGGTGACGCAAGCCTGCCAAGTCTTTGTCTGCAACCATGACTTTGTGACGCACAGGTCGGCCAGCTGGACTTTGGAGAGACTGGAGTCAGGCTCGATGGATTCGATGGAAAAGTGGGTGGCCAGGGCTTTGATCAGATTGAAGGTGCATTCCGATGATCGACAGATGCCGTTGACGCAGTCGATCAGGGACTCATCGAAGATCTCGAAAAGACGGGTCATGGGTTGAAGCCGCATCGAGGCGCTTGAAAGCTGGGAAAATGAGGAGGAGAGATGACTCAGTCGGCCACGGAGAGTGATCGGTCGGACTTGCAGGAGAGAGTTAGATCTGGGCAAACTGATCTCAGCCCGAAGTCGTGATAAGGAACAGAAAATCTCACCTCTCGACTGCGGCGAGAAGCCAAAAGACCCTGAGAGCGACCTCCTTCTCTGCGAAGCTGAACGTATCGTACGAGGAGGGATGACTGAGACTCAAAAGCTCGACCAGTCCGATCGCCTCTCGGAATCGAAGATGTGACGCATTGGCGCCTTTCCGGACCCGAAGCAGTGCCCCAATGTTCATGGCAGTGGCCACGCATTCGAGCGTAGGCTTCAATCCCAACTCGGCGGTATTATGCATACTAATGGCCTCGTCGAGGAGATCGTCGACTCGCCCCTCGGATCCGGCCTCCCTGTTCGGGAGTACAAGAGGCAGGGCCGCGATGGAGAGCATGAGGCCTGCGAACGGCTTGTCATACAGGTGTTCCTTTTGGTTGAACCGCGCGTCGACCGATTCTGGATCGGTGATGGGGAACAAAGGATGGACATAATCAAAGTAGTCTTGGATTGACTTGCGGAGGAAATCGTCTAGCATGTTGAGGAAAGATGCTTTTCCATGAGGCGTTCGACCAGGCGGGCGGCCTGGAGAAGGTGGTCGATATTGACGGGATTGCCCGGTCATTGCAGCCATCGCAAGATCCCATGCTTGAGATGGTGAATCGCATTTAGGAGAATTGAGTGGGCTGAGAAACGTTTGCTCGGATAGGGATGGTTGCGCCGGATACACGGGTGTCGACTCTTGCAGTTGAGTCGCTCTCAATCCGGACACAATCCTAAGCTCAATGCATGCGTTACTCGACTTCAGATCGAAGGTTGCTGAGCAACTCACCTGCCGGCGGGCCCCTTCTTTCTTCGGCTAGAAAGGTAACTACACCGAAGCTCGCTCTTTTCATCAACGCATACACGGCTGACCGCCATCGCACTGGGATACCATCTCAGACCTGATTGAAGATCGCCTTCGACATGACTCACTTTGGTCCGCCGAACGTGACATGCATCACATGCTTTTGAAATCATGATTTGGTCGAATGGGCGCCAGACCGAGGTGAGAGCGAGGTCCAACCGAAATCGTCTCTTCGTTGGACCTTTCGCCTAAAAGGTACAATGCATGGTGAAGAGGAGCGGCGAGAGATCAAAATGTGAAATTCCGGTCGTAACCCGGTCGTACCTGAAGACAAGCAGCCCGCACGTTGCCTCTCATCCAAACCCGCAAGTTGATTGAACGAGGTGGTACATATTGGATCCATTGACTCCTCGTTCAAAGCATGAAGTGGTCCACTTCCGCATTCCGACGACTGTCATCGTCATGGATTACGTCCTCGAAACCAAGACGCCCGATCGAGTAATCGATCCCGAAGTGAGCATCATCAAAGACGAGTCTCGGCACGTGGAGGCCACCGCCGATCGGACACGGACGACCTGGGATCGGGTCAAAGCCGAGGCGGACGAGGATGAGGCTTTCCAACATAGTCTGACGACATGGCAAGCCCTCAAGACTTATCGAGCGGTCCATCATCAGATCTCAACAGTCTTGAGGGTCAGTTACTGACATCGAGCTTCAGGCGGTGGGCTGGTCAGTATGCGCTTCGGCTTGCGTCATTATGGATGGCTATGATACCCTACTGCTCGGCTCATCCTACGCGCTACCTACTTTCCAGAGACGTGTATGTCTTACCCTCTCTGCGAATACTCGCGCGCCCAGAGTTCATCCGCTGATAATCCGACTGTTCTTTCCTCGGTAGTTTGGTGAGAAGGTCGCCAAAGGTTATCAAGTCACCGCACCATGGCAGGCAGGCTGTAGTCAAGCAAGTTTTCACGCTGTTCAAGCTCACAAGACAAATTGACCGCAACCTTAGGCTGCCAATGTGGGCTCCATTATGGGCTGTTTCCTCGGAGCCCTCCTCGTCGACCGATTGGGCTACAAAAAAACGATCCTCGGCGGACTCGTCTGCCTCGTTCCTTTCATCGGACTGGTCACCTTCGCCCCTAACCTTACGGCGCTATTGATCGGGGAGATGTCCTGTGGCGTGTCATGGGGCATCTTGTAAGGTGTTCCTTCATTGTCATACGCAGAGAGGCTGAAAGCTGTTTCCGTCCATAGTAGTATCCTGGGTGAGGCGTATGCCAGCGAGATCTGCCCACTGAGCCTTCGTGGCTACCTGACTACGTACGTGTCGCCCTCTTTTGGTGACACGCCGAATGGCACGCCTTCTCGGAGACACTCTTTGATGACCATCCGCTACTCAGTTTCGTCAACTTGTGCTGGGTCTTGTGCGTTCATCCCATCTTGGTCTGCGTGTGCACTCGGCTGAAGCTTGTGTGTGGACAAGTGGCCATTTTATCGGAGCTGGCGTCCTGCTCGGTGCGCAGGTCTGTGCCTTCCAACGTCTTCCGCTCTCCTAAACAGAGGGTTGACAAATGTCGCTCCAGAGTATGACCGGAACATGGAGCTATCGCATGCCGTTCGCCGTCCAATTCGTCTGGCCAGTCCCGCTGTTTATCCTCATATTGATGGCTCCGGAGTCGCCCTGGTGGCTCGTCCGTCACGGAAAAATCGAACAAGCCGAGCAATCTGTCCGACGACTCGCCTCCAGATCCGGAAAGAATCGCGCCAAGGATACCGTCTCGTCGATGGTCCGCACGAATCAGCTCGAGATAGATGTCTCTGCCGGGACGACTTACTTGGATCTCTTCAGAGGGACAGACCGGTCAGTGTCTCATGATTCCCGTGATCGCGACTACCTGGGATGGGGTCTGACGATTCTAGTCGTCGTACCGAGATCTCCTGCGTTGCCTGGACTATCCAAGGTGTGCTGTCCCCTTCAGTCATGTAAAGAGATAGGCTCACCGTCCAACGCGATGACCTTACAGTCCTCACCGGTTTGGGCTTCAGCGCAAACTCGACCTACTTTTTCGAGCAAGCAGGTCTCTCCACCACCAATGCCTTCGCCATGACACTCACCAGCTATGCCCTCGGGGCGATCGGGACCATCACGTCTTGGTTCCTCCTCAGGCACGGCTTTCTCTTCGACCATCGCATTGCGCGCTAATAAAACCATTCTCGTCCGCAGATACCTCGGCCGCCGTACCATCTTCACGATCGGTCTCGCGTGGCTCAGTCTCGGTATGCTACTCATTGGAGTGCGTCATCGCGGATCGGGGCCACGAAGGTGCACGATGGGGCCAAGCTGGTCAGCCTCCACTTCTCCACATTCCATTGTCTTCTGAGAATGTTGGAACTCGTAGGTATGATGCTCGCCTGGGTCTTCTCCTTTGACCTGACCATCGGCCCCCTGGCGTACTGCATCGTGGGAGAAGTCAGCTCGACGCGACTCCGAAACAAGACCGTCGGTCTCAGTCGGATCTCTTACAACGTCTTCGCCATCGGTTTCGGTGTTATGACGCCTTACGAGCTGGTAAGCACTCACATGTACTTCGTGGCCATCCTTGATCCCCTGCCATAGAATCCAGCCGCTTGGAATTGGTCTGGAAAGACGGGATTCTTCTGGGCGCCACTTTGTTTCGGTTGCGCCATATGGTCCTACTTCCGTCTTCCTGAAATGAAGGTACGCATGACGAGATGGCCATGATGGCGCTGATGCTGATTCCGATATCAGGGCCGATCGTACTATGAGCTCGATATCCTTTTCGAGAGGAAGATATCCGCTCGCAAATTCAAGACTACCGTGGTAGAACGAAATGCGGACGAGCACACGCGCGAGGCTCTGGGACTTTCACGGATCAACCAGCTTCTCGAGCTGGATATCCGCCGACTGTGGCGTAAACATGACAGGCTGTAGACAAAGATGGAAGATTTCGACAATGCTTCTCATTCCGACAACATCAATCATGTTGTTTTTGATGACTCTGATGACTCCTTGTTCTTTCTTCTCCGCTAGACCCTCTTACTCTCAGGCGGCCCAAGATAAATGTATGCCCTGGCCGTGATACCGCCCATATCGACCCATAATCTCTCCACCACAACTCCCGTCGTCATACCCCAAATCTTCAGCCTGTGCTGTCCCGGCACAGCTCCCACCAAGGGCATCATCATCGTCACAATCCTGATTTCAGCCGAAACGACGCTGCTCCAGTCGGCCGGCAAGGAGCCGAGCGGCGTAGCTGGGATCGGATTGATGCTCATTGGCTCTCCCCGAATCCATCTGGACGCCAAAGGAGAGGTAGTTGCCCAGGAAATAGTTGAGCGAAGGGCCGATCGTATCAACCGCCCAGAAATCGTAGCCCCACGAGGGACCCGAGCCGAGCGAGAAATTCTGATTGGTGACTGGGAACATCTCGACGCCTGAAAGGGTCCGGCCGTACCAGTCTATCTCCTGGAATGCGAACCCCGATGCCGTGGTATTCGAGCTGACATGAGCTGTTTCCATCACCACACATCCGTCGCCCTCGACTTACCCGTGGAACAAGTTCGGTGGAGCCACGGTATTTGTTGATCGGGACGGTCGCGGTCATCATTGCACCATCGGACGAGGTGAAGTCGACGTTTCCAACAGCGGAGAAGGACTGATTGGAAGAGGGCGCCGGAACTTGAGACCAATCGACCGAGATGTACACTTTCGTATCCGTCGACCCGTCCGCGGCGATACGGTTAGCCACGGCACGCTCGGGTTGGCAGTAAAGGTGGTATCCATCGGTCCGCCCGAACTGACTTCGACCCAGTGAGACGAAGCGCCATAAGGGTCCAAGACGAGCATCGTGGGATCTGGACTGCTATATCCCTGAGCACAGTGGATTTGATTGTCTCCTGGGAATGCACCGAGGGAGTTTTCGATCGTGGAGCGAGTGGAGACAAAGGTCGTGGGATGCGATGGGTCCATCCGCTGGACGAACGAAACTTGCGGTAGGGTATTCCGCATCGGTTGTTGCCAGTATTGGTAGTTGATGTGAGGTCGTGACAGCATGCTGCAGAAAATCAGTCGCGCTTATGAAACGCGGGTTACGACTTACTACGGCCACTAGTCATCGTAGAGTGATTCAAACGTGCTGGATATTGTGGTTCTTGAATCAGGCGGTACATCGCATCCTGTGCGTACATGTTCGCGGCGGAGCGGAACTGCGTGGCGTACAGATTCGACTTGCCGGCTACGGAAAGTCAACCTGGTACGGTGATGCAGGTGAAGGGGAGGACGGACGAGACACGTAAAGACGGTTGAGATTCGCGTTGAGCGCGTTAGACGAGCTCGAAGGACGTAGCTTGGGTGTAGGTGTCCAGGCCATCGTACTGTTTTTGCGCGAGATTCTAGAGACATCCAGTTTGCATCGATGGTATCAGCTCTGTCGAGATCAGCATGAGGACAGGACCATCAAGCAGAAACAGCATACTCGTCGTAATTGACCAATGAGAAGAGGGTCGAATGAAGCAGCTCTGTCTTGATCCGTGACACGTATTTCTGTAGCGGTTGTGGAAAGCACACTCGCGCATCGAGTACAGTCCCATGATATCAGCCACTTTTCCGGCACATCCAGCTCCGAACTCTCTAGCAGCATATGCCTGAAAGAACGGAGTCAAGCCGGTCAACGGCCAGCGCGGCGAGTCGTACGCGAGATTGAGGTAGTACTCCATGGGCAGCTCGAGGAGTTTCATGTCTCCAACGTTGAGGATCCAGATATCGATGGTATTGAACGAGGTGGCTTCGTCACTAAGGGACGCCTTCTCAGTGGGAAGAACGAGAGCTAGAAGGATAGAACTTACCATCATCCGGGACGGTGAGCTAAGCAAGACTGGTCAGCCATGACTTGATGCAGGCAGACATGAGCTTACACCGTTTGCGAAGTATCCCATCATCTCCTTATACATGCACCTGCCACCGCTACTGAGAGAAGAAAGCGATCGCTTGAAGGGAAATTACATACCACATCTGCGGGCTCATTGAGATGTCGCTTCTGATGTTAGACCTTTCAAAGGATGTCCTGCTGCGAGGCGGTGATATCTTCGCGAGTATCATGAGGGAGGATTCCAGGCATGCAAGGGAAGACTTACTCTCGATGATCTATCCGGGATCCGGAATCAGCTCATTCAAGCCCACGAACCGATGAGACCCACGAGAATATTTGCCCCCACAAGATGGATATCCCCATTCCCCCTCATTCCCACCGTGAACAACCTATCCTTTCCGGCCGCCTTCTCGGCACCGTATATCCAAAAAGCGGTCAAGTTCTCGCTGTCGGTGGTGAAGTTCCCATCGCCAATACCATAAATATTCCATTCCGGCGTATTCCTCGCCAGCGTTTCCTGGTGAGAGGTGCCCATGACGGTACCCATCCGGTTCGCCAGGTCTTGATTCGGTCCAGGAGTGGCAGTCTTGGGTAGACCATCGGTTACATTCAGTCCGTCGAACTGCGCCGACCATTCTGGTTGTGACGTCAAACCGGTCCGAGCCAGATCATGGGAGGAGACGTACCAGCCGGCCAAAAGTAGTCTGATTTGAGCCGGAGCATGAGCTCAAACATCGGTGCGTAGATCCAAGTCTCGGACAGAGGAGTCTCCGGACCGAGGTCGTAGTACTTGGTGACCCATGAAGTGAGGACCGGTTGTCCGCCTTTGATGAAGATCCCGCGGTCTTTGACGGTGGGTTCGCCGTAAGAGTATAAAGATGAGGTCGTGAATGCGACGGTACCTTGGCATTTGACGGGAACGTCGGCCCAGAAATACCACGGTCAGACGCCGATTTGCTCGGAAACGTCGTACATCCCGAAGATTGCGCCACGCTATCGGGAAATTAGCGGACAGTACCGACGAGTCTCGAAAGGTGGAACATACTTTGTCGTTGCCGACGATGACCAGTGCGGTATCGACCGCAGCCATGGGTGACTGAACGACTTGCGAATCACAGGACTCCCACATGCCTGTCAGGTCATCCATAGTATTCAAGCTCATGCTCTGCATTATCCCGCTCGAAGCAGTCCCAACGATGATGGCGTTCGTCGCCCATGCTGGCAGCGTATCATTGACCGGCTGAGGTCGGGACGAAGTGACTCGCTGTATGTCATCCGCGGACGTGCTTGCCGCGACATGTCATAGGGTTATTCATTATTGGCGGGATTATCGAGTTGTAATAATGACAAGACGTCGTCTTTCAAGCTTGTTCCAAGCGACAACCAGCCGATACAAGGTACCAGCTAGCTCTATTCATCTAAAGACTCGCCCATGGGACTTCAGTATCAGCTAGAGGATCAAGAAGGCGGCATACTCATGACGTCTGCTTCAGGCGCTCGGGGGAGCGTCATCAATGATCCTCTGCCCCTGACCATTGCCGGTACCCTCCTTTCAGTCTAGCGCTACCTTCCACCCATCCCAGAGGTAGTTAATCTAGAGCAAATCATCAGCAGACAAGCGGCGGAAGGGAGGAGACGTACCTTCCTCTGTATTGCTTTGGAAGTCCGTGGAGAACGACAACCACGCTCCCGCAGCCATGCTTCACACTCCTTAGCAACCTGCGAGTCTTCAGCAGCTACTCGAGCCATCCGGCGCCGCTTGATAGGTCTTGATGAAGCTGGAGGCGCAGGAGGTGGAGGTATATGGAGACG
>JAABUK010002841.1_pt1 | contig 30398 bp, 30 predicted proteins | sample 5559141 | NCBI WGS metagenome assembly JAABUK01 (sample SAMN10711869, study PRJNA513367) | rock metagenome | isolation source: Antarctica rocks | place: Antarctica: Victoria Land, Pudding Butte nord | collected 2016-01-03
GGATTTGACGGGCGGCGAGGGATAGGAGGATGATTTCGGTGGGAGAGATTGGGGGGAGAGATTGGGAGAATGGGTAGGGATTCGGGGTAGGATTGTGAGGGAGGGTTTGGGGGGAGGGATTGGGGCAGCGTTTTAGGAAAGAAAATTGGGGGAGGGATTGGAAGGTCTTGGAGACCGGGTTTCTCTCGGCTGAACTGTGAGCTGGTTATTTTGCTCACGTCGTTTAGGGGCGTGACGATAGAGCTTGACCGCCGACGTTTGGGATTGAAAGGGGAAATGTCTTGGTGGATTGACGAGATGTTGTAGCTCGTCGAAGTGCGGATCTTTTCTTGAATTTTCTATGTTTGAGTAGTGGTTTCATTAGTAGCTAGGTGAAGGTGTCGCGGGTATGCTCTGGATGTAGAATAGGTCGATTAGGGACCTGAGATGGAAATTAATGGCTGACAGGCTGGGTAGAGGTCTATAACAGAGTTTCTGCAAAATTTATCCGTAACCCGCAAAATCCAGAGTATATAAATATTATAATTTAGTACTATTTAATAACTAACTATCTAAATAGCCTAAAACTTTTATATCTAACTTATTAAATAGTCTATTATAATAAATTAACTATAAAACTTATTATTACTATTTATATTATAATAGCATTCTATTTATAATATTAGTCTCTTATATTAACTCTTAACTTTATTTATATCTAATAACTCCTATTCTTCTTTATATACCTTAATAGTTAATTATTTAATTATTAATTAGAAGGATCTCTTTAAGATATATTATTTTGAATAATATTAATAGGACTTAATTTAATTAAGGTTAGAGGAGTTTAATAATTATAAGAGAACTATTAACCTTAATATATTAAGAAGATCCTTTTATTATTATATATTATAGCTAGGGGCCTTATCTTATATTAAGAAGTACTTATTATACCTCTTAATAACTTCTTTATAAAATAGGATTAATTATAATAAAAGTATATATATTTAATAGTAATATTAATTAACCCCTCCTTTAATATTTTTATTCCTCTTAAGTAGAACATTATTAGGTTTTAAAATATACTTAAGATATTAACTTTTAGATTTCTTAGCTTACTTAGTTAAGAAATACTCCTTTATAATTTATTATTATATTAGATAGTCTATATTTTAATAGTTAAGATTAGCTTAATAAGAAGCCTACTTCCTAGTAGTCTCTTTACTAAATATATAATATAAATTATATATTTTAAAAATATAATAACCTTAAAATATTATCTTAGTATAATTATAATACTATATATTTATATAATTCAAATAGTAGACCTTACTTTTTTAATATATAATTTAAATTTAACCTCTTAATTCCCTTATCTAATTAAATATCTTATTATTATATATTATTATATATTCTTTATCCTTTAGCTTTTTTAATTATTTATTAATAAATTATAAGTATCCGCGCTTCTATTCTAAACTTAGGGGAGGCTTATATTAGGATAGATATTACTTATATTTAACCCTTATAAAGGTAGAGTTAATAGCTACTAGAGACGCCGTATATCTAATCTTATAGATAATAATAACCTAGGACTTACGCCGTTAGAATTAATTCTTAATAGTATATTTAAATAACTACTATTAAGTATATATATTAATTACTAGAGATCTTCTAGGCCTAGGGCATTATTAGTATATTTATAAAAAAAAGGGATTAATATTCTCTTTATTAGCTTCTCTAGCGCGTTTTAATATATTTTAAATAGATTTCTTATTATAATTAAAGTAGGTCACTAGCTAATAATTAAATATATTAATAATATCCTTAATAACTATTAAGGTACCACGTTTAGCCTTTAAAAGACTAGGTATATCCTTAGTACGTCCTATTAAGTATAAGGTATTTTAGAAGATTTAGTAGGGGAAACGCGAAAACGCGTTTTCTGGAGAACGACTAGTATGCGGATAGATTAGATAAAAACTCTGTTGTATCATTATAGTCCTTACCGTCTGGGTATCTCATGTCTTTCTTGCTCACAAATAAAGGAAAGGTCCACCGAACTCGCCCTTCCGTCCGGGTATCTAATATACAAACAGCAAGAAACTCTGGATCCAAACCCGGATCTCATGGTTCCCTACTTGCCGCCTAACCATCAATGTGCACCATCATCTTGATCTCGCACCCGTCCTCCGCAAATTTACCCGCTTCCCTGTCCCACGCTTTCCTGATGTCCTCACGGAAGATGCTCCAATCACGAGGCCGTGCTTTCCGGATCAGATGCTGCTTTTGGTTCCATGTGTACGTTGCCGAGACTGCGGACAATTCAGTAGCTGCTCTACCTTTGAGATTGCATTCGACAACCAAGGTCTCAAAGAGCGCTTTTTGGGTCCGGCAGTCGTCCAGCGGAACATTGACGGGTGCTCGTCCGGGTTGATGTTCTGCCGAGACCAGGAGTGAGGTTCCCGCGATGGCGTTTGATGATAGACTTCCCAAGTTGGTGCTCTGAGGATCATGGCCATATCCAGCTTCTGTCTTGAGGATGTTCGGGGGTCCCTCATTTGGAAATATTGAGTTGAGTATTCCCGTGTCAACAGGTGAGTCCCGTGCTAGAGCGGTGCTCTTGGTCGGTTGAGGCAAGGTTTGGCGCTCATCTTCGCTTGAAGACCCTGATTCGATTGCATAGCTTATTCGCCGCCGCTTCTTATTCCCGGCCGTAGGAGGGGATGTAGGAGTCGAGCTAGCTATCGTCGACCGTCGGGCATGCTCAAGTCTCATCTTTCTAATCAGTCCTGGACGACTCAGATCTTGCGTTTTTGGGATGCAGACCCTTGATGTAGGGCTACTCGGGTGTTTGTCGCTGATTGAAATTCCGCCTGTAGATCTTGGCGAAGGTACTGGTCCACCCTTCTGGTTTTGGATGATACCATGCAGATATGCGCGTTGCGCTCGTAGTTGTTGGCGTCCGTTGCCTGGGAATGTGCTATATTCGAATTCTTTGCGCCATATGATGCTAGCCGCAGCCTCGTTCAGGAAGGTTTTGGCTGAGCTGTCATGAAATATTGGGTGCAGTTGCCCTTCCTTTCTTCCGCTTCGAGGTACCAGAGAAAGCCAGATATCGTTTCCATCGCCTTTACGCGTACCGATATGTAGCCAGTCAGGATGGTTAGGGTGGAACATCGCGCTAGTAGCCTCTTCTAGTCTTGGAGATGAATCAGTGCTAGAAGAGGTATTAGAAGGTAAGTCCGGCGCTGGTGTAAGATATGTTGCATCCTCAGAATCGTCAGAATCAGATGACGGGGAGATGCTTCTTGGTTCTGGACATAAGATGTTAGACGAGACCCATAGGAATCTGATTTTTCAGCTTAGGCACTAACCGTAAAGTGCCGCGGGGCCATCCCATAGGGTATCATCTAACACGTCCAAGCTTCCAAGCTTGTGCTCTTTCCAGAGCTTTACCGCCTTCTCAACGTCTTTGGACTGGACACCTTCGAATTTTCGGCTAATTTGATCATAGAGCTCATTCCTGCGCAGATTTTGGAGTCAGTAGTCTCTACAGCTTAGTTGGTAGGCAGCCATGCTCCCGAATCGATAAGGAACACTAATGTGGTGAAGTTGTTTTCCCAAAGATGTAATAAGAGAAGTACCAAGAGGGATCGTCACACCGCAGAATTGTGTGTTACCTAGTATTTGGGTGTCCACGCTGAAAGGACAAGATAACGTCGTAGATTTCATCCTCAGTCACAATTCTTCCGCCATCTTTCCCGATCCACCGGCTTTGGACGTCATCCCATGTAAATACATTTCTGATTATCGCGAGCTGGGCCAACGATGTGACCTCGATGCCGTCCGTTCGACGTAATGGGGCTTTGGGCGAAGACACCGACAGATAGTGCCCGGGTACCTGGCTCTTCTCTAAGTATGCCTTAAAGTCATGTCTCGCATCAGTGAGCTGTTTCATGCGGTTTCTGTTCCTCTGAGCTCGAGTCCATGCTGGTTGGTGCTCTGCCGCTGTAAGGAGTGTGATTGATACTTTTAGTACTTTATAGTATCCAACCGCGAACGCGAATTCTCGCGTTGTCCCTGCCAAGAACGCCAAGGAATCGCTGGTAGGTTTGGATGGACTCTTATCGTTCTCACTTCTCGTTGAGAGACAGGCACGACATAGACCTGGTAATCGGTGCAACACGGTAGATTGTCCCTTTGCGGTCAATTTCTGATGATCCTAGACTGGTCCAATAGTGATCAAGCACAGCAGAATATTGATCTGGCCCAAGAGTCATACCCAGTGTTTCGCTGCAGAAAGACAAGATTGCCATGTACTACCAGTGTTGTGGAAGTTGACGGGCGTCTGTTGTGGAAATGAAGTCTTTACGGTGGAGATCTTCACCTTTCTCTCAAGCGGACTGCTTTTCAATCATTGTTCTTTTCCAAGCTTTACTCCCTTCAGTAGAATGATACGCCCTCCTCGTCCTTCTTTCTGTCTCGGCCATAGTCCGAATGTCAGTAAGGACATCTGCCATCCTTGACACATGTGCATACTACACTCTTGTATAGAGTCAGATCCCGTATGACATCTCTTTCCTGTTTTATAATCTTATCCTTATAGAGCGGCTCAATTTCTCGTTCCCAGCTATCCACCCTATACTGCTAAGAAGATCGACTACAATCAATCTCATTCAAGAAGGCCACGAGAGACTATATCATGACAAATTTTAGCTCGTTAGATCTGTTCTTCCAGACCACCGTGAGTCCTTACACATGTCTTCATCTTCAATCCTCCACGATATCCCTCAGACATACAACCAGATCAAAGACTGCGTGACCGCAGGCGGAGAGTTGTCTCTCAACTTGCAGCACTATGATCTTCGGTAAGCCCTTCAAGAACCAGCAGCCAACATTCTCGGCTCGCTTGACCAATATCGCCGCCCAGTGAGCGAGCACCACCAGGGCGGCAGGATGGTGGCTCTGAAGCATCTGATTGAAGCGATTGGGAACATTGGCCAACCACGTCGCCACACCTTGCCACGCCGCCCCCGCCTTATCGTACGCAAAGCTGATTTCACAGCACTCAACCACAGTGGTAATGGCCGACAGTGTGGCGAAGACATCTTGAGCACTCTCCGGTCTTCCGAGCCCCTCTGCGATGCGAAAAGGGAGCGCATGAAGACAATCGAGCAGCACAGAAGGCGTCTTATCGTGGGGAAAATGCCTTTGTGGGTTTTCACCATGTGGTGATTTTCTCAGTTGCAGGAACTCCTGGACGAATGATTCCTCTTGACGTCCGTGGCCATCATTCTGGATGTCGCTGTAACGAAGCGTTGAGTCGGGGACGACGCAGCCTCGAACGGTCGACACAATCAAGAGCAGTTGACCAGGAGCCACCAACTCATGATCAGACGTGGGTTCGGCCAACGCCCATTGTGCACAAAGTAATAAACACCTGATCTGCTCGCTGGTCTTCTTTGCCTCCTGTTCTGTCTCAGCTGCCTCGAGACCTGAATCACACCCTGTCGCCTCCTCCAACCCTGCAGAAAATTCGGAAGAGAATTGCACCCCTTGCTCACGATGCATTCGCTTGGTCATTGTATCGTCCGCAAGCGCGGCCAGATGATACGCAGATATGGCCAGCAGACCACACATCAGCCAACGCCGTCGCAGGGCTTGGAGAACAACGTGCGTCGGCCAGAAATGTTTTGCGGTCTGCGGATTCTCGGCATCAGGTAGCGTGAGAGAAGTCACGGTGATGAAATGGTGGAAATAAGTCAGCGTTTCCAAGTCGAAGTCGGCTGAGGCAGGGCCGTGAGCAGTCCCGGGAGCAGCTGGCACGCGTGGTGGTGGTGGTGTCACTGTGATAGCATTTTGGCCTTCCTTCTCACATTCTCCATGATCATCCTCACCGGCAGCACCATCGTCATCAGTGTTGACCAGCAGCGTCGTGGGCGGAGCAACCTCGAAATACCTGATTTTGGTGCCGCGGAAGAATGTCTGCAGCTTCACCGGACGGGCAAAAGAGGACGAAAGAGGAACAGACCCACCAAGGCTGTGTATATCGCTCCAATGGCGTTTCATGCGCTTTGAACTGGCAGTGAGGTGTCGACATCCTGCCACCGTGCAGTGGTAGCCGGAGAGAACGGGAAGGGCATCAACGGGCGGCAAACCCGGAGCGGGCAGGGGCACACGATGAGGCTCGAGAAGGTCGAGTTGAGCGATGGAGGACAGCAGACGTTGTCTTTCGCCGCGATAAATTTTGTGTCGAAGCAAGTGGCTCTCGAGCGCGTTCTTCTGAATGGCGTACCCGCATTCACGGCAGATTAACAGGCTGTATTTGGGATTGTATTCGAGCAGGTCACCTACACCGATTCTGATGGCCGGCATTGTCTATAACCGACAGTAATCTTAAGAAACATCCCATCTTCGTGTTTGGTGGAAAGAGGTACAACATAAAGAATACCATATGGCGTTCCGGGTAGGGGAACGTCATATGATGTTCTGTGAGTCAGCAACGGCACGTCCTACCACCAGCCAATCACAGATCATGACCGAACGCTTCTGTTCTGTATATCCTGTTCGCTTGGAAAGCATGGCGTCGCTGGTTGCAAACAACCCAAGTTGCTTTATTCAGCTTGCTTCCTCGCTTAGACCGACGTGTCCGAAATGTGGACAGGCAAACATATATCAGGTCGGGTTCCCTTCGCCAAACAATCTCATCCCTTCATCTTCGAATCCGCACTTGATCTTGTCCGTCCGCCCTTCTCAGCTCACCAGCACGAACCAAAAGAAGAAACGAGAACATGTCGACACCAAAGAACCAAGCCGCATGGCTTCAGAAGGCCGATACTCCTCTGGAGGTCGGCGATGCTCCATTACCCAAAGCCGGCGCTGGGGAAATCGTTGTGAAGAACGCCGCCGTCGCCATCAACCCGCTCGATTGTCACATGCAGGACGCCGGCGTCTTCGTCCAGCAGTGGCCTACCATCCTTGGCTGCGACGTCGCCGGCGAGGTGTACGAGGTCGGTTCCAGCGTGGATCGCTTCAGGAAGGGAGATCGTGTCATTGGGTACGTGGTGCGGTGTGATTGTTCCCTGGCATATGCTAAAGTGGCTCCCACGTCAGGCACTGCATCAACCTGGTCACCGGTCGCCCTTCAGACGGCGCTTACGCTCTGTACACGGTCGTCCCCGCCGATAAGGCGGCTATCCTTCCTGATCACATCTCCTTCACCGACGGCGTCGTCGTGCCCTTTGCCGTCGAGGCGGCCACTTGCGCACTGTCTGTCAAGGAGCCTGCTCCATGCATGCCTGGCGTCTTCACCCCAGCCCTCGGCCTCCCCTATCCAACTCTACAGACTCCTACACCATCTGCCAGCAAAACCCTCATCGTGTACGGTGCTTCCTCTTCCGTCGGCTCCATGACGACTCAGATCGCTGCGGCCGCTGGAATCAATGTCATCGCTATCGCTAGTTCCCAAAACCACGACATGGTTAAGCGCTGCGGAGCTGCTCAAGTTTTTGACCACAAGGACTCCTCGGTCGTCGAGAACGTCATCAACGCCGTCATGGCGAGCCAGTGCAAATTCGTCGGCATCTTCGACGCCATCTCCACTCCCGAGACCTACGCCCGCGACCTCGCCATCCTTGAGAAGCTAGGTGGCGGCCACCTCGCCTGCGTGCATCCTCCTCCTACCGACGATGTGCCCTCGAATGTCAAGACCGGCATGATCTTCGCCGTCAACGATGTTGCGACGCCCGTCTACCGGGACTTTGTGACGCCCGCGCTGCAGAGCGGAAAGCTGAAGTGCCTCCCGCCGCCAACCGTTGTCGGCAAGGGCTTAGAGCATATCAACGATGCGCTAAAGAGGTCCAAAGCCGGTGTGAGCGCGACGAAGCTGGTGGTGGAGTTGTAGGGAGATGGATCGAGTGCTCACCTGCGGCTGTATGGTTAGGACGGCCGAGTAGCTGGCACCCTTCATAGGAGCGACATTGCCACTCTACAACGTGGCAGTCCAAAAGAGGCATCGACAGAGATGTTGAATTAGGTGGCATCGCAATGATGCATAGTCACGGAGGACGTTCATATCTCGACCTTAGTTGACCACAATCATAAACATACCCTACAACAAAACAAATCTTGCAGCACAACCTCTCTCTCTCTGTACAGCGAACCCAATTCCCTATCAAGGCCCCATTGGATTTTGACTTACGCTTCATCTCAACTATCTCCCACGGCTTTAACATCTTGATGCAAGATAGATAGAAAACACACTCTAACGTCTCACACAAAGCAGTCCGCCTCGGGTGGCAGTGGAGCATAGAGTAAGTCGGTTATGTGATGCCTCGTCTTTTGTGTGGTTACAAGTCGAAGCCTCCGCGTCCTATGCTTTACGCCATTTTGTAAGGCTGGCTGTGGGTTAGTCACGGAAACGGTTGGTAACGCGACAAAATAGGGACTTGTAGTGCTGATATTCAGTAGGCTAGCGCCGCTGTTTCCACATCTTAAGTCTTGTGGGATGCCGTGGGCATGAGTCTATGTTATTTGTAGATTTATTGACGAATAATTTATGTGGGGGGGTGTTGGAAATTGGATATCACAGTCATATCTTAGTGTCTTGGCACTCATAAAACTCTGCGTCAGATAACGTGTCTTCCTATATAATCAATCTATCCTAACAGGTTATGAGCCCAGTAACTGCTACGTAATAAGCTATTACTCTATTGATTCATTAATTCAGTCTAGTCCTAATAGGGAGTAGTATTCCTCGCTCTTACTACTATATCTCTTATACTTAGTAAAAAAGCCGACCTGTCACCTAGTTAGACTTATTATATTAGTTAGAAAGTCGACTTATTACCTAGTTAGACTCGTCGTACTAGTTAAAATAGTTAGACTAGTGTTATAACCCTGTCGTCTGACGGCCGACTGAGGTCTAGGTATTGATCTCGTAGAGAGGAGTGTTAAGGACGGGTAGATAGTAGGCTTCATACTAAACTAGTCTAGTATAATCGTATTATATTTAGTATCTAGGAGATATTTAAGAAAGGTAATATAGATTAAATATGAAGCTCCTATCTTAGCGGGAAAGTATCGCTATTATATAGATATATAAAATCCTATTAAGAGGTATAGTTTATTAAATTAATTTATCTAATCTATATATAGCTCTAGTAGTTTAATTAATTAATCTATTTAATTTATATATAGCTTAAGTAGTTTAACTAACTAATCCGTCTAATCTATATATAGCTTGAGTGGTTCATTGAACTAATCTATCTAATTATAACGAGAAGTACTCTCGCTAAGCATAGTTTAAGAACCGTTCGGTCTACTTGTAACAACTAGTTAGTATATTTATATATAATTCCTATAATCTATAGATTAAGTCTCTTAATAAGAAGAACTATTTATCCTAATTTATTAATATCTAAGTAAAACTACGGTCTAAGAAGCTCTAGAAATATACTTGTTAAGGATGTATCATCTTGTAGTATAGTCATGCATTGGTTAACTATCTAGGAGTGCAAATCCATGATATTCATGGTATTTACGGGATCTATAGGGTCCATCGGGTAGGGCTTAGCGTACCCGAGGACGAACATCAAAACATGATGTACCTGGTAAATCCATGCCCATAACAATTGCCACAATTTTTCAAAGAAAGACAGCGTCCTCGCTGTCATAACGCCGGTGAGGTGCTTTAGGCACGTGAGTAGCCAATAGGAAGCCCTCATGCATGTACCATCCATCGCTATGCATGCATGCAAAAACAAGTAGGAAAATAGAGCTTCCATCAGTGGGGTTTCTCCGGGGGCGACGGCAAGGTGGCGACAGCGGCGATCGGGCTGCTAAGTGGCTCCGGTGGTAGGCAAGATGCGTATCTTGAAGCCCATGAAGAAATGAAGATGATTGGTGCAGAGGTCATTAAGTCATGAGTACGTGAGCAATATCCATATCTCGTTCAGTTGGATTTCGGACAAATTGTCGGACGATTTCGGCGAATGTTTTGGAAGGCCCATTGGAGTCGATTACCGATGTCTTTGCTTTTGGTACATTTCTTGCCACTATGCTGCTTGTGGACTGGCGTCTTGGCAATTGTCCTGCTGTCATTGATGCCGTGGATATCGGATTTATCGGTATACTGGATATTGGTCTTGTGGATGTCGATTTATAAAACTTTGCGTACAAGTCATGGATCGACATGGTAGGAAGGACCTTGGTAGGCCGAATAGAGCGAGCTAATTGGACGGATCTCAGCGGGGCGTATCGTGTGAATAGATCGGCCATCGTCATGTATGTTGCGGGGTTGTATGTAGGTGGTGGGGGCGAGATCGATAGATATGTCGGCAATGGTGTCGTAGGAGGTGACACAGCTTATTCTGATGGTACTGATAGTGTCTTTACATTGATAGGATAATTGTCTTGCTCCTCTTACTCATTATCATCATTATTTATATCTTCTACATCTTGTTTTTGTAGTGCTTCTTAGAGTGCTTAGACACATATCTTTAGAGGGCGGACCATAAAGAGTGGTTGAGGTATAGGAGGCCGATTGCTTAGTGTAAATTTAATAGGCCGTATACACTCTTCTAGTCTTTCTAGGGCGTAGTATAAGGTAGTGTAATTAAATAGCGTGTTAGCCTTAACATCTAATTTTTAGTATTATTTTTACTAAGGCGGTGTAGGATAATAGGAAGGTAGACTATCGTTATATGTATGTAAGTAGGGCTTTAGGGGTCGCTTATTTAAACGCGAGTATCGGTTAGAGGTATAGGTACGTAGTTAATATACTAAATAGTTATTTATAATAGAGGTTCTTAAGGACGATTTAGTGTTATCTTTCCTAGGGCGGTATAAGATATTAAGGAGGTAATAGATGAAGGTAATTTCTACGTAGGTAGGACTATTAGATCTACTCTTTCAGATAAGCGTACTAGTTTAGTATATAGGTACGTTATAGAGGTACTAAATAATTTATCGTAAGGAAGGTTTTAATAGAGTTCTAATAGAGGTTCTTAGTATTATTTTTACTATTATATTATACGGCGCTTAGTAGCTAGCAATAATAGGACGGCGCATAGTAGCTCGTTAGTAGGTCGGCGCTTAGTAGCCTAATCGAATATCTAGTATTACTACTATTATTAAATATCTATTATCTTATAATATAGTCATTTATTAGTTAACTATCTAGGAGTATAAATCCATGATATTTATAGTATTTACAGGATCTATAAGGTCTATCAGGTAGGGCTTAGCATACCTAAGGACGAATATTAAAACATGATATACCTAGTAAATCCATGCCTATAACAATACTTAATTATTATATATACTTAATCTACTATTTAAAGAGGGAGAAATATTTACTATTACTAAGAAATATAATAAGGAATATACTAAATAGGAAGAGAAGTATTAAGAAGTAATAGATATTATAATACTACTAGTTAGCCTTAATATCTAATTAAAGCTTACTTAAGGGGAGTTTAATAATACCTTCCTTATAATATTATATCTATAAGCTATATATTAGCTTATTAGAAATACTAAATTTATATACCTTTCTAAGGAGTACTACTCGCTTAATTTTAACTTCTTTAAGATAGTATTAGACTATTTAGACTATATTAAAGTCCTTAAAGAATAAATTACTACTATTAAGATTATCTTAAATACTAAAAATTAGATAATCCTTTATATATCTATATTACTATTACTTATATATTAATACCTTATCTAGATCTAGGCCCTTATACTAGATATTAGCGCTAAAAAAGTATAGTAAATAATATTAGAAATTAGCTATTAATAGGCTAGCTAACTAATTAGCTTAATTAGTATCTACTACTTAAAGTTAGATCCTAACTAATTATCTTATTATTCCTATTATAGTTAAAAATATCTAAGTAGTAAATACTATACTACCTTTCTATATCTTACTCTAAAGTAGTATTAGGAAATACTAAAATATAAAGAGTAGTAAAAGAAGGATAGGAAGGATATAACTAGAATAGTTATATAGGATAATAATAATAACGGATAAGACCTTCTACCTTTATAAAGGATTAATATATAATCTTTATATAGCTTTATATATAGCTATTCTATCTAGGGGGAGTATTAGAAATTAGATATTACAGTTATATCTTAGTGTCTTAGCACTTATAAAACTCTGCGTCAGATAACGTGTCTTCCTATATAATCAATCCATCATCTACCATGCTACCATTTATGGCCTACGTCCAACAGGGGGGGGCAATTGCGACAAAAGCTAGTGATAGGGAGAGAAAAGAGTTTTGCACACGCTAGAATTCAAGATTAAGGTACTAGTCCCTTATTTCGCTCATTCTTCGCCCCTTTCACAGACGTGCCTACCCGTAAATAGGCAGGCAACTACTCCCCTCGCTTTAGAGAAGAAAGGACAGCGGCTCCTAGAATTTTTAGATCCGCTTAGGAATGTGGGAGGTTGCAAGCAATATCAATGACCTGTGAATATTGATGTGGGTAGTATAAAGGATCCTCCATACCAATCCCCAAGCCAAGCTCCGTCCAATGAAAACTCAAACCAACCCTCCAACACAACATGAATCCTCCAAATTCACCACCAGGATGTATATCACACCCTCTCTTCCCTCCTCCCTGGCCCCCAAATACCCGTTCCACATCCAAGCACAAATATCCCTCTACCTCCCCGCCGCTCTTTTGATCGACTTCAGTCCCCGAAGACTCTTCATGATCCTCTTAAACCAGTTCGGTTCACAAACCGGACAATATTCATCACCATCTTTTGGGTGGTATCCCGGCAACGCTATTTTGCATCGCCTGCATTCACGGGCGGAGGAGGAGAATTCATCGGTTGGAGTGCGCGTTTGGGGTTTGGCGGATGAGGCGGATTTGCCCATTGTGGTTTATGGGGATTGTGTGGTTTTTGAGGGGTTTGTTTGGATGGTGGTAGGTTTGGTGTGGGTTGTAGGTGGAGCTCTGGTGCTGGATGTGGATCGGAGGATTGAGAAACGTTTTGGTCATTCGATAGATTGGTGTGGATGGTTTGGGGAGGGATATGTGTATGCTAAGATTCGTAGAGATAATGTATGGGGACGCTGGAGCAGCAGTAGAAAAGTCGTGAATTTGAATTGTGAGAAGGTGTGGAGGAGCTTTGCATGTATAGAGAAGGTAGACGAATCTGATGTTGTACAATATAAACGCTTACATTGAGCGAAGCCTGCGAACAAAGGAGTCATGCTGCGGTTGTGAAACAATCACAACCTATAATAGATCCTGATACCGAAGATAGGAATATATCGCAACCCTTCGATTCAATTGAGACTCAACGGAAAACAAGGCGCGCAAAGCTACTTAATTGCTTTGATGCACCTAACTAGATTTGATACTAAGGATAGATTAGGTGCGTAAAACTTCCTTGCATTGGAAGACGGTCGAAATGGGTGTGGGCATTGTCGATAGTACAGAAGGATAGGTTTGGTAGGCAATTCACGCTGTGAGATATATTTTCGTACTCTGCTTTATATGCATCTGTGGGTATTACATACAAGGGGCATGATCGGACAGGGTCTCAAGCTGTGAGTCCCGCAGAGTCGTCCTGTCGTGGTTCTCCGGCTGCTTCGAAGCACCCGCCCTCAATCCTGATTGCTTGCGCTGAGGACCCAGCCGGTCCCCAAGTGATATCATGACCTCGTCTTCTCATGGACTCTACTGTTCTGTTGTCGTACGTCCATTCGAAAGTCACTCGGTTTGGAAGCAGCTGATCATGTAAGCGCGGCTTTTCAACCGCCTCGTGCACAGTCATTCCACCGTCTAGGATACTCAATGCATTCTGGATGACCGTGGTAATGATCCTCGACCCTCCCGAAGCACCCAATACCGCGAAGAGGGTCCCGTTGGCGAACTCGGCCATGATCGGTGTGATGGATGACATGGAACGCTTCCTGGGTTTGACATAGTTGGCTGGAGATGGGTAATATCCAAAGATATTCGAGACATTGGGAAGGGAAAAGTCGTTCATCTCATCGTTCATAATCACGCCAGTCTCGGGTACCATCACTCTGGACCCAAAGAAAAGGTTCACCGTAGTGGTCAACGACGCAGCCAAACCAGATGAATCTGCAGTGACAACATGAGATGTTCCATGGTTCTCATGGCTCTCAAATCCGTCGGGTTCATACTCCAAAACGTTCAGGGTATGCCTGTCCGATATTCTGGCCCGTATGGCTGTCCCAAAGCTCTCATGGAGCATTTCAGCTTCGATCGATTTTGTTTCCTCAACGAAGTCGGGATCGCCGAAGCTTGCTCTCTTACCATAGCCGAATCGGATAGCTTCATCCATGCGATGTGTACTCAGTTGTTGGTCTTCTCCAAAATCTTCATATCCATTGAGAACCTTCAGGACACCGAGCACTACAGCACCAGATGCAGGAGCGCCACAGCCGTGCAGCTTGAATCCTTTGTAGTCGATCTCGACTGGTGTTCTTGATACAACTTCATAGTCGGCCAAATCTTTCATTGTGATGCTGCCGTTGCTCCTCCGTATTGCCTGCACTGTAGCATTTGCCAATGGCCCTTTGTATAGAACGTCCGGTCCTTGGGCTGCGAATGCCTCCAATGTATGTGCGTAGCGCTTCCGAGTCATCAAGTCACCCGCCCCAAGGCGAGTGCCATTGGGTGCGAAGTCCTCCGCCCATGCAGGATCCTTGGTCAGGAACTCAGACTGGTAGAATCTTGTCGACAGCTTCATGGCTTTGTCAAAGTCGCTTGTCACAATGAAGCCCTCACGAGCTAGCCCTATAGCTGGTTGGCACACGGAGGAGAAAGGAAGTATGCCATATTTCTTGTGGATGTAATGCAACCCTCTTGGTTCTCCAGGGACACCACTGTATCCAATCAGCCGTTATTTTGCGTAGGAAGAGACCACCATACCTGGCTAGTCCCCCAAATAGTGAACCGTTAACGTTGCCTGTGAACATATTCTCGAAAGCTGCTTTTGGCGCCGTTTCGCGGAAGTCAATTGACTCATATTTGCCATCAGAAGAGCGAATCAGGGCGAATCCTCCGCCTCCAAGACCGCTATGATGGCTATCTAAGCTTCGTCAACATCTGCAATGCTTCTACCACGTAGGAGGGTCCTGCCAGTAACCCCAATGCACAGGACCGATCCAACAAGCTGTGCCACTATCAGCCAAAGTGATAAAGAGCCTGTGGAGGGACCAACGCCATCAACAGCATTTCCGCCAGCCTTCAGCAAATCAATGCCTATCTGACTGCATACTTTGTTCTCCGAAGCCACTGCGCCGAGCCTATCATTGCCTTGCTGTATGGGAACGTTTCCCAAAACATCCTGCTTGTTGAGGTGGCTAGCATGTATGAGAATGACGAGACTGGCCAAGACCAGCAGCAGACAGGCTTTCGATTGCCCAACCCATGAGCTTAGCATAGCAGCATGAGGAAAGCCGATAGAACGCGAGGTTAGTCTGATCGATAGAATGCAGATGACTAAGCGACACGTTGCCCAATTGGGAACTGCATTGAGAGACCGCAAACAGTCCTCCAAACCTCTTGTATACTCTGGAATCACCCTCCTCTTTGCTGCTCTTTTCTCTCAAACGCTGCAATGGCTGTTGTGTTCCGTCATTTATACATCTCTAAACCAATATCTCCCCTCTTCCGACCTACATGTTGAGTTCATCAGTCTCAACGTCAGTCTCTCATCTCAGCCCACCTTGATCATGGTGGCCCAAGACTATTTGACCTCGCAAGAGGTCTATCTCTTGCCTTTGAGTGACGACGGTGCACCTAATGTTTCAGGCGAATACATCTACCTCAAGGCTCCCACAGATCCTGCCTACCTCATCCGCTTCGAGATTGAAGGCACAAGCTCAATCTGCCGTCAGGGATGCCTGTGGATAAACATACCCGAGCCTGGGAAACCATTTCGGCGTGATGTATTCCGGAAATACGAGTGGGTGACCTGATCCCACGAGAAAGGCCAATTGACCCCAGGGGACGTTCAGGCTCAATCCGGATTTCAATGGGATCCTCAGAATAGACGTTCCCATACATATGGCTGGTGCATTTGCCTTCTATACCACTTATACCCCGCTTCCTGATTTCTCAACATCGAAACTGACAGCCCCCAAGCCTACGAGGACGGCCACCTACTACATCGATGTCGAACCCAAATTGACACTCGGTAGCAAGGTCCTGCCCCTAGACGCTCTTTCGGTATTCTCGGTGGTGTCCAAGTTTATGGGGAAGTATCCCGATGACTGGGAGAGGTATCTAAGAGGAATTAGCAGGCGCGAATACAATATGGTGCATTTCACCCCCTTGATGGAAAGAGGAGACTCAAATTCGCCATACAGCATGTTTGACCAATTGACCTTCGATCATTTGTGTTTTCCAAATGGCGAGAGCGATGTCGCCAAAATGATCGCCAGGATGGAGAAAGAGCATGGTCTACTCGGGCTGACGGACGTGGTCTGGAATCATACGGCCAACAACAGCAAGTGGTTGGAAGAGCATCCAGAAGCAGGATACAACCTTGAGACTGCGCCATGGCTTGAGTCTGCCCTTGAGCTCGATACAGCTCTGCTCAAATTTGGGGAAGAGCTAGAGGACTATGGACTGCCGACCACCCTGCGTGGTGAGGATGACCTCAAGAAGGTAATCGCTGGAGTCAAGGAACATGTGCTTGATAGCCTCGATCTGTGGCAATATCATGTGATCGATGTGAAACATGATGTCGAGTCAGCGGTAGAACATTGGACTCGTGGCCAGATTGAAGTTCCAGGCAGTCGCTTTGGCAGCCTTGAGATGGGAGGCCTAGCTGCTGCCAAAGACTGGCCATTGAAGCGAAAGGCTGACTTCCTCCTTGCGCATGGCTTCATCGGAGCGAACGAGCTGGGACCACGGTTTGGCCGTACCATTGATGCTAAAGTCGGTGCGGCTTTGCTGACAGTGCTCCACGGGCGCTATGACTCCAATTCTGACAGGAAAGCCGCCAGTCAATCCATGAAAGACATTCTGAACGAGCTCAACGAACCTTTCTATCAGGATTACGACTCGGATATAGCCGCCATTCAAACACAGCTATTCGATAGGGTGAGATATGTGCGGCTCGATGATAATGGTCCCAAATTGGGAGCCATAGGTCCCAAAAGTGCATTCATTGAGACGTACTTTACAAGGCTTCCCTTGAATACAACTACCGAGAAGCATGATCCAAAATGTCTGGCGCTGGTGAACAACGGCTGGATTTGGGCAGCCAATGCTCTCAAAGACCATGCTGGGTCGGATTCGCGGGCGTATCTGCGTCGAGAAGTCATTGTCTGGTCCGATTGTGTCAAGCTTCGCTATGGCCAGTCGCCTAAAGATAACCCGTTTTTGTGGGAATTCATGACCAAGTATACTCGGCTCATGGCACAATACTTTGCTGGTTTCCGAATCGACAATTGCCACTCGACACCAATGGTTGTAGCTGAGTATCTACTTGATCAAGCACGGGCGGTGAGACCAAACCTTGCTGTCTTTGCGGAACTCTTCACCGGCTCCGAAGAGATGGACTATGCTTTTGTCAAGCGACTGGGTCTCAGTGCCCTTATCAGAGAGGCCATGCAAGCCTGGAGCACCGCAGAACTCAGTAGGCTCGTACACATGCATGGTGGCCGCCCAATCGGTAGTTTCGAGATCGATGAGCTCTCAACGAACGAGGGGCTTGATATCTCCCGGACAGGCACAGATTGGGTCAATGGGATCTCGACTCCAAGAGCAGAGAAGATCCACCGAATCAAGAAGAGTCCTTTGCACGCCCTCTTCATGGACTGTACTCATGACAACGAGGTACCTGCACAGAAACGTGACGTTAGAGACACGCTACCTAATGCGGCCCTTGTCGACATGTGTGCGAGCGCTTCTGGTAGTGTCATGGGCTATGACGAGATCTACCCCCGGCTTCTCAATATTGTGCATGAAAAGCGAGTTTATAGCTCCGTATCATCGGAAGCAGAGGTCAAGGTTGGAGGTGGCATTGGGATTGGTGGTGTGAAAAAGTTGCTAAATCATTTGCATACTCTGATGGGTCAAGACGGATATGATGAAACATTTGTCCACCATGAAGGGGAATACATCACAATACATCGTGTTCATCCTCGATCGAGAAAGGGCTACTTCGTCGTCGCTCACACTGCTTTTCCAGGTTGCGGCGGCGGCAATGGAACATTGACCCCTGTACACCTAAGCGGCTCGAAAGCTAAACTGTTGGGAAGCTGGTCGCTGTGGGCAGATGCGTCGGAGAAAACCACAAAAGAGGTCCTTGCAGAGAAGACGCTTCTCAAAGGCTTGCCCAGCAAGACTTCTAACTTTGAAGGCGTGAATGTTGATTGTTACGGCGACGAGACCGTCATCACAGTCCCATCCAGCTTTCCTCCTGGTAGTGTAGCATTATTCGAAACATCGATGCCGGTTGCTGAGCATTCCGAAGGCCTGGATAATCTTGTCACTAGTGGAGCCGAGGAAGCGTTCAGTGACTTGGACCTCGTTGACTTGAACTTTGTGCTTTACCGATGTGAGCCGGAAGAGCAGGACTTTTTAGGAGGCACCGATGGCGTTTACACTATTCCAGGTTATGGGACCCTGGTCTACGCCGGGTTGCAAGGCTGGTGGAGCGTTCTCAGAGACGTCATCCTTCATAACGACCTGGGCCATTCCATCTGCAATCATTTGCGTGATGGCAAGTGGGCGTTGGACTGGATTGTAAGCCGACTCATACGCATGGCGAAGCGCGAAGGTCGTCATTCTCTCGAGAGGGTTGCTCAATGGCTCGATCAGCGGTTCAATGCTATCAAGAAGCTGCCCAGCTTTCTATTGCCCAGGTACTTTACCTTGGTTATCCAAACGGCTTACTGGGCTGCGTGGGACCAGGGCATAAGTCTGATGCGTGACAACATCCGACATGGTCAGAGCTTTCTGAAAAGTTTAGCCATGGTCAGTGTCCAGCAAACTGGGTACACGAAGTCTGCCTCGCTGTACCCTTCCAATAGCGTTCCCTGCCTGGCAGCCGGACTTCCCCATTTCTCGAGCAGCTGGGCGCGTTGTTGGGGTCGAGATGTTTTCATCTCCCTCAGAGGGCTGTTCCTCGCGACTGGCAGATATGATGACGCTCGCGAACATATTAGGGCATTTGCTAGTGTATTGAAGCATGGCATGATCCCCAACCTGTTGAGTGATGGAAAATTACCTAGATACAACTCCAGAGATTCGATATGGTTTTTCTTGCAGAGCATCCAGGATTATACTAAGATGGTACCCGATGGACTGGGAATACTGAAGGAGAAGGTCTCCAGACGCTTTCTGCCCTATGATGATACCTACTTCGAATTTGATGACAAAAGAGCCTATTCAAAGGAGTCCAGCATCGAAGAGATCATCCAAGAGGCGCTGCAGAGACATGCTACTGGTCTTTCGTTTCGGGAAGCAAACGCCGGGCCTGGCTTGGATATGCAGATGAAGTCCGAGGGATTTCAGATCGACGTCAAAGTTGACTGGAGTAATGGACTGATCTTTGGAGGCAGCCAATTCAATTGCGGTACTTGGATGGACAAGATGGGAGAGAGCGAAAAAGCTGGGAGCAAAGGTGTGCCTGGTACACCGAGAGACGGAGCTGCGATGGAAATCACTGGTCTCGCATACAGCACTTTATTCTGGGTTTCGCAACTTCACCGTGATGGCAAGTATAAGCTGGGCGGTATCAGAACGGCTGCCGGGCATAACATCTCATTCGAGGAATGGGCAGCCAAGATCGAGCAAAATTTCGAACGATGTTACTACGTTCCTGTCGATCCCAAGGAGGATGCTCAATACGATGTCAACTCTTCCCTCGTCAATCGCCGAGGCATCTACAAAGATCTCTACATGGGCGGAAAAGAATACGAGGATTATCAACTTCGTCCCAACTTCCCAATCGCCATGACCGTTGCTCCCCAGCTCTTTACCCCTGCCAAAGCGCTGCATGCACTGGAGATGGCTGACAGTATCCTTCGCGGGCCCACCGGCATGGCCACGCTTGACCCATCCGATCTCAATTACAACCCATACTACAATAATTCCGAAGATTCCACCAATTTCGCAACATCCAAGGGCCGCAATTATCACCAAGGGCCCGAGTGGCTATGGCCTACTGGATTCTTTCTACGTGCGCTACTTCATTTCGATTTGAAGCGGAGAAGCACAAATGAAGAGAAGACCGAGGCATTCCAGCAAATTACCAGGCGGCTGCATGGCTGCAAGCAAGCGATTCGAAACTCACCGTGGGCTGGGTTGACCGAGTTGACGAACAAGAATGGGGAATTTTGTAGTGATTCGGTGAGTTCATCAATTGATACCATGTATTTAGAGCCCTTGCTGATATTCCCAGTCTCCAACACAAGCTTGGTCTGCTGGATGTCTTATAGATCTCTTTTACGACGCCAAGGAGCTGTCCGAACAATCGTGATGTCCTCCATGGTTGACGATAAAGGTAAGGCGGGCCCATGCCTGCCTCCCTACGCCTTTATGTACATAGATTTCTACTTCAGTTAGCCGGCAAAACGACATCACACAAGTCAAGAAATCGGCCAAGGCTTATGACTTGATCGTGGTCTCAGAATCTGGCTCTGGCACACGGCTTGCCCAAATCTTTGGTTACCAACTACAGCCGCTGTACTATCCCAAATACCTGTCATGTAGAGAATGAAATCGAACACCAACTACAAATGCGATGCCCCAATCATTACCACGGCAAATATGCCACGTCACCCATTGCCATTATAACCTTCCGCATCCCTAGCGATCCATCTCTCCCCACCCTAACCATTCATCACCCCTCCATATCACCTTCTCATCCCTACCCCTTCTACACCCCTCTTCCCCAGCTCTCTCCCTGATATCCCTTCTCAATCACATCTCCATTTTAGACATACCAGAAGCATCTCCGAAGCATTATCAAACTTTTCACCCCTCTTCTCCTAATTATCCTACAATATAGCTTTGTCAGCTCGTTACTTTGGGTTTTTGGAATCGAAGTATCGACATTCCTGGGGTATTATGCGGGAAAGAGGGTTTTGGGGTGTGGTGGTTGTTGAGATTGGGGGTTTGTGAGGGGGGGATTAGGAGGGGCGTTAGTGGGGTTTTGGGGTGGGGAGGAGGGAGGGAGGGAGGGAGGGTGGGGGGTTTGGTAGGGATGGTTGAGTTGCTACTGGAATGTGGAGGGGTTAGGAGGAAGTGTTGCTTGACTTCTGTGGTGGGACTCCGTTGTGGTAGTGATTGGGCGTTGTTGTTTTATAGGTTATGTGGGGTATATGTTTTTCGAGCGGGTGAGCTGCAAAAGGGGAATTTTATTCAATGTCATGTTCACGTTAATTTGATAAGTTGATATTGACGTGGATGTTTCCAATCTCCTCTTTTCCAGGGCTATGTGATATCCAAGCAATCTTATATAAACGCGCCTGCCGGATGGCTAAACCACTCCCGAGTAGCCGGGTCTGAATTACTATGTCTGTCGATATCAGTAGATGCTAGATTGGATGGTTCCTCGCCCTTCATTGTAGTGTTTGGCTCCCTGCGGTCTTCCTCTGCAATAATGACACCCATACTGTCGCCCTCATAGATCACACCCCCTTTCCTAGCCGTCTCTGTTTCTTCTTCGCCTGCAGGTTTCTTCTCACCCGTTATAGGGTTCCAAACGATTCCATTTCGAAGCCATCGCCACCGTAAGTAGGCGCTTAGCTCTTTATCAAGCGGAAGCACTCTAGTCCATTCTTTCCGCAATTCTTCATCCTTGCTTTCCTCCGTCACTTCGTCAGGTAATCCAGTCGGCAGACCTCTCAGTTCATCTCGGCAGAATATGCGCCAGCTATCAATCGCATATACTCCCACCCCCGGCAACTGCCCCACCTCCCACGCCACCCTCTCGTCATCGTCCTCAATCGCTTCGTCCGGCTTAACGTCCTTCCCGTCACCTCTGCACGGATAATGCAGCACTCGCCACCGCCTGCCCTTTACTGGTTCCCGGTTCAACCATGCCTTCGCGAGGTTGATACAGGTATTTGCTCGCTGGTTCTGTAACCCTAGATGCTGAATCACAGCAACCACGTCCTCGAACCTAGCGGCTGCTAAGGCAGAGGGGGTGAGATAGCGAGTCATGAGGTCGTAGAAAACGGGGAGGGCGACGGAGCCGCGGGTCTTGTTGAGGAAGATGCAGGCAATGAGGAGGCGGAAGGGGGAGTGAGCGAGCGTTTCTTGGACGAGGCCGAAGTGGGTGGAGGACAGAGGTGGGAAGGGGACGCAAGAAATGGGGTTGGAGCGCTTAGTGGGTGAGGCGGTGAAATATGGAGATATTTTGATGGCTTTTGAGCGCTTCTTCGTCGGCGTTGAACCATCAGGAGGCCCCAAGTCACCGTTCTTCGATGGCTTGGATTGGGCTGGGCTGGGCAAGCCGGTGGTATTACTGCGAAGCTTGCGTGTCGATGGTGCTCGAGAATTTGAGTGTTTCAAGCGTGACTTTGATTGCTGGATAAGAGGAGGTGAGGGGAGGCGAGCGGCGGCCGTGGCGATGGACAAGGACCGGTCAAGCTCCTCGGATAGTGCTCTGCATTGTGCTGACACCTCCTCAACAGCAGCGATCAGGCTTACGGTATCATTGGACTTTGAAACCCTTCGGGCGTATTCCGAGGGCTGATTTGGTCGCTCCGCACTTAGATTCCTGGGGTGCTTCATTTTCCCCTTGCCAGGAATGATGGGAGTACTTGTTGCATTCTCCAAGTCCTGGCCACCTTCCGAGATACTCACACCCTCATCACTCTTACGTTGCCTGCTCACGACCTCTTCTTCGGCAACTTCTATGGGTTCAGCCGCTTTAGCTCGATCAGCTTTTCGCTGGGCGGCCTCCTGCCTACGCTGGGCCTTTTGCCCCTCGGTCCTTACCTCACGTTTGGTGGATTTGGTTTCGTTCGCTACCAGCGCTTTTGGTGCAATTGGTGCTGGAGACTGGCTTTCTTTAATATTTGGACTCGTGCCTATCCCATCTCCTAATGTGTTCAGCGTCTGCTTATGCTCATGCGCACTGTATTGGCTTTCTGTGGGGGCGTATTCAAGGGCCTTTGCTTCAGCCACAGGATTAGAGGGCTTGTGTTTTGGACCGGTCTCCTGTGATGACGATCTTCTTACTGTATGCTCCGCTCGCTCTCGTACCCTACGATCTTTTTTTGCCGCCTTCCGAATATTAGCAGCTTCTTCGGGACGCTCGACCAATCCTATCAGGGCTCCTGTGATTTCAAGGTTCTGCTTTTTCCCTCCATGATGATCTGTGGCAATCCCCGAACGATCGACTGAAAGAATGCCTTCCACTTGATGAATTCGAGTTGGCTGATCGCGCGGTAGATTGACGCTTTCTCGGTCTAGTTTATTGCAGTCTGGGGCGCCCTTGTGATGTTTCCTTCGCTTGAGAGACTTGGATCGCTGCAGAGATCTACCTTCATGTTTGGTATCATGCAGCGGTTCGGCATTGGCTTTTCGCTTCCTTGATGGGATCCTCATGTTGCGGGAAGGAGCAAAATATGGAGACTTCTTGGGTGAAGTTGTGGCTTTTGACTGCCGTTGCGGGTCCTGTTTTATACATGGTGCGATCTGGACACAGGACGATGTCATGGATTCAAGACCACCATTGCCAGCTAGAACTGTGGGTAAGTCGTCTGACTCTTCGTGCAGTGCGGGATTGGCGCTATCATAGCCTTCGTCGCCGCAGAATTCCCTGGCTCCGACCATCTGCATTTCTGCGGCCGTATGGTCAAGACCTAACGCTTCTCCATAATAGTAAATACCTCGCCCAAACTGTGTCCGATCTGGCTTAAGTGTAAAAATATATTGCCGCGTTTGATAAGAAGAGATGTTTGCGAATGGAGAGATCCACTTGTTTAGATCCCGAGCGTACAGTGGAGTGAATGGCGCTGGTCATAGCCTGATTTCAACCATATATTAATCAGCTTCAAGGCCACAATCCTTATGTACCACCTCATAGCCTGCAGGGCACCACCTACATCATATCCCGCGTCTGCTGTGGGGTCACAACACCGCCCAGTTTCTGCCCAGGCTCTGCTATTGAGTTGTACGATTCGATTTCCTCCTGAGTGAACCCATCGATGTCAAACTTATCAAAGTTGGTAGTATTCTCATCTCCGGCGTCCTTGATATTGACAATATCCATTTGCCCTGAGTTTGAGCTGAGAGTTGGTTTGCAGAAGAGCTCGAGCCCGAGTCAAGGACCTTGATGGGAAGCGAACTTGGGATGTTGCGAACTTTTGAGAGGATTGTGAGACGGGAAATATTGCCGCCACTACGCACTTCGCTTCTCTCCGAGCTGGCACCGCTGCTACCGGCACAATCGTCGTTTTGGCTGTAGCTTTCGCCCCTTCATTCAAAGCATCTCTATGTTGTACCCGAAATTGATATAGAATTATGTCATCGCTTGGGATATGAGAGCTTCTTAGGAGGTAAAGAACTCACGCGAACCGTAGGTCCATCTTTCGTGCTTCGAACTTGCTGCATCTTGTCTACTCCGTACGGAGTACAAGATTGATGCTATTGCACAGGCATGTCATATAGTCAGAGTTGCGCAGTGAGAGAGCACGCGCTAGTCCCGTCTTGGCTTCGACCCGATTGGACGCAGGCTGCTGACTCACCCAGGCGTACTCCGCTGGAAACAACGCAGACAGCCAACTGCCACGGTCCTATCTCCATCCTCTCCACGGTTGTGTATCATCATGGCCATGGTCGCATCACCTTGCTAACACAAGCTGAGCTCACGCAGCGCTGAGTGACTTCAGCTCTGCGATGAGCGCTGCGTCAAGCCCAAACACAGACGCAATTTGCTGACACGCTTTCCATGCCAGTCAACTCCGCTCCGTCAATTTACCTCCGCAACTTTCGGGATGCCTTCCATCGTTCAAGGCCAAACTTTCCATTCGCTTGCCGCTTTCAAAGAAGCTCTCCGCAACTGGGCGATTGAGCGTAATTGGACTCCTCATATCCTCGACAGTGACAGCCATAGAGTCCGCGCTGGCTGTCGCTCAAGCCCAGACTGTCCATTTCGCATTCGGTGCAACTACGGTACGAAGAAAGGAGTGGCGAAGGTCACAACTTGCGATGACAATCATACGTGTGAGCCGTTTCGGGCCAGCGCCGCGGGGAGGGCTCATCAGGACATTAAGCGGGCGGAAACTGGCAAGCTGAAGTTTTTACTCGAGGCTGTGCCAAAGCTCATCACAGTGACGCTGGACACGAACGTCCTCGAGATCATCGAGGCTGTTGAGCGCACATACGGCCAAAAGATCCCGACTCGCCAGGCGCAAAAAGTGAAGGCGAGTCTCACAGACAGGATCAAGGGACCGTGTCGACATTGTCATCAGCTCGGTCACACCAGAAGACATTGTCCCCGACTTCGAGCTTCAGGCCCAGGACCATTGGACTTCTCCAATCTACAACAGGACATGTCACACTTCACAAATGAAGATGGCGATGATGTAACGTATGCCGATGGCGGCCTGGACGTTGGAACTGGCAACGAAAGAGCGATGGATGATCAGATGGGCTTTGTGGGTACTCATCGATCTGACGGCCGCGGTCAACAGTTTACCTCAGCTTCTCAGTCAATGTCTAACCCGATACATCCCCAGCTGGTGGCTAATCCCAATGGCTTTGTTGACCTCCAGCCCAGTGGCAATGGTATTCGAGCTGATCCAATTGTTGCGAATGGCCTTCAAGAGCGTAGTGCACCGGCGCCAGAGCGATTTGCCATGGTGCAGAATCCACAAGCCACTGCACAGCCTGGTACAGCGCAGAAGCCGCAGCCCATTGCTCAGGTCGACGTTACGCAAAACCGGAATACGCCCACAGAAACTAGGCTTGAGGCTGCTAAGTTGATGCAGCAGGCGGCAAGGTTGATGCAAGAGGCAGCGAGGCTTAATGCTGAGGCGGCAAGATTGACAGCCTCTGTTGCTAGTCAGTGACCTGTATTTGGCAGTCGTCGGGGCAATATCCCCAAGCACATCCATCATAGACCAGCCGTAACCTACTCAGGTGGTGTGTCGAGTCAGTCCGATGCCCTGGCGATCTACATTATCTGCTCGGTCTCGACCAAAACATGGCTCCAGGCTCAGTCTTCCGAGCTGGTTGGCTTGATCAAGCATAACGGAATCCTCCAACATTGCTCAGATGTTGCTGAGTTTGAGGAATGGCTTGCGGTTCTGATATTGATCGACCCGGGATCGTGTCAGAATGGAAAGTCCGAGCAATGCTATCGAAGTTGAGCCTGCAGTGCAAACTTGATATGCATGAGCTTATGTTTAGATAGTCTCTTTTATGGACATCTAGAACGTGCTGGATCCAGATAGGGGTAGGAGGGGGTTGACATACACAGTAGATTCAAATTAGGTACGAATGCCAGCTTCATGAAGTCGTGCTGCAGCGTCCATGTATGAATCAGATTCACACTTCCCATAGACATCGCTTCAGCGTGACATTGACCTCCGACTATGGATTGCAATTATGTTGTAGATGACGAAAGGCGTTAGATGGCTCGCTTCCAAAAGCCTAGCCTTATCAGATTGTTGAGGACTCAGATACCCCTCGTACCTTGGAAAGGCTCAACTCTTGCACCTTCTTCTCTTTGAATACTCGCATACCGCTACCCACTCGAATGCTTGCTTTTTCCTACAGCAGTAATCAACCTGAACTGTTCATGCTAAGAGCAACTGCATGAAACACCCACCGCCAACATATTCACCCCCACCGCAACAGCTCTTCGACGCCTCGCCAACGTCTCCGCTTCCCTCCGCACACAGTCCCTCTTCAAGCAGAAACACACAGCGTCTGCAAGAGCCATGGCTACCCTCGGCGCTCACGAGCAAAAACATAAGGTAACGGTGGTAGGGTCAGGCAATTGGTGAGCTTCAGGCAGCTCTTGGGCACACGCTGTTGGGAGGAAGCTGACGCCAACGTCCGTCCTGGAGGGGTTCAACAATAGCCAAGATCGTTGCAGAGAATACCAAGGAGCATCCGGATCTGTTCCAGCCAGAGGTGCAAATGTGGGTGTATGAAGAGGAGACCACAATTCCCAAGTCTTCAAAACACTACGATCCCCATTCGAAATTCTCGACTGAGAAACATCCGTTGACGAAATTGATCAACCACTTCCATGAGAATGTCAAATACCTACCGAACATTGCACTGCCGGACAATATCGTCGCCAATCCCTCGCTGGAGGAGTCGGTCAAGAATTCTACCATACTAATTTTCAACCTGCCGCACCAGTTTATAGGGGGGCTGTGCGACCAGATGAAGGGTTCTGTACTACCGTACGCAAGAGGGATATCATGTATCAAGGGTGTCAGTGTATCCAGTGAGGGCATCGAGTTGTTCTCCGAGTCCATAGGTGAAAAGCTAGGTATATATGTGGGGGTACGTACATTAGCGCTATGGGCTGAGGAACATTCGGAACTGCCTCTATCCCTGAGCCACGATCTATACCCAGTAATATAATGCTGACATCGACATATAGGCACTATCTGGTGCAAACATCGCCAATGAAGTGGCTATGGAGAAATTCTGCGAGACAACAGTAGCCTACGATCCACCACCCATGGACTCTCGGAACCCTACCCCTAAAGAAGGTCGAACGCCCGAGGCTTCACAACTCGACCTGACCCAAATCACCGAGCACAAAGACGCTAAAGGTCAGACATCGAAAGTAAGGTTGACCGCTCAACCTAAAGGGCTTCCTGAATTAACACACGATTTCATTCACACCCTCTTCCATCGTCCGTACTTTCATGTGCATGTGGTAAACGATGTAGCTGGTATGTCTATTCAAAGTCTGGCCACTTAGTTACCCGCCAATCATGACTTTCCATATTGCTCAGAGAATTTGGTCAGGTAGTGCTGACTCTGCAATCGTAGGCGTGTCTCTCGGCGGTGCTTTAAAAAACATTATCGCCCTGGCCGCCGGCTTCGCTGTCGGTAAGCAATGGGGTGACAACGCCAAAGCAGCAGTCATGCGTGTAGGCCTTCTCGAAATGCGGAAGTTTGGCAAAATGTTCTTCGAGAATTCCGTGCGTACGGCTACGTTTACGGAAGAGAGTGCGGGCGTGGCAGATCTAATTACAAGTTGTAGCAGTGGCAGGAATTACAGGTGTGCTAAGATGAGTGTGGAAAGGCGGATCAGTATCCAGCAAGTTGAGAAGGAGGAGATGAATGGGCAGATGTTGCAGGGGACGTCTACGGCGAAGGAGGTTTACGAGTTTTTGGAGAAGAGAGGAAAGCTCGATGAGTTCCCTTTGCTCATCGGGACTTATCGTAAGTAGAATTATTCAGTCCATGCAGGGTTGGAAACATTGGCTAACTATCTGTGACAGGTATCCTGCAAGGGGAGCTCTCGGTCGACGATCTGCCCGAACTTATGGCGAAGAGTCCTATGTAGAGGCAGCGACCGTGGGGAGACGAAAGTGAATACAGCGAAGTGCGCTAGACAATGTTAGTTCAAGTGACGTGCGCTTTCAAACCTCACTTCATCACGTTTATCTTAAATATGTTTTCCAACAAGCTCTCCATCCTTTCTGCAACTGTATGTGATCTGGTCTCATGCTCGTCCATTTGTCTCCTCCGACGTTCACGCTCCCTAAGTCTCACTTCGCTATACTATCTCCTACACTAGGAACTACGCTTCAAGTCACAATCGAAAGACGCGGTTCCACGCCTCAATTCACTGAATCCAAGACCAAAGTTTGATACTTGTTGCAGAGATTTCTCACCTTCATCAACCGTAAAATTCTTCCATCCATCTCACGTGGAACCTCATCTGACTTTAGCAGACGTTATTCATTAGCAATCATGGCAAAGCGCAAGAGTGCAGCTTCAGCAAATGGCGAGAACGAACAGCCAAAACATCATTCTTCAAAGCGCCAGAAATCCACTACGACGACAACGACACAAGCGCCTCCAGCTGTCTCCATCAAGATTGAAGAACCTGGTCTAGTACCAGAACACAAGAGCGTCACCAGCAAACAGAACATCCACAAGTCAGTGACCCGCAGTTCAAGTAGTATTCTCAAAGCTTACACGTACCCGCAGCACCATATACGATGACATAGTCATCATAAAGGTCGGCCTAGCAGCCACCAAATTCACAGTCCACCGCGGTGTACTGTCCAAGTCGTCCTCATTTTTCAAAGACATCTTGAAGTCAGGCAACGTTGATCTCCCAAATGATGTCCAAATAACACTTGAGGGGGACTTCACCGTGATCCTGCTGCCACAAGAAGACTCCACAGTGTTCTCACGTGTCAATTGGTGGCTCTATAACAAGGCTTTCCGCAACCCGGATGAGACATGGAAGGATATCGATTGGCAGCATCTGCTCGACGTCTACATCCTCTCTGTTAATAAGGGCATCGCAATGCTTCACAATACATGCACCGACGCGGCAATTTGCAAAGTCAAACACGGGGCCCTCTTTCCTGGACAAGATACTATCAACGCACTGTGGAACTCGGGGGATAATGCTGGGCAACTTAGGAAGCTGTTCTTGGTGCTTTTCTCCACGCAATGGGACCTGGAAAAGGCCATACTCGCGAATACTTCCTACAACCAATGGTTTCTCAATCAGCTTGTGGTTGTATTTCATAAGACAAGGACGGAGGAATGCAAGACCACTATCAGCGCCATTTGGAAGACGAAGACCGAGTACTGGATATATGGACCGGACAATCCGATCGCAGTTGACTGAAGAAGCAAGGGACAGGAGTGATGAGAGCATTGATACCAAGCTGATCCGCATGTTGGTAATCAACTTGCGTGACAAGGGCAGTCTCGGGATGCATGGCTTCATCAAAGCTCGGTCATGCTTTTGATCAGCATGTACAGCGCACATATCCAAATCCATAGACAACTTCGGACCAATACTGGTTGAGACATCTTGTATTGAACTCCTCGCTCTCAGCCTCCATCTAAGCTTGCGCAAATCTCCGCCTAAGCTCTCGCTCCATCATATGTCTCTCCCTCCAATCCCCCACACGCTCATCTCAACCTCCTAGCCTCTCTCTCCGATTCCAGCAAACACAAAATATCATCCTCGCGAACTAATCCCAAACACAATATCAGCATTTGCTCCATCCCACATCCCCCCCCCCTAGCCTTGTATGTTGTACATCCCAAAACTACACGCAAAGCCAGAAAGCCAGACTCACCCGGTCCTTTGACATTGCGGATGATGGAGCGTGTGGTATCGTCCATAAATTCAACGCGCACTTGCGTTACGCCTCCTCGAGAGCCTGTTGGATTGTGTGCGTTAGTTTCGGGTTTTGAGCGCTGGGTGTGGGGAGAAGGGG
>JAABUK010002842.1_pt1 | contig 30392 bp, 30 predicted proteins | sample 5559141 | NCBI WGS metagenome assembly JAABUK01 (sample SAMN10711869, study PRJNA513367) | rock metagenome | isolation source: Antarctica rocks | place: Antarctica: Victoria Land, Pudding Butte nord | collected 2016-01-03
AATGCTATCAGGACAGCTCAAGCAAAAACATCAAGCACCGTCATAAGCCTCGGCGTCGACATTTCTTCAAGATTCTGGCAAAAGCGATATCTCGCACGCAGCTTAATATCAGTGTGCTTTCGCCACTCCACGGATCTTTATGACCTTGTATTCCATCTAATCGTCAATTTTCGGTCAACGTTTCCCTAAAGTGCCTGCATTTTCCCGGTAAAGCTTCTCGAAGATCATGCGCATCACTGTTCTGAAAAAGCTCACGTAATACCGCTTAGCCTTGCTACTAGATCAGCCAGTGCTCACACGCTTCCGAATGAGTCAGTACTTACACTGCCACTACACTTTCTGCAATCGAGTGTCTCTCGAAGAACGATTACAGCTAGATCAAAGAAAATCTAGCAAAAATCAATTCGGGAGCCTAGGCTACCAGTAACTGAAAGGTATTCATAGATGAATAGATACTGGTGTTGATAGCGTTGACGGATGATCTACCACCATCTTAATTTTATTATAATAAGCTTGCTTGATTTCGTGCCACCGCATTCTGGATTGGTATTTTCAAGGTAAGTAACCATGTTTCCATCCTCTCTCTCAAGTGACTTATGCTTAACTGAGTGTGAGTGAAAGGAACCAGCAAACGATGTCTAAGCAGAGATTGGGATTTACTGAATTTTCTTAGACGAAGGGTAAATAGTCTACATTGCCATCCTTGCAATCAGTGCTCAACACGCATTGCTATGCTAGATTCTGCTAGCTAATCGAGCGATTTGATCAAAGAACCAACTGTTGCTGAAAGCTCAATATATTGATTTTGAGATTTCTTCTTTCTATTTCAAATTCAGCCAAGAGTTGATGATATCTTGATCGTTCGAATTTTAGATTCAAGAACTTGAAATATATCAAAGTTTCTTGCATTTATAAACAACATCGTCTGCTTGCTTGTCACTTTCAGACGCACTTCTCGTTCAGTTGCAGCGACTTCACTCATGAAGTACAGACATTTTGACAGAACAATTACTTTACTAGAGTCTTGAAGATCAAGAGCAGCTCAACATATCAACATTGAATTCTAGCAAGCAATTTGAGCTTTTGAGCGAAGCGAGTCATTCTTATTTACACGATAGCGAAGCGAAGTGCATTGATTATCTCTATTTCATAGTGACTGTGTCGAACTTGAGAATTTTCAAAATCAAAAATTCATTCTCTGCAAATTTTGCATTGCAATCAATTAATTCGCTGAAGAAGTTTAATCATTATTTTACAGATCTTTAATTTCTTTCATTTAATATGTAATATAAGATTGTAATTGTAATTGTAATTGTAATTGTAATTGTAATTCATACATTCTTGTGACATTGATTTAGACTCAACTCATGAGAAACTCTATGCTATTTATATCGAGTGAACAAAACTCTCTGAGAAAGAAAATCACTCATCATTTATACAACTGCTTCACGCAGTTGAAACAATAAGATTGACACTGTGTTATTAAGTAATAAATTTATAGCTTCTATTTAACGCATGATGCTCAAGTAAACTCTTGATGAAAGTATCTATGCTGCTTGATTATGATGCATCATCTTTGCTCTGCTCTTCATTGATGATATTTTATACAATGATGTTTCAATTCAATTCTTGATTCAAAGATGAAAAACATTTTCTTTGCACTTGTGATGCTCATGATTGTAACGTACGTAGAGCTGTGTTCTCTTACTCAATGATTATCATTCATTGAGCAGAGAAATATGTGATGAAAGAGAGATGCACATGATGAGAAAATAAAGTGTGATTGTACTGAGTAATTCTTTTCTTCTTTTGATTTGACTTATGTCATGTAAACATTGAATAAATTGTTAGTATAAATGTGCAATTGCAATCATTCAATGTTTGACTCTGATCAATGAAAGAGAATGTATTTTGATCATTCTTTTAAGCTCTCAATTTTTCACGTAGACAGATGAATGACTTGACATCAAGTAAAAAAGATGAGCTTAAGCTCTTTTAATATATCAGCATAATCAACGAGTCACTACTTCTTCAAGCATTGTAGTCACGACTTTTAATACTTGAGATGACTATTCTATCTGATATCTTTTCATCAATTACTTGATAACACTATCAATGTGATGAAGATGTTTTGATATCAACGCAGTTAATGAGTCACAAATTCTTCAATCACTTGTAGTCATAAATCTCAAACTCTTCATCTGAGTTATTTAATCACTAGTAGTATTTTTTCATTTCTTATCGACATTGATCTGTCATTAATCTTCTTCGTAAATCAATTGTGACTGTTAGAAGAAGAATTGTTGCATAAGTGAAAACTTTGCATGATGACTTTTCTGATCATGCAATGTTTTAACATCATTCAAACTGCGTTGAATTAAGATCTCTTGACTCTTTTGACTTCTATTCAAACACAGAATAGAATCAAAAGATTTATAGTTAACATCATATATAAATGAATCTCATTGTCAATCTAATATAAGATTGTATCAAGATAATTTCTTCATGTATATTTAACATGTTGCAAAATCGATTTCAGCATGATTTTAACATGATTTCAAAGCTTTATGTTTTTTTCTCTTGTCTTCATTCATAGATTGACTGCATTGAATTGAGTTAAAAATTTTTGAAATTCAATTCAAGTTAAGTTGTAAAGCTGAACTTGACAATTCAATTCAACAACTTAACTTAACTTGACAAGATATTTGTTGTAAGAACGCATTTCATCAACTATGAACAATGCATGTCTGCAAGACTAGCTCATGAGATTAGATTAAAGAAACTAATGAGTGAATAAAGATAATGACTTGACACTTGACAGAAGATGAAAACTCTGCAAGCTTTTACTTTCATTTCTTAGCAATTAGTTTTATCATCAATAAAATGCTATCTTATTATTTTCTACTACGCAGTTTCACGTAAAGAGATTTCATCATCTCACAGTTTTAATTGCTTCATTTGTATGAAGCTGCTCAGTAAAAGATGTTGAACATGCAACGACTTATCAGAAGTTGCATGATCAAAAGAAGTGATAACTTCTTTCACATTAAGAATTCATTGTCTCATCAAAACAGATCTGAGAATCACGCATTTAAACATGTAAATGAGAAATTCAAGTTGCAAGAATTTAATGAACAGACAGATTATATTTCTTGACAATCAATAAGCGAAGTACATAAGCAGTTAAAGAATTTGAAAACACAGAATGTACTGCTTGTCTTGCAACTTTACATATCAAAACTTGAGTGAGAGATTTAATCAATTTCTGATCATCAATGTTAACATAGTGATAATCACTATTGAAGTAATGCATGCAAGCATGCTAATCAATTTTGCGAGTTTAAAAAGCAAAGCATCATGAACTATGATTTTTTAATGTTCTGACTGTAAGACTGCAAAAACTTCATAGTTGCAATGTCATTTAATTTCATCATGAAACAAGAGAAGTTGCAATGATTTGAATTATACTTGTTAAAGAAGTCTTGCAATCAATGATGAAATCATGTGATGAGCATGTGTAATCATGATGAGAAATTCAACTGAAAGTACTACATTGAATACTTGCGTGCTAAACTTAGCAATTCTGAAATTTGCAACTTTCAAACAGAATGTTGACTTGAAGCTGCAAAGCAGTGAATCAATCAAAGCATCGTGAATTTCAAACAATATCTCATCAAACTGTATATAGATCTGAACTATTATATATTCAACAAGACTTGCATAATGTACTTGTGAATAAAAATTAATGAAATCATCATGAATGAGTTTCTTTGCATCTCATACATCTTTATCAATTATGTCAATCTACTAAAGCATTTTATAAACATTGACTTGCATTTGCAAGACACTGATGCATTGTCGAAGCTACATTTGCAGCAAAGTAAGAATGCAACATCTCAGAAGAGTTTTCAATTCTTGCATGAAAAAATGAAGTTTATCGTTGCAACAAAGAATTTGAAGTTCTTTACTTTAAGCATGCAGTTTAAAAATGATGTGACACTTAAGTTCAATGAGTTCAAGCAAGATGTTGCTTCATTCAATCTTACATGCTGATCATGCAAGAAGCTGAAACACAAGATTGATAATTTGATGTATTTCAACTACGCATTCAGACAAGAAACTCGCAATCATGATAAAAAGATGAGAAAAGAGAAAGTCTGATGTTTATCATTGAATTATTAAATATAACTATGAAAAGATGATTGTCACATGCATTGATGATATTAATACTGACAAATGTCTCTGAGAAAGTGTGCAAAGCTCACTGTTTTATTGACTTTGAAATTGAGCGAAACTTTATATTGTAATCATGAGTAAAAGAGCATAAGTTATTGAAGAATCATGCAACTCTGAAACAGATTCAGATGATCAATGATTGTTGAATTTTCTGCTATGATATGCATCAAATCAATATTGAGTTGATCAATCACAAGAAAGTTCGCAAGAGCTGAAACATTGAGTTTCATGCTATGAACATGTGAGAATATGATATGATTCTTGATGTTAGAAATCAGCATAAAGCGAGTCATATGAGTGTCATTTAACTAGTAGATAAATGCTAAGAAAGAAAAGTATCTACAGAAAAGAACTCAATTCTTTATATGTATGTTTCTCAACTCTGTGCTAGACTTGAAAGAATTGACATCTTACACATATGATGCAAAGTCTCAATGACATCACTACTAGCTTGAATGCTCACTAGACTTGATTAGAATGAAACTCAGGTCAGAGCTAGAAAGAATAAATGAAGACTAGAATCATAACATTATCTTTCTCTCTTGAATATTTATGTTTGCATGAATGTTGTTTCTTAGTGCGCTTTTCTTGAATATTTAATATGAAAGTCATCAATCATCTCTTGAGCGTTTATAAATTCGTCATCATCAGCGTTATATCAGTTGAGATCGTTGTCATAGTTCTTTTTCTTTGACTCGATATTGAAGTCATCTTCAATATCATTGAAAGTTCAATATATCGTTGATTTTTCATTCATCTTCATCGTTTATCACTATTGACTTCGAGAATTCATTCTTCTGATCAGACAAAGAATTATTAACGACGAAACGAAGAAGCTCTGAATGAAATACATCATGTATATGTATAGTCTTGAGTAGTTTCAATTTATAGAATGAATCAATGAAATCAATGATCTAAAAAGAGTCAAGCATCTTGTCATTCAATTTTTTGAAGAGTCTCGCTGTAATGATGTTTCGTTCATTCAGAAACATCTTTAATTCAATCTTGTAATTGACTTTCTTTCTATGCTTATTAGCTTGATTCATCATTTGATTTCATGTTTTGATCAGAGCTTCACAAGCAAAGATTAATGTCTTGTTCATTTGTTCAGATATATTCTTGACTCAATCAATCTGCAAGCATTCACAAGTGCTTTCATACTCGATGATGTCAGAGTCGAAGCTCATATGAGAATGAAAGTTCTTGTTCATGAAGAAGAGAATTAAGAAAATGATTAAGAACAAGATGTTATTGTCAACAAACTTGATCATAAGTAGTCACTTGAATCAATTGTTCTACATATATGAACAGAAGAATCAAAGATATCGCTTAATGTTTTGATTGACTCGTTCGCTTTGATCATCAATCTGAAAATGATAGATGATGAACAATTGAAGAGAAATGCTCAGTCGTTTGCAAAGAAACTTTCATAGTATAAAGATGAATTGCGAATCTCAATCAGATACTATGAAGTTTGATAAATCATGAATTTAATATATTCATTGAATCAGCATTTCAGCTGTCTTTTTGACCGTGATATCTTCATCATCAATGATGCAAGAAATATAATGCCTTTCTTTTGACAATTTGCAGATGATCATCAGAATAGCGTTGTATTCGCTTGAATCAAATAGATTGATAATAAAGTTTATTGCTATATCTTGTCATCGCTGTTCAGATATTGATAGAGATTAAAGCAAGTCGTTTGATTTATCTTTAGATGTCTTTAAATATTGACAGATATAGCAGTTTCAAATATATTGATCTATCGTTTTTTGCATGAATGATCAATAGTAGTTTCGCTTTATGACTTTCACAGTTTTAAGAATATCAGAATAATCAACTGATGATTGATCATGCATCTCACGAATCAGATTCATTTGTAGAAGCTCGTTGAACGAAACTCATAGCTGACTATCATGATACAAGATTTCATTCTGAGTTCAACAATTCTTTAATTTGATATCTTTATATTGTGTCTCGTCTCTTGCTATTGCTTCGCGAAGTAACGTACAATTCTCGTCGATCTCATTAGTTTCAAGAATCTGTTTATAGATTGATTCACTGATGTTCTTCTTTAGATCAGCAATTTTCATTCAATTCAAAGTCAGAATAGTAATTTATTAATAGCGAACGCACTCATCTTCTGAATCTCTGAGCACGACGTCAGCTTGACGAGTTAATGCATCGATCTTGATGTTCTGTTTATCAAATCAATACATTATTCTGAAGTTAAAATCAGCGAGCTTCTGAACTCAATGCATCTGACATTTGCTCAGCTCTTTATCTTTCATCAATGAGATGAGCGCTTGATGATTGATGAACATCTTGATAGAAATGTCAGTTAGCTTCAGTTTGAGTCGTCAGTGTTCAAATGCTCAAATGATGATCAGAAGTTTTTTATTATATATTTCATAGTTGCATTCAGCAAAAAACATGTTCTTGCTATAGAAGACAATTGAATGTAGTACTTCTTCATCATCATATTGAGAGAGAACTTCATTGTTGACGTAGTTAAATGAGTCAATTTCAAGAATAGTCTCATGAGTTTGATCAAAGTGACGTAGTATAGAAGTTTTGATCATACATCTCTTCATATGATCAAAGATGTTCTGACAAACTTCATTTCATTCAAATATGATTTTCTTTTAAGTGAGTTAAATCATTGAACGAACAATTTTCGAAAAGTTCTTAATAAAGCGTCGATAGAAATTGCAAAAGTTAATGAAAAACTGCATCTGAATGAGATTATTGAGTGTAAACTAATCAACAACTGCTTTAAACTGATTATCAAGTCGAGTTTCAAGTTGACATTTTGAACTCAAATCGAGATTGAGTCGAGTTGCTCACATTTTCAACTCGACTCAAGTCAAGTTGCTCATATTTTCAACTTGACGTGACTCGACTCGACTGAGAATTGAGTCAACTCAACTCGATTCGTCAAGAACTTGAGCTTGACGTCAAGAGAGCTAAATATAGAAATTTTTCCGACTTTTGCATTATCTTTTTGCATTACTTTTTTGGTAGAAAGTCATGAAGGGGAAACATGAAGGTCGTTTGATAAAGAGTCATGACGAGAAACATAAAGAAGAACATGAAGATTGTTTGATAGAGAGTCATGACGAGAAACATAAAGAGAAACATGAAGAAAAACATGACGAGAAACATGACGATGAACATGAAGGGAAACATGAAGAGAAACATGACGAAAAACATGAAGGAAAAACATAAAGATCGTTTGACTTTGATAGAGAGTCATGACGAGAAATCATGGTAGAAAGTCATGAAGAAGATCATGAAGACTGTTCAACCAAGCTATTAACATTTATCTAATATCTTGTTGAATCAAGTCGAGTTTTCAAATCAAGTTATCAAATCAAGCTTCTCAACTCAATTCAAGTTCTTGAGTTCAACTTCTCAACTCAACTTAACACTTTTTCAAAAAAATTTCAACTTGACTTGAACTTGAGTACTCAACTCGACGTGATCAGTCTAGACTGCTTGCATCTTTCGCGAATTCATCTTCAATTCTTCAATTGATATCAAGAGTTCTAGAAAAATAGTTTTCTGAACATGAAACTCATACTTGTTGATGTCTATCTGTAAATCAGCTTCTCATAGTTTATTCAAGATTAATCGTACATGTTGCTTGTATTTCTTCAAGATCTTGCTGTAAATGATAATGTCATCTAAATAAATTTGACAAAACTGATGTAGATACTTGAACAACACGTCGTTCATATAGTGTTGATAGAATGCAGATTCATTGATTAATTCAAAGAGCATTACATGATATTTGTATGAGTTGAAGAAGATAATAAAGATAGTTAAATCTTTGCTATCTGAGTGCATACGTAGTTTGTTAAACGTGACAATGATGTTCAATCAAGTCAGATACTTGCTTTCTTGTATATGAGCGAAAGTCTCATCTATCAATGACAAAGAATAGCGATTTCGTTTGATCAAAGCATTGAGCTTTCTATAATCAACGCAGAAACGCAGACTATCGTCTTTCTTTTCAATGAACAAGATTAGCGAAACATATGATGCAAAGCTGAAGAAAATGAATTCTTTGTTTAAATGATTGATCAGATACTTCTTTATCTTCTGAAGCTTGTGATTGAACATCTGATATAGTCTGCTTCAAGAGAGTATTTCTTCATCGATCAACTCAATTTTGTGATCATAGAAATGATGCAATGATAGTTGATCAATCATTGCTCAATCAAAGAAAGATTCAGCTTGACTGAAAACTATCAACAAGCGAAGATGACTGCTAGTTGACTTGACTCAATCAATGTCAATCGCTAGAGAACAAGAAGATTAAGCAGAAAAAAGAAAATAAATAGATTGTTTCTTCTTCTGTTTCTTTCATCATCTCTTTCTGTTTCTTCATCTTTTAAAATTCAGTCAGAAACGCGCTTTTGTTTCACTCACTCACTTCATAGACTCAGTCGCTTAGATAGAGAGAGTGCTTGACATCTCAGAGTGACTTTCGAGGCAAATTTTAGCTCTGAAGATCATCAGAGATCATCAAGTCTGCTCAAACACATATAATATATATTCATTCAAACGAAGATGATGCTTGATAGCGTCTAGATAGTCGTGATATTCAGAGAAAAGCTTGATCTTGACTTGCTTGAAAGCTTCAGCATGAAAAAGCTCATGCAGATTCACTTTTTCAGACTTGTTTTCAACTGTAGTTATGAGTCAATCGATTTTCAAGATGATAACAGCAAAAATCTTGATGTCTGATCATTTGACTAACATTTTATAAGTTGCAGTCTTTATTATTGCAATGTTCATTGAATCTGACGTTGATTTAGAAATTTTAACGTTAGTTAAAGTCGCGTCATGCGATTTTGACTGTTCAATTAGTTTAACTGACTTCTCATTGAACTGACTGAAAGAGAATAATTTCTGACTGAGTTGAGATGTCACGAAAGTGAAAGATCTTTTTAGTATATGAGTAAAAGTCAAGCTCTTCTGTTTCGTGATTGTTTTATTGCTTGAGAATAGAACAATCAATTTCTGACTAGAAGTGAAATTCGAAAACCGAAGAAAATCGATTTGCATATCAATTACTAGGTTGATTTTGTTCATTCATGTTTTTTCAAGAATCATTTGATGTTAATCTAATTGAGTGATCAACATAGAAGCTGTGTCAATCGTATGATCTTAAACAGTCAGATTCAAATAAATGACATAAGTAATGAGTTTCTTAGCATAATGATCGTCGAATTCTCGAGTTGACTTCGCTTTAATCAAAGTCAGAAACTTGATTTGCAACTGATCACAAACAATCTGTGCAATCACTTCATTAACGAACGAATAGTCAGCAGCTTCGATGTCAATCAATGACTTCAATGAATAACTAATTTCATTGCTAGAAAGTACACATTCAGTAGTCAAAGATTCAGAAGCAAAAGAATCATCTGACATGCTTGTCGTTGAAGAAATTAACACATCTTTCATCACGTCTTTGATGAAAGTCTCTAGTTTTTTGCCTCGCTATTCTTGAAAGAGATTTTCTCATTCTCTTTATTTTTCAAAATGATGATCTCATGTAATCGAAGAATGAATGCACAAGATGCAGAAGTGTTGATCTTGTTCAGCTGAAAGCAATTCTTGAACAAATGATCGAAAGTTTTGCAGATGTAGCAAATAATTGATGATCTCGCTGACTTAAAGATAAAAGAGATAGTCAACTTAACATAATTGATTATCAAAGTTGTTACTGACAGAGAAGTAATGCATTTATCAGGTACGACAGTGACTTTGACGATGACAATGCAACGTTCGCTGCGAAGCTGATAATTGACTCGTTGTTTACTATTCACATCTTGAAGAAAGATTCTTAAGCGAGTGAGCGAAGTAAAGTTCTTTGAACAGACTGATAAAGCGTTCTGCAAGCGATTATTGATTTTATTCTGAAGATCATTCATCAGAGTGCAATCATCGTATTTGAGATAGCTGAATAGCTTCATAAAGTTGAAGTAAAAGACATTGAAAGACTTATCTGCTTGTCTCAAAACGTTGTACTTACGATAACACTTTCAATTTTTATTCAATTCATTGTATATTTCTTTCAGATGCTCAAATAGCTCGTTGATCAAGATGTATGAATGCGAAGCGTCATGTCAACATTGAGTGAAGATGTGCTCAGCAGCATCATCTTCTAGTCTAGATATCACATAAATAATACAGATATTCTCATTATCGAAGTGATTAACATTTGTCTGAAGCTTGTTGTTTATCTTGATTCTTCAGCTGTCTCATGTTGATTCATCTTCATCAGTGAATATAAATGAGTTCGAAAACTTAAAGAACTTGTGATGATCATTGTCAAATAGAATGAATGACTTTCGTCAAGTATGATTCTCGATAGAAGCTTGAGACTGATTTGCTGAACGTTGTTTCTTTTTGAAACTCAATACTTTCTCTTGTAGTTTGATGATAGTTTTTTCTTGAGTGTCTATTGTCATTTGATTGATCTTTAGCTCATCAAGTCTCTTGATGTGATCGACTTGTAAATCAATTCATTGCTCGTTGAGTTTTAAAGTCATGTCTCGTTGATCTCTTAGCTCGATCAGCATCTTGATGATCTTGTCTGACTAATCAATAGCTCATTGACAAAGTTGTTGACTTATGTTGATGTCTCATGAGATAGTGACATTCTGAGATTTCGCTGAAGCATTGAAAGAAATAAGAAAAACTTGTTTACTAGCAATGCTTTTAAGCAGACGAGCTGTTCATGACTCAACTGATTCAGAGTTACATGTCATTGTAAGAAAGATAAAAATAGATAAATTGATTTAATTGTGATAAGATTAAGTGATTGATTTGATAAATTTTGGTAAATTTGAATGTATATTTTGATGAAAGTAATTCAAAGAATTTCTTGCGAATTTTCTGAATAAAAGTAGATTATTTCATATCATCTACATGTCAATAGCAGAATTGATGAGCATTTATCTAATGTTAGAGATCAGCATAGAGCGAGTCATATGAATGTCATTTAACTAGTAGATAAATGCTAAGAAAGAAAAGTATCTACAGAAAAGAACTCGATTCTTTATATGTGTGTTTCTCAGCTCTGTGCTAGACTCGAAAGAATTGACGTCTTACACATATGATGCAGAGTTTCAATGACATCACTACTAGCTTGAATGCTCACTAGACTTGATTAGAATGAAACTCAGATCAGAGCTAGAAAGAATAAACGAAGACTAGAATCATAACACTTAACTACTTGTGATTAAATGAGATCAACTTGAATATTCGTTGACGCAAGCATCACTGATCATATCAAGAAAACAGCACTCAGCATGCAAAGCAAATACAAGTTAATCTGTGCAAAGCATTGAAATTTGTTAAGTTAATAATGCTTGCAGCTAAGAGAAGAAAAGAGACTTATGTAGCTTTGCTTTATCAGTTGCTATCTACAAATAACTTATTGCAGAATGCAGATCATCAGACTGCAAAATGCAATGCGCTTCAAGCAAAAGAATCAAAGATACTCTTTGCTATTTAAGATCTTAAGAAAGTGTTTTCTGAGATTCTTTCTGATAGTCTGAACATGCATGATCAGATGAAACATCTCATTAATTTAATGAAGAGCAAAATGTTTCGCATTGAGTTTATTTATAAGATGATACAAGATGAGCTCGCTGTGATATGAAACTATTTAGATAGTGCATTAAAGAAGAAATGAATTCATTCATCAAGTAGTTCTGCAAAAGCATTTGTGTTGTTTGTAAAGAAGTTGAACGAAAGTCTTTGTTTATGCATGAACTATCATGATCTCAATGAAATAACAGTAAAGAACAATTACTCATTGTCTTTACTGTCTGAAACGCTGAATTGCTTTGTTCATGCAAAACACTTTATCAAAATTGATATTTGCAACGTTTATCATTGCATTTGAATTCATAAGAGCGATGAATGAAAAATGACTTTTCATACATGTTATGATCAGTTTAAATATCAAATGATGCTCTTTGAACTGATAAATGCTTCTGCAATCTTTCAATTCTATGTAAATCACACGCTTAAGTCATTCATGAATATTTGCTGCGTAATATATTTGAATGATGTCTTAGTATACTTGATTGACAACAAGATTCATTTATACATGATGTCAACTATGAATCTTTTGATTCTATTCTATGTTTGAATAGAAGTCAGAAAAGTCAAGAAATCTTAATTCAACGCAGTTTGAATGATGTTAAAACATTGCATGATCAAGAAAGCTGTCATGCAAAGTTTTCACTTATGCAACAACACTTTTCTCTAACAGTCACAATCAATCTATGAAGAAGATTAATGACATGTTGATGTCAGTAAGAGATGAGAAAATATTATTAGTAAAATAGTTGACTCAGATGAAAAGTCTGAAAGTCATGACTACAAGTGATCAAAGAATTTGCAACTCATTAACTGCGTCGATATTGAAACGTCTTTATTACATTGACAGTGCTGTCAAGTAATTGATGAAAAGATATCAGATAAAATAAATGAATCAGATGATGAGTCTTGAGTTTGTGACTACATGTGCTCGAAGAAGTAGTGACTTGTTGATCACGCTAATATACTGAGAGAGCTTAAACTCATCTTCTTTACTTGATGTCAAGTCATACATTTATCTACGTGAAAAATCGAGAGTGCATAAGAACAATCAGAATGCATCTTTACTATTGATCAGCTAAGCATTGAACGATTGCAATCGCACGTTTATATTAACAATCTATTCAACGTCTACATGATATAAGTCAAATTAAGAGAAGAAAAAAGTTATTAGTACAATCACACTCTATCTTTTCATCATGCGCGTCTTTCTTTCATCACACATTTCTCTGCTCAATGAATGATAATCATTAAGCAAGAGAACACAGTTTTTGCGTTACAATTATAAGCATCACAAGTGCAAAGAAACATTTTTCATCTTTGAATCAAAAATTGAATCAAAACATTGTTGTATAGAATATTATCAATGAAGAGCAAAGCAAAAACGATGTGTTACAACAAACAGCACAGACATTCATAAGAGTTTACTTGAGCGTCATGCACTGAATAAAAGCTATAGATTCATTATTGATAACACAGTGTCAATTTTATTGTTTCAATGATGTGAAGTTGTTGTGTAGTTGATGAGCGATTTTCTTTCTCAGAGAGTTTTGTTCATTCGATACACATAGCATAGTTTTTCTCATGAGTCAAGTCTAAATTAATGTCACAAGAATGTATAAATTCAAATTAAATTAAATTAAATCTTAGTATACTTTAAGATGAAAAAGCAGCATTGAGAGCATGTATGCAAGATTCTTTGCATGCTACTGAAATATTAACTATATATTAAGCTGTCAAAATGCACTTTCAATCATGATGAAGTTATTTTTCTGAGATTCATAATAAAGCGAAGAAATATTCAAATGAAACAGTTTCATATCAACGTAATCACTAGCTGATCTGAGTTCAAGTTTGCGAAGAACATTTTCATATTCTTGAAATTTGCAAAATTTTATTGATGATTTATAAGAAAGTTCTTTCAAATCATCATGTTCTTAACAAATTTAATCAAGAATGCGAAGAAGAAGATGATGTATTCACTTTTTGCAATGACATTGAAAGCAAGAAAAGCTTTTGAAAGATTGAAAGCAATCTTTGTCAATGCTTTTATTTTGAAACATTATGATTGAGATGCAGATCTTTGCATGAAGATTAATACATCAAATCACGAAGTTGAAGACGTGCTTAGTCAGAAGAGCAAGACTGATCAATGATATTTCATTATATATTATAATTATAAGTTCAAAGAAGTTGAAGTATGATGAAACACGCATGACAAAGAGTTGTATACTATAATTTTCGATTTTAAGAACTGATGACACTATCTTCAAAGTAGCAAGCGACTCATATGTGTGATAACAAATCACAACAATCTTCGTTACTTTATGATGATGAAGAAGTTCAATGCATAACAAATGCGCTGAGCTGAGAAATTAGCTGCGTTTGACTTTCATATAGAATATTGTAGAGACAAATTAAATTCTGCGAATGCGTTGTTAAGAAAACTCGACATCATGAAATTAAATGATAACAAGAAGAATAATGATTATTTTCTGTTTACTTTGCGAAACAAACTTTGTAATTAGAAATATCAATCTGAGCTGCTAAAGAATGAAGAAGTTTCAACAATGATCAAACTCGCAGCATTGATGATGTAACTGAATGACATAATCATTGCAGATACTCAAATTATATGTTTGAATGAGAAAATACTCGTCAAATCTTGCAGAATTTTAAACACTGCGTCGTTTCAACTTTTGATTCATCAGATTATGAAGTTAAAAAGATTTTATTTGAAGATGAGTGAATCAATGATTGCATAACTGCTGAAGTTACAATAAAGAAACATCTTTGTTGCAAATGAGAAGTGTCATCAACGATTTGCATCTAGAAAGAATGAGCTTTTGAAATGAAGTATGAGAAATGATGAACTGCTACGTCGTGATCTTGCAGTTTATGTATTCAATGACTCTGCTACAAGAAATAAGATTCTGCGTATGAATCATGATGATTTTGAAGCAGATCATTTTGCACACACTCATATTAAGACTGTGATAAGAAGAAAATATTATTGATTGAAAATGCTCAAAAAGATGATGAAATATGTTTGCATCTGTTCAAACTGTCAGCGAGTGCAAGTGCATCATCATAAACTCTATGAAGAGCTAACGTTTATATCTTCAGAAAGTGTGAATTCATTTCACATAATGATCATGAATTTCATAACAGACATGCTTTCTGCAAAGAATTTGTACATTGAAAAAACAAGCGATGCTATATTGATAATAATAGATAAGTTGATCAAGCATGCAATTTATATTTCAATGATCAAAGATCTGAACGTTGAGAAGCTTGTAAATCTGCTATGACGAAAATTTATATCTCAGCATGAAATAATGCAAAGCATTATATCAAATTAAGACTCACTGTTTATCAATCATTTCTGAATTACTTTATGTTGATATCTTGAAGCGAAGTGAAAGTTAAGCACTGCGTTTCATTTGCAAATTAATGATTAAACAGAAAGACAGAATCAGATGCTTAAGCACTATCTGCGAGTGTATTTCAATTATAAGATGAATAACTGATCAGAGCTTTTGTCAATGATGATGTTCACATATAACAACAACGTACATGCTAGTATCAAAAAAACTTCATATGAGCTTTTAAAGAAATACATTGCGAGCTTTGCAGAAACATCTGAGAACAAAGTTTTAAAGAAGAAGACACTCTTGACTATGAAGTGAGCAAAATGACTACGAAGTATCAGAGAACATTTAATGAAACTATGAAAGTGAGTAGCAGAGCAGCAAGCAAAGTATTATAATGCTCATCATAAAGTTGTGAGCTTTTAAATGAAAGACAAAGTGCTTCTGCAAAGTATAAACATTTATATGCTTTGTTCAAAGAAGAAGATTAATCACAGATGATTGAAATCATTCAGAATATTGAAGAAGATCAATACATAAGTGTATAAGCTTAAACTATTTGAGAAATGTTATGATTCTAGCCTTCGTCTATTCTTCGCCTAGTCTTCGCCTGATTTCATTCTAATTGAGTTTAGCAAGAATTTGATTTAGAAATAATGTCATTGAGACTCTGCATCATATGTGTAAGATGTCAATTCAATCGAGTCTAGCACAGAGCTGAGAAATACACATATAAGAATCGAGTTCTTTTCTGTAGATACTTTTCTTTCTTAGCATTTATCTACTAGTTAAATGACATTCATATGACTCACTTTATGCTGACTTCTAACATTAGATAAATGCTCATCAACTTTACTATCAACGTGTAGATGATATGAAACAATCTACTTTGTTTGTTCAGAAATTCGCAAGAAATTCTTTGAATTTGTATCACTTTTTATTTGCAAGAAATTCTTCGAATATTTAAATGAGCTAAAAACTTTCACTTGATTGATAAAATCAACGATAAAGAATCTTCGTTAATTGCTTGAGAATCAATTCAAGCTTGTGAAGCAGATGAGTCAAAATAAGCTGTTTAAATCATCTTTTTCCCTCTTTGTCTCAAAAGCTCATGAAAAAGACATGATTCAAACCGATTTCTTTAATGAGTCAGTCAATTCTCTTCTATCACTTGAAGTGAGTCTGTTACAAAGACAGACAACGATTAATCTCTTGATTGAGTCAATCAACAAACGAAACAAGTTTTACTATGTAGTAGATCTGAATCAAAAGTGAGTCTGCTTCAATGACATAATCAGAATCAATCTCTTCAATGAGCAAGTCGACTAGTAAGTCTGCTTCAAAGACATCATCAATGCAATGATTTATCTATTCACATCGCTCTATCTTTTAGTGAGTCTGCTTCAATGACGCGATTCAAATTGATCTCTTTGATGAGCTAGTTGACTAGTGAGTTTGCTTCAATGATCATTCTTTCTCTTTCATAGTGAGTCTGCTACAAAAGATTGTCATTCTATTTCTTTATTTTCTACATAGTGAGTCAACTACAATAAACATTTCGATGATCTGAAAGATCAATAGAAAGATTGGTAGAAAGCGCACTAAGAAACAACATTCATGTGAACATAAATAGTCAAGAGAGAAAGATAATGTTACGATTTTAACCTTCATTTATTCTTCGTTTAGTCTTCGTCTGATTTCATTCTAATTAAGTCTAGCGAGAATCTGATCTAGAGATGATGTCATTGAAACTCTGCATCATATGTGTAAGACGTCAACTCAATCGAGTCTAGCACAGAGCTGAGAAACACACATATAAGAATTGAGTTCTTTTCTGTAAATACTTTTCTTTCTTAGCATTTATCTACTAGTTAAATGACACTCATATGACTCACTTTATGCTGATCTTTAACAAGAAATATGATGCAATTCACTTGATCTTTCATGTCTCTTTATTGAAATTCTGACACTTGCGTGACAAGAATTCAAAGTTGCAGATCATTCTTATAAAAGAGAAAGAGAAATGAAAGATGAAGAAGATAATCAATCAGTGAATCAAGAAAGAAAAGATTGAATATTTAATTCAATGAACTAATTCATCTTTCTATGAAAACTTCTGAGAATCAATGAAAAATCTTAGCAATGCGAAGAAAATCATTGAGAACTACAAGATAAAAAGACAAGTACATCAGTTAACTGCAAAGAAGTCAAAGAAAAAAAAAGAGACAGATTATGCAAGAGTCACGTTTGAAAATGTATTAAAAGCGCAAAGACGCAAGTTTAAAGTTTGATATTAACTACAAATAAAACAAAATCACACATCAACATATGTTTTCAAAAAAGAAAATGAGCGACGTCATGAATGAAAGAAGAAAGATAATGATCAATGATTGCAGATGAGAACGTCGAAGTGAAAGAAGAGATTATTTATTCATCAGTAAATCTCGTCATGCACTGCTTGCTTTAGTTGATACTTATGAGACGAAGATGAAGTGATGCAATGATGACAAGAAGTGACAAGAATGAGAAAAATAAAAGTCTTTACTCAACTATTAAATACAATCTCATATGATTGAGAGAAAAGCTACTCACTTTCTCATTGTCAAAGATGAAGAGTAAGATGAGTCTTGATGCAAGCATTGAAGTGATGAATCATTGCTTACGCAGCATGATGCATTGACAGCTGAAGATGATGCAAGACTGAGTTCACAATGTAATTGTGCTTTTTTGTGAAGTAATACTTGCATTTGCAAGCACACTCAATGAGAGCACGACATGTGTGAGTCATCACTGTGCTCAGACGATGAACGCAGCAACAGCATCAAATCATCTAATCATTATGATTTATCATATGTCAGCAATTATCAAAACATGCAGAGATAAATATGTATATTAAGAGTTGTGAGTTTAGTCTTTAACACAGAAGACGCGAGAAAAGCAGAAGAAACAGACGTGACAGATGTGACAGCAATGATGATACAAGAGAAGTGATGAGAAATATACATTTCAATAAAAAGAGCAGACTTCGCGAGCAGATTAGCATGATCTCAATGAGCGCAGAACTGCTACTTATCATGTTGATGATGATGATGTTAATACTGCTATATCACTCATGTTAGCTTAAAATCTGCACTTGCATTGCAACAATGCTGCAACGAAAGAGACTTATATCTGAATTACAAGTTACACAAAATACACATAGCAAATTTCATGTCTTGTTAAGTTTGAAAAAGCAGTACTCACAGAAGAATATGCTGAAATGAGACAAGAAGAAAAAGAAAAAAAGAAAAGAAAGCAAAGATAAAGAGATTGATATCAACAATCTCGCACTAGCTTTGTTTATGCTCATTAGCATGATCAACTCACAACACTTCTACATGAGTGCTAAAGTGCTGAAAAAGTCATGACTACGCTATCAGCTACAAGAAAACAATACAATGCTATGAAGATTCAGAGATTGAGTCTTTAAGAAAGAATGCAGTTGTAAAAACACATTTCATTGACTATAAATGATGTGTATTTGCAAGACTAGCTTGCAAGATTAGAGTAAAGAAACTAACGAGTGAATAGAAATAATAACTTGACAGAAAATAAAAATTCTGTGAGCTTTTGCTTTCATTTCTTAGCAATTAGTTCTATCATCAATAAAGTGCTATCTTATTATCTTCTACTACGCAGTTTCATGTAAAGAGATCTTGTCATCTTACATTTGTCATGATGAATTAACATATAAAGATTAAATCAAAGACTATTGTCAAAGATTAAATCAAAGATTAGATCTGAATTAACTTTGTAACTTTGTCAAGACATTGTTTAAATCACATCATGTTTTCAACTTAATATGTCATAAGATGTGTCATGTTCAACTTGATAATGCTTGACAAACTCTTTATAGTTAATCGATTTTCTCAAATTATCAAGAGTTTCTTAATAATTAGCTTTATTATAATATATATTTATACTGTGTTTGCTTAGAATATCACATTATTATATCATTCTTATAAATCTCATTTATTCATTTAGTAAATTGAATTTTAATAGTTTTAATTATTTCAAACTCTTTTTAAAGATGATGATTTAATATTCAAGCATAATAATGAAAACATAATTGTAATAGAATCAAAGTGATGATGCTTCAACTTTGCAAAATATTATAATTGAAAATGAACATTGCATAATGAAATTCAAAAATAAAGATGCAAAAAATGAATTCTTTCTTGATATTAATGAATAATTGATTTGAGTGATTTTTTAATATGATAAACTGCAAAAGAAACAGAAGTTAACAACTTTTTATTTTAAGATAAAGATTCTGCAAGTTATTGAAATGATGAAAGAGAATCATTTAACTGTTATGAATGTATCAGAATTGAATAAGATCAAAGCTTTAATTCTAATCAATTCACAGTCAATGCTAGCGAGTTGACTGTGTATTGATTAAAGCAAGCTTCGATTTGATCTAAATCTAGCTCAGATTTGATTCAAATATGACTTAGCATCTTTTTTCTTTCTTAACATCTTCTTCACTTCACAACATTCTTTCTGTATCACAACACGTTTTCTTCAAGCCTAGCGCAGTCTCTGAACATTACATAAATAGAAGTTCTTGCATCATTCTTCTTCTGTATTCTTAATGTTCAGTTATAGCTATCTTTAAAGAATCAAGCATTATCATTCACGTACTTCACTGATTGAATCATCTAGACATGATTTCAACATTACATTAAGAATTCATTTATCATATGATATTAATTTCATTATTTATTCAAGTTAACTCAACTGACAACAAGATGAGTATAAAGAAATTTGTGTATCTGATGATTGATGACTTCAAAAAACAGAACAACATCAAGAAATTAATAGAATCAATGAAAACATACAATTGTTGAATTGCTAGAGAATCTAAAGCTCATTCAGTATGCATCAGTTCATTCGATTAATAGAATCAACGATAACAAATCTTCATTGATTGCTTGAGAATCAAAACAAAAACATTCTTTTAATTAACATCATTCTCTTTGAAAGATTAAACACTTGAACTACGATCTCACTACATACTGTTGAGCATCGCTCTTTGAACAACTTACTAAACATTCATCATGACTTGATCTTCTGCTGTGAATAGTCAATTCAAGAGTTATCAGAGTCTTTATTCTTTTGTCACTTCTGATTCTATCATTTATTCTGAGCTTTCGTATTTTGCAAATTTCTTCAATGAATCTGTCATAGACTAGAATGTTGATGTCATTTATGAAGTTAAGCACTTCAATTTTGATTCTCAATGCTTTGCATTTTTCAATTAAACTTGCGTTGAAAAATAGAAAAAGAATCAATGAAATGAGAAACTCTTGAGATATGTTTGCATTTATCTCATACATAGTGCTTGTTTGCTCATTGAATATCAGCAATGTCTTTCTGTTCTTTAGAAAGCTGCGTGCTCATTTAATTATGTAGCTTAACATTCTTCTCATTTTCAGCATATGCAGCAGTCTGATGTGCAAGACTTGATCAAATGCTTTAATAATGTTTAAACTTAACATGAAGATCATGTACTTAATTTTGCAGTCTTACACAATGTGAACTTAATCTACTAGTAGATTTAACATCAAGATCACAAATCACTTGCATCTCACTTTCATTTGAGCATTTAAAAGCATGTAATGAATCTCAGTTATATCACTCAGTCTTTTGATCATAATTGACTTTAAAGCTTTGCTCATGATATCAAGCAAAGCAATAAGTCAATATGTTTTTAAGTCAATGTAATCACTTTTCTTTGATTTGCATAATACTATTGTTTGAATCTTTTTGAACTGCTTCAAATGATATTTATGTATCATGCATATGTTGAATAAACTCGTTAGCATTGAGATCAGTTCTGTGAGATTTGCTTGAAGTGCTTTGTTTGAAATTTCAGAAACATCTGATGCTTTGTTCACTTTTATTCATTTAATTACTCACTTCATTTCATTTTTTGAGATGCGTGAATTTGATGATACTGTCAAAGATATGAATGAATTTGAAATGTCATTGATGTCTGCTTATGAGAATGAAGAAAAGAATTTTTCTTGCAACATCTCGATTTTTTCTTCAAATGTTGTTATCATATAATCAGTATCATCTTGTTTCAATGATAAAAACTGAGAAAGCTTTTTAGATAGCTGACTTTCAATTCTAGCTCATTTTGTCTATTAAAAATATGTTGTATACATTGCATGCAACATACATAAAGCATGACTTTTATGCTGATTTTTCTCTTAGACTCAAAAGATTACTTAAAGAGTTTTCTTGCAATAAATTCACAGTTCAAGAAAAATGAGATCTTTTACTGCTTAAATTTCAACAATTTACTTCTTAAGCATAAGTTGCAGACGTTTCATCTGTGATACACATGCATATCACAGTCGATTTCTTCTTTAATTATATCGACATGTGCTACTGTTCTTTCAAGTTATACAGATGATGTCTTTAACTAGAAATTGACTTTATCATCAAGATATTCAAGAGTCAGAATTCAGTGAAGAGATAAAATTCTTAAGATTGACAATCATCATCATTGTATATCATGTTTTGCAAATGCTTGCTTTGCTTGTAAAGTGTGCAACTCATCTGTTTCACATTATTTATAAAGATTTTTCTTATGCAAATTGATCATGTTTTGCAAAAATGTTCATATGCTACACTTTTAATCAGACAGCATAGTTCAATCATTTTTTACTAACTTGCTTGTATTTCTCTTCTTTTAATGAAGTTTTTTCATCAACATATTGTTTATGTATAAAATGTTTATATCTGAACATTTATTAAACGATATTAATGAGACTTTTGAGTTTATTCATGTCAAACTTAACAAAACTCATGAGTTACTCATATTATAGTAACAGACATGCAGTCTTAACAAGATTTATACATAGTTAACATGTAGATTTTATCAAAAATATGTTGTATATATTGCATGCAACATACATAAAGCACAATCTTTATGCTGATTTTCTTCTTAGATTTAAGAAGTTACTTAAAGAGAATTTCTTGTGACAGATTCACAGTTCAAGATGAATGAAATCTCTCACTGCTCAGATTTTGACAATTTACTTTTTAAGCATGAGTTGCAAATGTTTTGTCTGCAATACATATATATATCACAATCAATTTCTTCTTTAATTACATCAACATATGTTACTGTTCATTCAAGTTATACAGACAATGTCTTTAACTAGAGATTGACTTTATCATTAAAACATTCAAGAATCAAAACTCAGTAAAGAAATGAGATTCTTAAGATCAATAATCATCATCATTGTATATTACATCTTGCAAATGCTTGCTTTGCTTATAAAGTGTGCAACTCATCTGTTTCATGTTATTTATAAAGATTTTTCTCATGCAGATTGATTATATTTTGCAAAAATGTTCATATGCTACACTTTTAATCAAACAGCATAGTTCAATCATTTTTTATTAACTCACTTATGTTTCTCTTCTTTTAATGAAGTTTTCTCATCAATGTATTGAAAGAGTAGAGTAAACAGTATCACATATGATGAAATCTATCTAGATTGTGAAGAGAAGTCACAGACTGCTTTATCTATATACTGTCACGCATGACAAAGTTGTGACATGCAACTTTATCTTTGATGCTAGTTTAAAGAAAGCTGCTAGAAACAAGTCTGACTGAATTCAGACTGAATTCAGAGCTATCACAATAAGCTGCTAGAAACAAGTCTGTCATTGCACTTCTCAACACTCTCACTTGATGCTTGCAAGTTTCTCAGCTTTCACTGCTTTTCAATCTCAGTTATTCAATGAATCTCTTGAAGTTCTGTTGAGATAATGACTTGATCAATTCATCTGCTATCATATCTTGACTAAAGATGAAGTTCATTGAAATCTGATTCTTCTTGTGCAGATCTTGAATATGATGATAAGCGATGTCAATGTGCTTTGATCTTTCGTGAATATGAGCATTCTTAATCAGCATAAGAGATGCTTGATTATCTTTCTTGAGCTGTATGAGTGAGACAGATTGATGAGTAATCTTCTCAAGAATATCAACGTGACTGTGACTGATGCTCAGATACTTTGTCAGATTCATGTTCTTGAGCACTTGACTGATTCATAAATCTTTCTTGATGCAAATTGATAGAATCATGTACTTTGTCTTGATGATTGATGTGACAACAAACTTTTGCTTTCAACTCATTCAGAAGACTGATTCTTCATCAAGCATGTAGATGTAAACGAGAATTGACTTGTGATCTAGTCTGTCTGAGACGTAGTCTGAGTCAGAGTATTCTACTAACTTCATGCTTTCACTGACTTCGTACATGATGTCTAGATCAATGATGAAATGAACGTATCACATCAACTTCTTCAAAGCATGTTCATGATGTTTTGCAGAATTGCTGAGATATTGACTTAGTCGATTGAAAGCAAAAGCGATGTTGAGACAAGTGTGAATTGCAGCATACATGAAACTTTCAATGACTTATTGATATTCATGCTGATTGATTCTCACGTTTTCGAATTCAGCTGAGCGAAGAGCATCATATTCATTCATTGAAAGATCTGTTGTCTTGTGCTTATCTTGTCTCATGTTGAGTCTTTTGAGAACATCATGAAGATAGTGAGTTTGATTCATTCGTAAGATTCATGTCTTTCTGTTGCAAGTGATTTGAATGTCAAGAATCTTCTTCATTTTCTTCAGATTCTTGACTTTGAAAACACATTGAAACTCATGCTTAAATCATTTAATGTTGCTCAATGATTTAAAGATGATGACTATGTTGTCAATGTATAGTAGCAACATGATTTCTTTTGACTCATGAATCAAAAGACATGAGTTTGCAGCGCATTGAGCGAAGTTGAGTTTAGATAGCGCTGTTACACAATGATCATGTCAGTCTTATGCAGCTTGCTTGAGATCATAAAGACTTCAAAGAACTTTCAGAGCACAGTCGAGTCTGACTTTCACTTCTGATGAAGAAGACATGTAAATGATTTCTTTGAGAAATGATTTAGTAAACGCATTGTTTACATTGACTTGATGAAGTTCAAGATTCTTCATTGTTGCAATGATTAAAAAGACTTGCAGAGTGTCAAACTTGATGATTGACGTGAAAGTATTTTCATAGTCAACTTCATGAATTTGAAAGAAATCTCTGACTATCAATCTTGTCTTCAGTTTGTCAAGAAAATCATTGATGTGCATCTTTGACTTGAAAACTCATTTGCTTATCACGATGTTGATCTTTTTGAGTGACACTTCTTCTTGTCAGATCTCATTAATGACTAGCATCACAAGTTCTGCATTAATCGCTTCTTTTCAAAGTTTTTTCCAAACTGAGTTTTGCACTGCGTCTTTGTAAGTGTTCAACGTGAGAATTCTTATTGCTTTAAAAGAGTCAGATTCATCGACATTGAATAATGTTCATGACATGCTTGTGTCAGAATCACTCTCATCATCATTAACTTTCTCTGTGATGAATCAGATCATCATAGCTTGCAAGATCTTGAATGTGCGTTCTTTCAGTTGTTGATCTTCGCTGTCTTTTTTTCTCTTTAAAATGATTACATGCAGAAATGTTTAAGCTGCTGACTTAAACATGCTTGATGCAAAGACTTTTTTGAGTGATCTGAACATTTATGTGAACTTTGCGCTCGTCTGATGTATGTGACGTGATCTTAGAATTGAGTGCATTCAAGTTGATCACGATAGTCTTCAATGCATCAGTTGATTCAAATGAAACATTAATCATGAAAGCATCAGATTTTGAAACGTTAGTTGAAACGTTATTCTTTGATGATCTTTTCACAGATCTTTACTCTGAAAGAACGTTGAATATCTGCTTGCAAAGTCACAAGTTCATGTTTTCATTCTTTTCATCTTCAGCGAACTTGACAGCGTAATTCTTGATGACTCGATCGAGGTTTGAAACTCAGAGATGATATTGCTTGTTGATATTTTTCACATATTTCATGAAGACATTGAATCTGTCTCTGTTCATGAATTTGTCTCATCTGTCTTCGATTGACAACGACTTGAGATCAACGTATGAGTAACATTTGCATTCTCATACTCATACATGATCAATTGAGAACTTGATTTCAATGAATGTTTTCTTTGAAGTCGTGAAAACTTCGTTAATCAAAAGTCTCATGATGATTCAATTTTGCAGATAAACATCTGTCTTTGCAGCTTTTGCTCAAAACTCAATGAAAAGTTCAGCATTCTTGATCATGACTTGCATCAAGTTTTCTGTGATGTGTATGACTCTTTTGACTACTTCATTTTGAATCAACATATGTGAAACAGTGTATTGAGAAACAATGTCAATTGATGAGTATCAATCATTCAAGATGACTTTAAGTTTCGTGATGTTGTCACTGCGTACTGAGAGAAGTTTGACATTGCTGTGAAGCTTTACACTGAGTTTTCATTTTCGCAGAGCATCTGATGCATTGAATCGTTGCTTCAAAGAAATGCATCAAGTCTTTCTGAAGTGATTGTCAACTATCTCTAGAAAGTATGACTCGCTATCAAGAGATGATGATAGTGATTTACAGATGTTTATGAAAATGAGAGTCAAGATACTTATTTTTCAATCGCTGACATTATGTTCTTGTTTATTGATGAACTTGATGAGCGCACATATCTTATACACATTTTCATGACTGTTGTTGATGAGAATAGATTTTTTCAAAGTGATGATCTTATGAAGTTGACGAAGCTTTGCTGATTTGAGATGAGTGAAACAACAATGTCACAGCTTGTACAACTTGAAGCTTTTGTCATTTGCAAAACTAAGTTGATCATGATCAACTTCGATCTCATTCTCATGATGAATCACATCAGTGTAAGACGCGAAGTGATTTAGATTCATTGAATCGTCGAGATTCATTGAACTGTGCATCGCTGAAAATGCTGATGAAATGTCACGCTGCATAGCTGATAATAATGTAAATTCATCAAGATTGTTTGCAATTCTCTCTACTATATAAACGTCTTTGCATTCTAAAGTCTCAATCATCTGCTTTCTTTGCTTGTCATGCATGTACAGATCTTTATCATCAAAACTTTCTTGCAGATCTTTCTCATACATTCTTCTTTCAGAAAGAAGATTCATCTTAAGCTTAGAAACATAAAGAACAAAAGACAGCTTAACTGAGTTTTTGTGATGATTTTGCATGACTGTTGTATCACAGTGATTGACATACAATTTTCCCTCTTCAACTTTAATGATGCATCTTTTAATGCAAACTAGAGAATCACTAAAAAGTCGAAGTTGATCAGTCATGTGTGAGAAGACATCAGAATCTGCAACTCAGTTGAATTCAGAAATCTTACTGACAATGTTCTTTGACAGAGCTGCAATATTCTCGCTCTTCTCATTCTCATCTTTCTCATTGTTATCAAAGATTTCAAAGTCATCACTTTTTGCATTGTAAACTTTGTGTTTCTTGTGCTTGCTCTTCAGAAGCTCAGTGAGAGTTTGAAAATCATCAGCGCTTTTGTGCTTTGTTTTGTCTTTGTCTTTGCATTTCTTCACAAGCTTTTGAGCTGCAGACAGATGAAAGCAATCGACTAGATGATATTCATCTTCACAGAGAAAACATTTTAAAGATTGTTATGACTGACGATGACGTGATTGATCACTGTCGAAGCTTGAAAAACTTTTGTGATGATGACTGATTTTGCGTTTGTTCTGCTCATGATCAGTGCACTTGCGTTCATTCTCTCGCTTGACTCATAGCGCAGTTTCTGTTGTCTTCAATTATACTTTCTTCTCTTGTAGCTTTTGAAGTCTCTTCTCGATGTCTAACTTATTCTGCGCATCAATGATATCTTGAATGACTGTGTATTCATCTGACAGCAATTGAAGTAAGACTTGAAAGCAACGTTTTGACTTGAATAGATCACTCATGTTTTTCTGTGTTGTAATGATCTTTCAAGTCAATTTGACAAGATGTGTTCATGTCTTTTTAATGAAGATATTCATTGACATTCTGTAGTCAATGAAGTTCATCAGATATTGTCTCTCAGTGATTTGTAACTTCTCTTTGTATTTATAACTCAAAGCATCTCAAATCTCTTTTACTGATGTCTTGTCTGCAGTGTGTTCTTGATCATCAATGATGATGCAAATGATCAGTCAGTAATGAACTTTCACGTTGATCTTTTGACTTTCAAAGTCGAAAGATTGAATTTCGCTGATGATGCTGATGATGTTATCGAGTGTGTTCAAGTCAGACTTGTCTTCAATAATGAATCACAAGTCTTTCTCAATGAGTCATCTTTTCATGAGAGAAAATCATTGATCGCAGTTCTTGCAAGTGAGAATGAAGACAGATCATTGTTTGATGAAAAAGTCATTAAAGTTCATGACATGCAATGTAGACTCAGCTTGTTATTAGAATCAAAGAAAAAAAATAAAGATATTAGATAAATTGATGAGTGAAGTGAAAAGAATTTAATCTTGTCAGTAATGATGAAAGTTTATGCGTTCTTTGATGCAATCAAGTATGTTTATTTTTTCGCTCTTTTGAGAACTTGTAGTAAACTGTTGACTTGATGTGAGTGTTTATTTACCTTCTTGTGAGATGCGTAGTAAGTTGTCAAATTTCACTGAACTTCTTTAAGTCAATGTACTTATTTGTCTTCTTGTGAGACGCATAGTAAGTGATCGCTGATTGCTCGTTTGAATAGATTTCATATCAAGTTGCTGAGTTTCAAATGCTTAGAATGTTTTAATCTAATTACGTTGAAAGTTTCTTGCTAATCGAGCTTATAATTTATTGAAAGAATAGAGTGAACAGTATCACATATGATGAAATCTATCTAGATTGTAAAGAGAAGTCATAGACTGCTTTATCTATATACTGTCACATATGACAAAGTCGTGACATACAACTTTATCTCTGACGTTAATTTAAAGAAAGCTGCTAGAAACAAGTCTGACTGAATTCAAACTGAATTTAAAGCTATCATAATAAGCTGCTAGAAACAAGTCTGTCATTGCACTTCTCAACATAATGTATCATTTATGTATAAAATGTCTGTATCTGAATGTTTATTAAATGATATTAATGAGACTTTTAAGTTTGCTCATGTTGAACTTAACAAAACTTGTGAGTTGTTCATATTATAATAACAGACATGCAATTTTAACAAGATTTATACATAATTAGCATGTAAATTTAAAAAATGTTCATGATTCAAGTTCTTTCTGCTAATTATTCTCAACAGATCAAATGCAAGAATATTCTGTCTCAGTTTTCATCATTGCAATGACAAGATATTGAATTGAATAATTTTCATAAACAATTTTTCTTGTAGTTCTGCGTTTTATTTAACTTTCTCATCTGCATGCAAATTGCTTGTAGCATGTGCATTGAGATTATCAAAGTCTGTGCAATCGTGAAAACTCTGCATGCAATCAATGCACAGCACTTCATTATTATGCAACATTTTGATGTCATTCAAACTTTTGATAATTTTTAAACTTTACTTTAGTTAAACAGTAGATTTGTAATCAGCATTGCATACAAATGAGTTTCATCACTGATCATCATAATGTAACTGAGAAACAGCTTAATTCTGATGTTGAAACTGTTAATTGTAAATAATTTATTTTACATGCAATTGTCAAAGTATTAATAATTCATGAAATAATATATGATTTTAGTAATAAATTCATAATTGAACTCATTAAAGTCTTGCAGCAAAAAGATGAATTTACAGTAAAATTAAAAGCAGATGAAATGATAAATATACAAAAAAAATGATGTTGAAGCTTGAATATTGAATAATCAAGAAATGATAAAATACAATAAAATATTATATATAATTGTAATTGTAATTGTAATTGTAATTCATACATTCTTGTGACATCGATTTAGACTCGACTCATGAGAGACTTTATGCTATTTATATCAAGTGAACAAAACTCTCTGAGAAAGAAAATCACTCATCGTTTATACGACTGCTTTACGCAGTTGAAACAATGAGACTGACACTGTGTTATCAAGTAATGAATCTATAGCTTTTATTCAGCATGTGATGCTTGAGTAAACTCTTGATGAAAGTGTCTGTGTTGTTTGATTATGATGCATCGTCTTTGCTCTGCTCTTCATTGATGATATTTTATACAATGATGTTTCAATTCAATCTTTGATTCAAAGATGAAAGACGTTTTCTTTGCACTCATGATGCTCATGATTGTAACGTATGTAGAGCTGTGTTCTCTTACTCAATAATTGTCATTCATTGAGCAGAGAAATATGTGATGAAAGAGAGATGCACACGATGAGAAGATAAAGTGTGATTGTACTAAGTAATTCTTTTCTTCTTTTGATTTGACTTGTGTCACGTAGACGTTGAATGAATTGTTAGTATAGACGTGCAATCGCAATTGTTCAATGTTTGACTCTGATCAATGAAAGAGAATGCGTTCTGATCATTCTCTTGAACTCTCAATTTTTCACATGAATAAATGAATGACTTGACGTCAAGTAAAGAAGATGAGTTCAAGCTCTCTCAGTATATCAGTGTGATCAACAAGTCACTACTTCTTCAAGCACTGTAGTTACGTCTTTCAATACTTGAAACAACTATTCTATCTGATATCTTTTCATCAATTACTTGATGACACTGTCAATGTGATGAAGACGTTTCGATATCAACACAGTCGACAAGTTGCAAATTCTTCAATCACTTATAGTCACAATTTGCAGACTCTTCATCTGAGTTGTCTTTTTCACTAGTAGTATCTTCTCATCTCTTACTGACATTGACATGTCATTAATCTTCTTCGTAGATCAATTGTGACTGTTAGAAGAAATGTTGTTACATGAGTGAAAACTCTGCATGATGATTTTTCTGATCACGCAATGTTTTAACATCATTCAAACTGCGTCAAATTGAGATTTCTTGACTCTTTTGACTTCTATTCAAACACAGAATAGAATCAAAAGATTCATAGTCAACATCATGTACAGATGAATCTCGTTGTCAGTCAAAATATTGTATGTTTCTGAAGATATTTCTGTCAGAAAAGAGCTGTTAAAACATTATTATGATGACTTTTTAACAAGACATTTTAACGTTGACAAGATCAATGAGCTGCTAAATTGCAAATATTACTGAAAAAATATGATCAAAGA
>JAABUK010002844.1_pt1 | contig 30385 bp, 24 predicted proteins | sample 5559141 | NCBI WGS metagenome assembly JAABUK01 (sample SAMN10711869, study PRJNA513367) | rock metagenome | isolation source: Antarctica rocks | place: Antarctica: Victoria Land, Pudding Butte nord | collected 2016-01-03
TTTACAGGCTGAAAACAATTTCAAAGAACGGCCAAATTACTTATTCGCAGGCTATTAGTTCTAACGGCATTAACAGGCAAATGCTCAGAACTTTCATTACAGGCACAAATCTTATGTGTAAGCTTCCTTCAGGCACCACTTCTGTAGAATTATTCGACGCAGTCGGAAAATCTTTGCTGAAGCAGGAAACTGACCCAGGGGCCGCACAGGTAAATATTTCTCTAACAAACATAGCTAAAGGTATCATTACGGTAAGGGCTTTAACAGGCAATGAATGGCAGGTGGCGAGAGTGCTTTATTAAAAAATCCTTGATTCTCAAGGATTTTTTTCTCATTCACCTGTTTTTGTTAAGCTAATTGAAGTTGCCTGTTTTCAATAGTTACGTTGAAATGAATGTCAGCCTTTAAAGCTTTAAAAACTTTTAGAATAGTGTCAATGGTAGCACTGTTGGCACTGCTTTCGAGTTTTGAAATCTGCGCTTTTTGAACACCTATAAGTTTTCCTAATTGCTCCTGGGTCAGGTTACGTTCCTGCCTTGCTTTTTTAATCATGTGGCTCAACACTTCCATATTAAGCTCATATTCATAGTCGTCTCTGTTTTTTGTTCCAACCTTACCGATGTATTTATCTTTCATTTCAGCAAGTGAATAAGATGTTGTTGCTACCTTAGCCATAATATTATTTTTTGTTTTCAAAATATTTTATCCTGATGTTAATTGCCCTTTCAATTTCATTAGCTGGTATTTTATCAACCTTTTTAATAAAGCCGTGAGTCGCAAAAACCAAAGTGTTCCGGTCATTTGTTTTATCCCAAAAAGCAAGCAGACGAATTTGTTTTCCGGCAAAGCGTATTCTAAACTCCCAAATATCTTTATGTAGTTTTTTAAAAAGCTCCGGATTGTTTGTTTGCTCAGCAAGGTCAATATTATAAAAACCTTCCTTACCGCTTTTGGGTCAAGGCCAGCTATAAATTTTTCTGCTTCTTCTAAAAATCTTGTCTCAAAATATTGCAATTAAAGTGTTTTACACAAAGATAAGAAGGGTTTCTAAATATAGAAACCTAATTTTATTTTGCAGAAATCCCAGGCTATAGACCAGGACAAGTATAACATTCCTATTTGTTATTATTTTGTATAATATTGCGTACGGCTTGCACTGCCGTTATGTTTCTTTATTTTTACAAGTACAAAATATAATTTGCTGAAGAAATTTATTACAATAACGGGCAGAACAGTGTTAAGCCTGCTTGCATTGCTGCTGTTTGCCTTTGTAATTATACAAACAACGTACGTACAAAACCTGATAGTAGACAAAGTAGCGAAACGGCTATCGAAAGACCTGCACACAGAAGTAAGCATTAAGCATGTAAGCTTTGCTTTGTTTAACAGTATGAACCTCGAAGGAACGCTGATCAAAGATTTGAATAAAGATACTTTATTGTATGCTGACCAGGTAAAGGTAAGAATCACTGACTGGTTCTTTTTGAAAGATGAACTGGTGCTTAAGTACGTAGGACTGGAAGATGCTTATGTAAACATGTATCGCCAAGACTCCACATGGAACTACCAGTTTTTGGTTGATTATTTTTCCCCTGCAAAGCCTAAAAATCAGAAGAAAAAAAGCACTCTGAAATTTAACCTGAAAAAGCTTGATTTTAAAAATATTGCTTTTGTAAAAAAAGATTTGTGGGCCGGTTCTCTTATGAATGTAAAGCTGGGAAATATGCAGTTGGAAGCCAACGATTTTAATATAGATCAAAACCTGATAGACATCAAAGAACTCGATTTAGACCGGCCTTATTTTTCCTTATCTGGTTTTAAAGGGTTAAGACCGGTTGTGGTAAGTAACAAACAGAAGACTGATTCAGGAATGTATTTTAATGAAGGCGACCTGCGGCTGAAACTTGGAAAGCTGACGGTAAAAAACGGCACTTATCAAAATTTTAATACTGCAGGCCGTGCTCCTTATCCATATTTTGATGCACTCAATCTTCTTTTTGATAAAATAAACGGAAGCGTGTCTGACCTTACTTTTATAAAAGACACTATCAAAGCCAACATTAACCTTGCAGCCAAAGAAAGAAGCGGGCTCGACATACGAAAGTTAAAGACGAATTTTAAGCTTACTCCGCAAATAATGGAATTTGCAAAGCTTGAGCTTGTTACGCCCAAAAGCCGTCTTCAAAATTATCTTGCATTTAAGTTTACAGACCTCGGCAAAGACTTTTCAGACTTCATTGCCAAAGTGTCAATGGATATAAGATTAAATAATGCTGATATTAATAGTAATGACCTTGCTTACTTTGTACCTGCCGCAAAAAGCTGGAATAAAAGAATAACCGTTTCCGGCAACGGAAATGGAACCGTGAGCAATTTTTCAGCAAAGAATCTCTTTGTAAGAGCAGGTACCAATACAACATTGAGCGGCAACATTTCTTTAGCCGGATTGCCTGATATAAACAAAACTCTCATAAATTTTCAATCGGGCAACCTGCAGACTTCTTACCGTGACGCGGTCACCTTTATTCCTGCCATTGCCAAGGTTGAGGTTCCTTCGTTATCAAGCCTGGGCAATATAAAGTTTAAAGGAAATTTTAAAGGTACTATTTCACAGTTTGCAACCAACGGAACTTTCAGCACAAACCTTGGCGGGTTCAGCGCAAATGTGGTAATGGAAATATCAGACAAAAGCCCCACGATCTACAGCGGGCATCTTGCAACACAAAAATTTAATTTAGGTAAATTTCTGTCGATAAAAGATATGGGCACCTTATCTTTTGATGGCGGCGTCAAAGGAGTTGGTCTTAGCTTAAGTACGCTTAAAACAAGTGTGACGGGTAAGATCGGACAATTTAATTTTAAAGATTATACCTATAAAAAAATAAATGTAGAAGGAACTTTTCAGCGCAAACAGTTTGACGGAACAGTAAAAATAGATGATGAAAATATTGATTTTTATACTACCGTAAAAATCAATTTAAGAAATGAACAGCCGCAGTTTAATGTGCTTGGCGACCTTGCCCACAGCAACTTCCAGAATTTGAAATTGTACAACCGCAAGCTTCAGATCAGCGGTTTATTTGACCTTAACTTTAGTGGCAAAAATATTGACCGCTTTCTTGGCTCGGTTAAAGTTTATAATGCTAACCTGATACAAGACAGTGTGCAGGTAAATTTTGATTCTCTTACTTTACAGTCAAGATTTGAAGGAGGCCGCAGGTCCTTGTCTTTGGCAAGCAACGAATTTGAGGCATCTGTAGAAGGAGAATATAACATTCTTGATCTTCCAAACACTTTTCAAACTTTTCTCAATAAATACTATCCGGCATATATTAATAAGCCAAAAAACACTGTTAAAGACCAGGAGTTTAATTTTATATTAAACACAAAAAACATTGACGGCTATACGCTTTTGTTTAATAAAAATCTGACTGGATTCAGCAACAGCAGCATTACAGGCACCATTAATACTGCAGACACGGTTTTTGAGGTAAATGCTGATATTCCTGATTTTGGTTTTAAGAAAAACAGGTTTACCAATATCAGCATAACAGGAAGAGGAAATCTTGACGTTTTACAATTAAACGGAAAAATAGGAAACGTAGGAATTGGTGACAGTTCATATTTTCCAAACACGACTATTAATATTCTTTCACAAAAAGATTTGTCGCGCATAAGCATTAAAACAAAGGCTAATAATACTTTGAATGAGCTAAATCTCAATGCAGATCTCACTACCCTTTCTGATGGTGTAAAAATTAAATTCAATCCTTCAGACTTTGTTATTAACGACAAAAGATGGATGCTTGAGAAGGAAGGAGAAATAATAATAAGAAAGAATTTTGTATCTGCCGAAAATGTGCGCTTTACACAAAACGACCAGCATATTACCGTTCAGACAACTTTTGACGAAGAATTCAACAAGAGTAATCTGCTGGTAAAATTGCAAAATTTGAATATCGGCGATTTCGCTCCTTTTCTTACAACAAATCCCCGCTTGGAAGGTCTTGCCTCGGGCAATATAATAATGAGTGATTTTTTTGGAAAGTTTAGAATAGATGCGGATGTAAAAGCCGAACAATTCAGGCTTGACAACGACTCTGTCGGAGTTGTAGATATAAAAGGAAATTATAATAGCCTGAATGGGAAAATAGGATTCAATGTAGCGTCGGCTAATGACTTATATAACTTTACCGCCGATGGCAGCTATGATCTTTTCGACTCTACAGGAGCGCCATTAATGACTTCTATTAAATTAAATAATACCAAAGTAAATATTGTAAATAAATTCCTGAGCACCATTTTTACAGACATTCAGGGACTTGCTACCGGTGAATTACAAATAAACGGAAACCCAAAAAGCCCGGATTTAACCGGAACAGTAAAACTAACCAACGGAAGCCTTATCGTTAATTTTACTAAAGTGCAGTACCAGGTAGCTTCTGCAGTTTTTGTTTTTACAAAAGAAGGAATAGATTTCGGGAAATTTAATATTAAAGATAAGTTTGGCAATATTGGCGAGGTTACAGGACGACTGTACCAGCACCAGTTTAAAGATGTCAGGTTCGATTTTAATATAGCTTCCAGCCGTTTGCTTTTGATAGATACCAAAGCGAATGACAACAGCCAGTTTTACGGCACTGCTATAGGTAAGGCGTCTATGAGCATTACCGGCCCGCAGGAAAATATGAATATTTCAATAGCAGCAGAACCTGTTGACAGTTCCAATATCTTTATCCCGATAACTGCTGCGCGTGAAAGCGGTACAGCAGACTTTATTGTTTTTAAACAATATGGCACGGAAATGAAAGAAGTGGCTGCTGCAGGTGCAACCAACGTAACAGTTGATCTCGATCTTACGACAAATCCTTTAGCAAAAATTGAGGTGATATTAGACCCCGTAACCGGTGATATTATAAAAGCCAAAGGAAACGGCAGATTAAGAATTCACGTCGGAACGACAGATGCACTTACCATTAAAGGAAGATTCGACATTCAGAGCGGAAGCTATGATTTCAACTTTCAATCCTTTATAAAAAAACCTTTTATTCTTCGCGAAGAAGCGAACAGTTTTATAGAATGGAACGGCGATCCGTACGAGGCAAAAATGCAGGTGGAAGCATTGTATGTTGCAGAAAATGTACGGTTAGGCGACCTTGTCGGGGGTCAAAATTTAGGCGGCACGGTGCAGGGCTACCAGGGAAACGTATATGTCATTGCCAATCTAACCGGCAATCTCAGGCAGCCAACTATTCATTTCCTTATTGATTTTCCCACGGGCGAGCAGGTTAAGAATGATGAAACTTTCAACCAGTTTCTTTCGAAGCTTGAAAAAGATGATAATGAAATGCTGAAGCAGGTTACTTATCTTATCGTTTTCGGCTCGTTTGCTCCTTATGGAGAAGGAAGAAATATAGGCGTCAATTTTACAACATTAGGCGTTAATACACTTTCAGAGTTGATTTCAAAACAGGTGAATAACCTTGTTTCAAACATTTTATTTAAAATTACAGGAGACCGAAGCATTCAGTTTGATGTAAGCACCTCTGTCTACAACAGCAGCAATTTATTTAACGGAAACGTAAGCGCCACCAATGCGATAGACAGGCAAAAAGTAAACTTTAAGTTAGGAAAAAGTTTATTTAATAATAAAGTAGTAGTAACCTTTGGAGGCGATCTTGACTTCAGAATGGGCAGCAACACTGCCTCTTCCCAGCAATTAGGTAACCTGCAATGGCTCCCAGATCTGACTGTTGAAATTATTTTATCAAAAGACAGGAAGTTAAGGGCAATTATTTTCAGCCGCAATAACCTCGATATTACTTCAAGCGCAGTCGGCCGTCGCAACCGGCAGGGAGCAAGTATTTCTTACAGAAAAGATTTTCAGAGATTTCTTTCAAAACCTGAAGAAAAGCGTCAAAAGAATAAAAATGCTGATTCAATTCCTGCTTCCCAACCAGCCACCGTTATTAAAAATAAGGAAGATTCAGAATAATTTAATGTGTTCGTCATTGGCAGCATTGCGAAGCTTGGCAAAGCAATCTCCAACTACTCGTCAACCTGATTGTACAGGAGATTGCTTCATACCTAACAATGACGAGGATTTTACAGGTACGACGTAAATTATAAAAAACAAAACAATTTCAAATGAAATCCGGAATTCACTAAAATAATTTATTAACTATAAAATATCATTCAGTATCTCATGCCCCATTTTATCGCGCTTAGTTTGCAGGTATTTCTCGTTGTGAGGGTTTGACTTTATTTCTATAGGAATTATGTCAACTATTTCAAGTCCGTAGCCTTTTAATCCTGCACGTTTTTTAGGATTATTGCTCATTAGCCTTAACTGGGTAACATCAAGATGTCTTAAAATCTGTGCGCCTACGCCATAATCTCTTTCATCGCTCCCGAAGCCAAGGTGAATGTTGGCCTGCACTGTATCCATTCCTTCTTCCTGCAATTTGTAAGCTTTTAGTTTATTTACAAGACCGATACCTCTCCCTTCCTGGTTCATGTATAAAATAATTCCTTTGCCTTCCTGCTCTACCATTTGCATGGCTTTGTGCAATTGCTCGCCGCAATCACATCGAAGGCTGCCTAAAATGTCGCCGGTAAAGCAACTGCTGTGCACACGCGTAAGCACAGGCTCATCTTTTTTCCATTCTCCTTTTATTAAGGCAAGGTGCTCTCTTTGTGTACTTTTTTCTTTAAAAGCTACCAACTTAAAGTTTCCGTATTTTGTCGGCATTTCAACACGTACAATTTCTTCAATCAAAGAGTCCCTTTTCAGCCGGTATTCTATCAGGTCTTTTATTGAAATGACTTTAAGATCAAACTTTTTTGCAATCTTTTCTAATTCCGGCAATCTGGCCATCGTTCCGTCTTCATTCATTATTTCTACCAGTACCCCGGCAGGTTCAAAGCCTGCAAGCCTTGCCAGGTCTATCACAGCTTCAGTATGTCCGGCTCGTCTGAGCACGCCGCCTTTTTTTGCCCTTAATGGAAAAATATGACCTGGCCTTCCCAAGTCCGATGGCTTTGTATTTGGATCAATTAATGCGAGTACTGTTTTGGCCCTGTCGTGAACAGAAATGCCAGTGGTACAACCATGACCTAACAGATCTATAGAAACGGTGAAAGGTGTTTCATGCAAAGAAGTATTGCTGTTCACCATAAGATCAAGCCCTAATTCATCGCAACGCTCTTCTGCAAGCGGAGCACAAATTAATCCCCTGCCCTCTCTGCTCATAAAATTGATGGCTTCAGGAGTCACCTTTTTTGCCGCAATTATAAAATCACCTTCATTTTCCCTGTCTTCGTCATCTACTACGATAACCATTTTGCCTGCTTTGATATCTTCAATAGCATTTTCTATAGAATCTAACATAATAACCAATTTTTGTAAAATTACGACAAACAACGTAAACCTCTTAACTATACCGAATTCACTAAAGTATAGTTTTATTTAATGTATTCTTTTCCTGCTACCTGTGTCGTTAAAGCTTCCTAATTTTGGCCTTGGTAACAATTTCTTAACACAACTTCGTTTTCTTTGCACCGAAACGACTAATAATTATGAACATTAGAAGAATTTTACCCTTTATTTTACTGTTTTTCCCGTCCTTTTATTTGTTTGCACAGGAAACGACTTCAGAAATTGTGGGAACAGTCTCCGGAGGAACGTCACCATTAGCGGGAGCGACCGTTACAGTAATCAACGTACCAACAGGAACCCAGTCAGTAACAACAACGCGTAAAGAAGGCCGTTATAACCTGCCAAATCTTCGTGTAGGCGGACCTTATACAATCACAGTATCTTATGTTGGATACGAGCAGACAAAACGCGATAGCGTTTTTTTATTATTAGGCCAGGAATTTAAGGCTGATTTTAATCTTACATCTTCTTCGGCAGCTTTACAAAATGTAACAGTAACCTCTGTAAGGCAAGACAGGGTTTTTAACACCAGTCATACCGGCAGCCAGGAAATTGTGGGACGTAATCAGATTGAAAGATTACCAACAATTAATCGCAGCTTGCAGGATTTTACCAGGCTCACTCCTTCTGCAAACGGTTTAAGTATTGGGGGTCGCAGCAGTTTATATAATAATGTAACGGTAGACGGCGCAAACTTTAATAATGCCTTTGGGCTTTCCTCTACATTAGGCGGCCAAACCAGTTCACAACCCATCAGCCTGGATGCGATAGAACAAATACAGATAAACGTATCTCCTTACGACGTACGGCAGGGAGGTTTCTCAGGCGCCGGTATTAATTCTGTTACAAGAAGCGGCTCAAACACTTTCAAAGGTTCTGTCTATACCTATATAAGAACTCCCGATCTGCAGGGCTACAATATCAGAAATAACAAGTTACCCAAACCAAGCTTTGATTACAATCTGCGTGGAGCTTCTATTGGCGGACCTATTATTAAAAACAAGTTGTTTTTCTTCATCAGCGGTGAGCAGGAAAGAATAAGCCAGCCAGCAACTACTCTTGTTGCTGCTAAGCCAGGTCAACCTGCAGTGCAGGGAATAATTTCCCAGGCTGCTGCCGATACTTTGGATGCTTTAAAGAATTTTTTGATGTCAAAGTATAATTACAACCCCGGAGAGTACCAGGGTTATAATTACAGGACACACAGCGATAAACTGACCTTAAGGCTTGACTGGAATATTAATAAAGCAAATACTCTTACTTTAAAATATAATTACCTGAAATCATTTAGGGATATTGCAGCAAGCAACAGCGGAGCGCCAAACGGAAACAGGCAGCCAGGTAATAATGGATTACCTTTTAGCGGAAGCGGCTATACCATAAATAATAATTTCAACATTTTTATTGCAGAATTGAATACCCGTATCAGCAATAAATTTTCAAATAAGCTGCAGTTAGGTTATTCAGCGCTCCGCGATTTCAGGGCTTCTCTTGCCGGATCAGATTTTCCGTTAGTTGATATTTTAAACCCTGTCGGGCAGACGTATACTTCTTTTGGATATGAACCTTTTACTTATAACAACCGGTTATTTTCAGATATCTACCAGGTATCAGATATCTTAACTTACTATGCAGGAACACATGAAATAACCGCAGGCACACAAAATTATATCAAGAAATTCCAGAATGGTTTTGCACCGAGTTATGAAGGCGCTTATGTATTTAGCAGTCTTTCAGATTTTTATAATAGTGCCAGTAATGGAGCTCATAACGCAAAAAGTTATGCTTTGCAATATGCATTGACTCCGGATGGATCTTTCCCTTATGCAAACATCGGCTCTACAGAGTTAGGTTTTTTTGCCCAGGATAAATGGAGAGTGAAGAAGAATCTTACTATCACTTACGGGCTTCGTATAGATGCACCGATATTTAAAAATGAATTCACAGCAAACCCGGTTGCATCAACTTTAACCTTCAGAGACGGACAACACTATGATGTGGGACAAAAACCCGCTACTAATCCTTTAATATCACCAAGAGCAGGTTTTAACTGGGATGTGTTTAATAACCAAAAAACTCAAATTCGCGGTGGTATTGGTTCATTCTCAGGGCCGCCGCCTTTTGTTTATATTAGTAACCAGGCAAGTAATAACGGAGTACAGTTTGGTTCATTTTCAAGAGCTTTAAACCCTGCCGACAATTTACCTTACATTTTCAGTCCTGATATCAACACTTACAGGCAAGGCACAACCGGAAAAGGCAATACATCATACAATCTTGTATTTACTGACAAAAAATTTAAATATCCGCAGGTATTAAAAACAAGTTTAGGGGTAGATCAAAAACTGCCGGGAGGTATTATCGCAACTGTTGAATTCACTTACAACAAAGACCTTTACGCTATTAATTTTGAAAACGTAAACCTGCCTTCGACAGGTACGCCTTTAGCAGGGCCGGATAACAGAATTCGTTATTCATCAACGAAAATTTATGGTGGTACACCGTTAGCATCAGTTGACAATCCTAACATCACTAATGCTATATTAATGAAAAATTATAACAAAGGATATTCTACTGTTGCAACTATACAGTTACAAAAAAACTTTAAGAATGTATATGCAAGTGTATCTTATACATACAGCAAAAGCAAGAGCATTAATGATGGAGGCTCTATTGCGGCAAGCACCTGGAGAGACAGGCCTGTAACCAGTGATCCAAATGCAGCGGAATTAGGCTATTCCAATTTTTACCAGCCTCACCGTGTTATTGCCCAGGCTTATTACCGCAAAGAATATGCGGATCATTATGCCACTTCCGTCGGATTGGTTTTTGAAGCTGCTCCGGCAGGTGTAGCTTCCTACACTTATAGCGGCGATGTGAATAATGATGGCACCGGCGGAAATAATGATTTAATTTATATTCCCAGAACCCAGAGTGATATCGTTCTTGTACCGGTAAATACTGGCGGCGGAACTATTACAGATACAAGGACTCCTGATGAAATGTGGAACCAGTTGAACAGCTTTATAGACCAGGATCATTACATGAAGTCACGCCGTGGGCAGGTGGCTCAACGCAATGCAGCAGTTTTACCTTTCTTCAAACATCTTGACGCCAATGTAACGCAGGATTTTTATTTGAAAACCGGTAAAAGCAGGCATACACTTCGTTTGTCTTTTGATATGATAAACATTGGTAATTTTATAAGTAAGAATTGGGGAATTGCAAAAAGTTTCAGTTCTGCTTCATTTCTTAAGTATGAAGGTTTAGTAACTGATCAGGCCAATCCAAACTTTGGCAAGCCCCGTTATTCATTTCTTTACCAAAATGCTGATAATAAAATTCCTTTTACCAACAGTTACCAGGATAACACGAGTATCTTCTCACGCTGGCAGGGACAGTTTGGGATAAGGTATTTATTCAACTAAAAAAAGCAAACTAAAACAGTGGATAAATCCTGGTCATCATAAAACTAAAACTGCTCTGTTTCCCGGAGCCGTTTTAGTTTTCTACAAATAAATTAAGGATTGTTCAAACCCAGCTAAGGGTATTTCAGAAGTTACTGGAATTAAAAAGAGGTTTACAAAATCAAACTACTTTCTTTCTGAATATTTTTTCTAATGTTTTTCCTGATAAAGATGTTTTTTCTAATAAAGAAGATAGAAATTAAAAAACCTTCATAATCTCTGAATCTATAATTATTCATACCAGGCGTCATCCAATATGCACTTGTGCTAACTTCGCTCTGCATGAAGGCGCTTATTTATAAATCTACAGGAAGCTGGTATTTTGCAAAAAACGAAGAAGGAAAACAATATAATGCACGGATAAAAGGTGTTTTAAAGATCAGCGGATTAACGTCTACAAACCCGATTGCCGTAGGTGACCTTGTAGAGATGGAAGTGGAAAATGAACTGGAAAACACAGCAACAATTACCGCTATTTACGACCGTAAGAATTATATCGCAAGGGTTTCTCCACACAATAAAAACCAGCATCACATTGTAGCATCTAATCTCGATCAAAGCTTTTTGTTTGCTACGGTAAAAGACCCGAAGACATCGCAGGGATTTATAGACAGGTTTTTGGTTTCAAGCGAAGCTTATCATTTACCTGCGGTTATTATTTTTAATAAAGCAGATGTTTACCGTAAGAAAGAATTGGAAAAGTTTGAGGAATTAAAAAGCATGTATGAAGCGATAGGTTATAAGGTTTTGCTTACAAGCATTGTAAATAACGAGGGAATAGAAAAGGTAAAAGACTTATTGTCTGATAAAACAACGTTGCTCAGCGGACATAGCGGCGTAGGAAAATCTTCTTTGATAAATGCTATTTTTCCGGAGTTGAATTTACGTACAAAAGAAGTAAGTGACTGGAGCGGCAAAGGCATGCACACAACTACGTTCGCAGAAATGTTTGAGTTGCCATCAGGAGGCAAAGTAATAGATACGCCGGGACTGAGAGAGTTTGGGCTTGTTGATATAAAAAAGAACGAATTATCGCATTATTTCCCTGAAATGAGAATGCGGTTAAACGATTGCCAGTTCAACAATTGTATGCACATAAATGAACCGGGCTGTGCTATAAAAGACGCTGTAAATAAAGGAGAAATTCACGTAGACAGATATGTAAGCTATATGACTATTCTTGATACGATGGAAGATAAAAGCTATTAAAAAAATTTTCTTTCAAGCACAGATGCAAGCTCTGTTACTGCATTATTATCCATGCTGTTGCTATTGCAGATAGAAACGCCATTGTAGATATTGTAGTGCAGTTTTAAACCGTGACCTTTATAAATGAAATACCAGTCAGCCGTTTCACTGTTACCTTCTTTAGCGGTAAACTTTGCTTTGCACTCACTGGTAAGTGTATTGGCGATACTTAAAAACTTCGTCATTCCGCAGTTATCGTCGATAACAGCTTCGATATTGCCGGCAGCAGAGGTTAATTGATAGCTCATAGATATTGATAGACGATATTATATTATATGTGGTTGCGTTAGTGCCTGAGTTTTTTCTGCTCCTTCAGGAAGAAATTACGAGGTAATATTTTCATTAGAAATCAAAAAGAAAAAATCTGTACACTATAACGCACTATCTGCATTATTATTTTCCATTAACTGCGTTATAGTTTTCAAACCAGGAAGCGTACTTTATATAGTTATTTGCAATCCTGTCTATTTCGCCGCTGACCTTATCGGGTGAAATGTCTTTTACTTTTTTTGCAGGAACACCTGCATAAATGCTTCCCGGCTCTGCAATTGTACCTTCCAGCAGCACGGCGCCTGCAGCTATAATGGTATTGCTATGCACGACGCAACGGTCCATTACTATAGCTCCCATTCCTATTAAAACGTTCTCATGCACCGTACATCCATGTACAATTGCATTGTGACCAATAGAAACATTGTTGCCAATATTTGTCGCATTTTTTTGGTAAGTGCAATGTATGACAGCTCCATCCTGCACATTTACTTTGTTTCCCATTCTTATACAATTAACATCGCCGCGTATGACCGCGTTAAACCAGATACTGCATTCATTGCCCATTATTACATCGCCGGCAATAGTAGCGTTAGGCGCAATAAAACAACCAGAACCAAATGCAGGCATTTTATCATTTACCGGAAGAATAAGGGCCATGGAGAAAGTTGACGGATGATCGTTGATAGTTGACGGTAAAGATAAAAGAACATTAAATACAATATTTTTAATAAATATCGAAAAAGATTTGGTTTAATAAGTATTCTATTTACTTTTGTAGTGTATTACAAAACTACTACACGATGATAGCAATACAAAATCTTTCTTTCGGATATAATCGTAAAAAACTTTTGTATAAGAATCTTACTCTTTCTCTTGAGGCAGGAAGTATCTACGGGCTTTTAGGAAAAAACGGAGCCGGAAAATCTACATTGCTTAAAAATATAATCGGCTTATTGTTTCCAACGGGCGGAAGTATTTCCGTAAATAATTTCATCTCTAAAAAACGGCAACCCTCTTTTCTGCAAACTATTTATTTTATACCGGAGGAAGTATACGTGCCTTCATTGACTATAAAAGGTTACCGCAATTTATTTGCACCCTTTTATCCAAATTTTGATGATGAGAAGTTTGCAGGCTACTTGAACGAATTGAATGTAAAAGATGAAGGAAAATTAAATACGCTATCATTCGGTCAACAGAAAAAATTTGTTATAGCTTTTGCGCTTGCCTGCAATACAAATGTTTTGCTGTTAGATGAACCAACGAACGGACTGGACATACCTTCAAAAGCACAGTTCAGAAAATTGATTGCCTCTGTAATGCTTGACGATAAAATAATTCTTATTTCAACTCACCAGATCCGTGACCTTGAAAACCTGATTGATAAAGTAATAATTGTTGATAATGGTGAACTTCTTTTGCATGCGTCTGTAGCTGATATTTCTGATAAGTTATCTTTTAAAACTGTAGGTGAGGCAGAGAATACCGGTAAAGCGTTGTATGCTGAAGAAACATTTAAAGGTGTATCAATAGTGCAGCAAAACACCGCCGGAGAAGATACAAAAGTAAACCTTGAGCATTTTTTTAATGCAGTAACAGAAAACCCGGAGATAATTAAATCAATTTTTTCAAATAACCAAATACCTGCGAAATGAACGATACATTTAATATGAAACGTTTTGGATGGCTTTTTAAGAAAACATTACTCGAACGACCTTCGCAATTGTTGGGAATGACATTTCTTACGCTTGTTATTGTTCTATTAATTTATGCTATTTTGAAATACCTGGCGCCTTGGGATGTTGCACAAAATGGATCATTTATGATAGGTTTAGCCGGTGGTGGAAGTTTTTTAGCTTCTTTTGTATTTAATTATTTCTCTTCCAATGCGAGCGGCTCATCTTATCTTACTTTACCTGCATCTCACTTTGAGAAATGGCTTTGTGCAGTTTTAATCAGCGTAGTTTTATTTACCATTATTTTCCTTGTATTTTACCGGGTTATAGATACCACTTTTGTTGGATTGTATCATAAAAGCCTTGACCCAAAAAGTCCTTATTATAAAGAAATATACGATGCTGTACAAGTTTTACCTTATGATGGATTTGTGGCCTTACAAACCTATAAGATGTTTGTAAATTTTACCGCAGCTATACTTGTAGGCTCCTTATATTTTAATAAGGGTGCTTTCATAAAAGTTGCTTTAATTGTTTGCGGTCTCTTTATCGCAGGCACTTTTTTAAATAGTCTTATGGCTAAAGTTATTATTAATAATGTTGACAGAGCACTTCCTTATTACGGCGTATTTATAACGGTTGGTAAAGAGTTCGGTAAAATAGTGCTGCCTTCCTACGCATCAAAAGCGGTCAACATTTGTATTTTATACATTATTCCCGCTGTTCTTTTAATAGCAGCGTATGTACGGCTTCGTGAAAAAGAATTTTAAATAGTAAGAATGGAATTCAGAGAAAACCAGGCGATTTATCTGCAGATAGCAGAATACGTGTGCGAGCAGATTTTATTGAAAAAATGGAATTTGGGCGAGAAAATATTAAGTATACGAGACCTTGCCATATTGATGCAGGTTACGCCAAATACAGTTCAAAGATCTTATGATTTTTTGCAGCAACGCGAAATAATTTCCAATAAACGTGGTATTGGTTATTTCATTGAAACGGATGCTCCCGAGCGGATTTCAGCTTTTAGAAAAGAACTGTTCATAGCAAATGATTTGCCTGTTTTTTTTAGAAATATGTATTTGCTTAAAATGGATTTTAAAGAAGTAGAAAGCCTGTTTAAACAATTTGTAAAAGATAATTTTAAAAATAAACAAGTATGAAACCAAGCCCAACCGTTTTGCTGTTTACAGTGATATTGGTATTGTTGGCAACAGGTCTGTTTGTTTCTAATGTTTTATTAAAGAAGGAACATGATAAAGAGGATATAAGTAACCTGAACCAGACGTATGGCGAAACATACTTATTTGCTAAATACGAATTTTAAAGAAGTAAAAAGCTTGTAATAATAATTTATAAAACAAAGCCATTTACTTAGTAAGCATCAGTAGAAAAACAATATCAATCGTCATTGCGAGGAACGAAGCAATCTGCTCTCAAATTGAGAGTCTGTTTATTTTGACATCAGATTGCTTCGTCGTTCCTCCTCGTAATAACGAGCATGACCTTAAGTTAACCAATTTTATTTATAAAAGACAGTTTTAAAGATAAACAAGTATGAAATTAAGTACAACTATTCTGCTGGTCACGTTTGTATTGCTGGTAACAGCCATGTTTGCTTCTAATGTTATATTAAAAAAAGAATACGACAAAGTAGACAAAAGCGACCTGTACTGGACGTATGGCAAAATACTGGAACAATCTTTTAAGCATCTAAAAATCGAAGGCGGAAACGTTACCCACATTGCTTATGAACCAAGTAAAAATCCTTCGGTACGTGTTTTAAAAAATTGGGAGGGTCTTGATAGAGGACTTGTAAAAACATTTGTAAGAAATGATACACTTTTTGTTAAGTTTTCTAACATAGTCAGAGATCAGGGTGAAAAACAATGGATGAAACGGAACACATTGGTTCGTATATTTTCTCCTGAACTGTTGTCTGTAGATGGATCTGATACAGATGTTGGTTTATTCAAATTAAAGCAAAAAAGCATTAATATTAATTTATCTGGTAAATCGAAGCTTGAGGTAGAAAGTTATTTGTATAATTTTGACAGTCTTCATATCAATCAAAAAGACTCTTCAGAAGTAGTTTTTGAAATGTCACCTGATTTAATGAATTCAGACCTGGCAGCTTTGGAAAAGGAAGCATTGAAAAGTACGGCAACCATTAAAGCGGAGTCTTTTAATTCAGAAAATATAATAGTCGCATCTCCACCTGTAAGAAAAGGTTGGGAAACTATGAATGTCCAATCTCTTAGTGCCGATCTTAAAGATATAAGCTTGTTGGATATTGGGCATGCTCAAATAAAATCTTTAAAACTTAATATTGCAGACAGTTCTGCTGTTATACTTTCCGGGGGAACGCTAAAGACAATGCGGAAATGAAACTTTTAATTCACCTTCTTACCTTCAAATTTCCAGGGAAAGTGTTCCCTGTCTCAGAATCAAATTTTATTAAGATAGTTTTGCCATCGCTGCTTTTAATAGTTTAAATTATTTATCCTTTTTAGTGCCCTAAAAAAAGGATATAGTCCGCCGTTCTTCAGTTTCTCTTAATAAAGAATGTAAGTTTAACCTGCCTTCAAACATTTATTTTAGAAATAAATTTCGTAGTAACTTTATAATAATTTCTTCTAAAAATATCAATGGCATAATGGCACAAACAATCACAATTACCAGGCTTTACGAAATCATACAGGAAAAAAGGGGAAAAGAAGAAGCCGAAGCGCTAACCAGGTATATAGAAGAAAAGATTGCCGCGGAATATGACAAAAACAAATCAGGGATAGTAACTGAATTAAAGCTGGAAATAGAAAAAGGATTGCGAAACCAGCTTTGGGCGATGATAGCTCTATTCATACCAATGTATACTGCACTGGCAATATTCTTTTTCAACTATTTCAAACATTAACTGCCTGCATTCAAAATCTTAAGTAACTTGCCATATTGAATTGATTAGCTGTTAATTAATTAGTTATAATAATAAAACCGATAGAAACGAAGATAACAATTACCTTCGAATTTCTATTATCCCGACGAATAATCAACTGTCATCTGCCAATTATCATCAGTCATCTTCTGCTCCTTTTGACTAATATTGCCATCAAATCTGTCAACCGTATCCAACAATTATCAACTTTTTAATGACCAACCGTCAACTATTTCTTAGTCATGTAGCGCAAACTTCCCCTGCACCAATAGGATTGGAAATTGTAAAAGCATCAGGCATAAAAATGTGGGATGTAAACGGAAAAGAATATATTGACTTAATTTCCGGTTTCAGCGTTTGCAATATCGGCCACAGCCATCCTGATGTTATTAAAGCAGTTAAAGACCAGGTTGATAAATACATGCACCTGATTGTTTATGGCGAATTTATTGAAACGCCCCAGGTTGCTTATGCAAAACTGCTTACCGATCATCTGCCTGCGTCTTTAAACAGTGTTTATTTTACCAACAGCGGCGCTGAAGCAACCGAAGGAGCAATGAAGCTGGCAAAAAGAGTTACCGGACGATCAAAAATAATTGCCTGCAATAAAGCTTATCATGGCAGCACACAAGGTGCATTAAGCGTTATGGGCGATGAATATTGGCGAAACGCTTTCCGGCCTTTATTGCCCGATATTTATCATTATGATTATAACAGCGATGATCTTATAGATGCTGTTGACAGCCATACTGCATGTGTATTCATAGAAACAGTACAGGCAGAAAGCGGCGTAAACAAACCTTTACCTGAATGGATAAAAGCACTTCGGGCAAAATGTACTGAAAATAGTGCTTTATTGATTTTTGATGAAATACAGGCGGGATTTGGAAGAACGGGAAGCTTATGGGCTTTTGAACAATACCAAACAATTCCTGATATATTATTGCTTGGTAAAGCCCTCGGCGGCGGTATGCCGCTCGGCGCTTTTATAGCCGATATAAAATTAATGAGCACTTTTACAAGCAATCCCGTTCTTGGTCATATTACAACTTTTGGAGGGCACCCGGTTAGCTGTGCTGCCGGCATGTCCGCAATGCAGGTTTTATTGAAAAATAAATGGATAGAAGAGGTAAAGGAAAAGGAGAAATTATTTCTTAGCCTGCTTCAGCATCAAAAAATTAAGTCTGTACGATCAGCAGGTTTATGGCTTTCATTAGAATTTGACAGTTTTGAAACATGTAAAAGTATAATTGACCGTTGCATAGAAAACGGCATAGTCTCTGATTGGTTTTTGTTTGCTCCAAATTGCATGCGCATTGCGCCCCCGCTTATTATAACACAAGAAGAAATTGAAAAAACCTGCCGCAAAATTCTTTCGTATCTAAACTGAAAAAGCATTAGTTCAAAATGAGGCTGATGTGAATATTGTTGTTTTTGAAAGGCCCTATTAAATGATTGTAAGCTTTTTGCGAAGCACAACTTATTTTACTACTCTTTTATTATAATACCGAAGGTAAATTTACTATCACATTTACTTAACGTTTTAGTAAATATACTATAATTACTAACTGTAATAAATAGATAATGAATTAGTTACGTAGAATTTATAAATTTTCACTAACTTTGTTGTTTAAGTTTTTTATTATAAAACCATTGATTAGTGCTACAAATTAAAACCTGAAATTATATTTTAAAAAGGTGCTTTGGGTTTGTAAAAGCTGGTTATTTGTTTTACAAGGAATAATTAAAATCTATATCTATGAATGAATTTAATACTTCACGTATTAAAAGAATCTTTATTGCTGAAGGTGACTCCGATTTCTTTTACTTTTTTAATTCAGCTATTTTAGCTGTTTCCAAATCGGTTAATGTACTAAGAACGGCAGATGGAGTTATGCTGCTTTCACTTATAGAGTCTTCCGTTAAGCCTGATATTATATTTTTGGATTTGAATACGCCTTTTAAAGACGGAATTCGCTGCCTTCAGGCAATAAGAAGTAATGAAAAGACCAAACAAACAAAGGTAGTAATGTTTTCATCATCGGGCCTTACCAATGATATTGATGCCTGCTATAACAACGGTGCAGATTTTTATTTTATTAAACCCACCAGTTTTTTGTCTTTGGTTGAGCAGTTTAAAAACTTATTGGTAAATGAATACTTTATAAAAAACATCAAACCTCCCCGCGAAAATTTTGTACTATTCAACAACTATGATTTCTCATAGAAATCTTGCCGCTCACTTTCAATCTTTTCTTTAAACTTTATATAAAAGACAGTCCCTTTGTCTACTTCGCTTTCTACATCCACAGTTCCTCCAAACGACGTTATCTGCGTTTTGGTGATAAAGAGGCCAAATCCAACTCCGTCAGTATTTGAATGAAATCTTTGATTCAACCCAAATATTTTATCCTTGTTTCTTTTCAAATCTATTCCCCTGCCATTATCGGTAAAGGTTAATAAAACAAATCCATTTTCTCTTTTAGTTGTTATATGCAGTTGTAATGGCCGCTCCGCATAACGGTACTTAATCGAATTAGAGATCAGGTTGGTTAAAACACTTTCCAGATAGCTTTTATTAAAGGGAATTTCCTTGCATTCAAAATCTGTAAAGATGGCAACAGGAAGCTTTTCTATGTCGCCGGTAAAATAACCACACACATTTTTAAAAACTTCCTCTATATTAATATTTTGAACCGGGAGATTTTTATTATTCTTTATAATTAAAATCTGGTTCAGATCATTAATAGTCTGATGAAGCTGCTGTGTAGAGCTTCTGAACATTTTGAGTATGTTTTTATTAAAATCGTTGAGCGAATCGTAATCCACATTACTTATTAAACCAATCAGGTTTGATAAAGGAGCTCTCAGGTTATGGGAAGTGATATAAGTAAATTGCTGCAGATCGTGATTGCTGCGTATTAGTTGTTCAATGAGGTATTCTCTTTCGATTTCAGTTTTTTTACGCTCTGTAATATCCTGCATAGCGCCTACAAATCTTACCGGTTTATTATTATCATTAACTATTATAAAACCGCGGTCAACCACATCAGCGATTTCTCCATCAGCTTTTATAAACCTGTATTCAGATTGCCAGTTACTGGTATCTGCATCCATTATTTTTTGCATTATGCTGTTTCTTACTCTATCCCGGTCTTTGAGGTGTATTTTATCTATCCACCGATCCATACTCTGCATAGATTTTTCAATCGGGTAGCCAAAGATTCTTTCATAACTGGTGTTATGATATACATTGCCGGTTACTAAGTTCCACTCCCAAATGGCATCATTAGTTGCTTTTATTACTGTTTCAAATCTTTCGTTAGAAATCTGCAGTTCTTCCTGTGTCTTCTTTCTGTCTGTGATGTTTATAAGCATATTAACAGCGCCGGTAAGGTTGCCGTAAGAGTCATAAGTAGGTGTCGAATAAGGTAAAACATGGCAGTTATCCCCATTTATGCTTTCTATAATAATTTCTTCTCCAAAAATAGGGCGTCGCTCAATTAAAGTCAAGGCCATCGGGCTGATATCAAAAGGTATTAAAGTGCCATCGGCTTTATAAGTTTTGCAATCTTTGCACCAATAATCTATGCCTATTTGGGGTGCGCAGCCCCATAAGTTCGCTGCAGCTTTATTATACAGCATAACTCTTCCCTCTGCGTCAGATGTGTAAATAGCAGCGGGCAGGTTTTGTATAAGATCACTATACTTTTTTTCACTTTCTTGGGTTTTTTTCTTGGCCAGTACATGCTCTGTTACATTTGTTCCGAAAAAAAAAATCCCGTCAATCTGACCTTTACTGTTTTTATATGGTTGGTAAATAGAATTAACATAAATAGTAAGCATTTCGCCGTCTCCGTTACGGTTAACTTTTACGGGCATTTCCTTACCCGAATAAGATTGACCGGTTGCATAAACCTCGTCTAATAATTCTATAATACCCTGTTCTGCCAATTCAGGAAATACTTGTAATAAAGGCTTACCAATAATATCATTCTTACCAAATGTCTGCTTAAAAAGATCATTAGCCATTTCGAATACATAATTCTTTCCTTTCCAGATACAGCTATTTATAGGTGCGTGCAAAAACAGATCAGAAAATTGCTCCAGTTCAATATTTAAAACTTTTTCTGCCCTTTTTTGCTCTGTTGCGGAGTCTCTTGTTCCTTTTACTGAAGAATTTGATTTGTTCTCACTCTCGTGTATAAAATTCTCTTTCTCGTTGGATTGTAAATTATTCTGTGGATTAACCGGCATATATCCTAGGATTATTAAAACGAAAAGGTAAGATAATTAAAACTATGATTGAAATTATTGCTTTTACTTTTTTCATTTTACAAAAAAAAAAAACATTTTATTTTTAATAACCTTTAAAATTGATATATTATGAAGACTTAAAATGATGTATATAAAAGTAATTCGCCGATAAGTAAAAAAATTCAGGTTATTATAAGACATTAAATTTTTTTTGCTATTATTGCGGTAATCGAAAATATTATGCGTACATCAATTGATTTAAAAGCTTTTCATCCCTATAAGGCAGAAGGGTTGAAAAGAATAGGAAACACGAACGACGGAGGCTATGTCGTGCATTTTCCATCTTTACAATATGTTGAATGTCTTATTAATTATGGAGTAGGTTACAATGTAGAATTTGAAAAAGAGTTTAATAAATTAACGAATGCAGAAGTTTATGCGTTTGACCCCACGATGAAAAAACTAAAATTTTTCGTTGAAAAAATTAAAAACGGCGAATATATAAACACTTTGAAACAGGTTATAAAACTGTTGATATGGGTTTCTAAGGAAAATAGTTTAAAGAATCATAAAATACATTTTATAGAAGAAGGATTATCTGCTGAAAACAACGAATTATTTAAGAGCTTCGATTATCATTTATCCAGGTATGATTTACACAATAAAAAGATATTTTTAAAAATAGATATAGAAGGTGCAGAATATGATGTTCTTAGTCAAAATAGCTTTTATGATAACTTACATAATGTTATTCAATTGACAATGGAGTTTCATTATGCAGGAGAAAACATTGAAAAAATCAGTGAAATAATCAACAAACTTTCCAATACCCACAGTTTAATTCATATTCACGGCAATAATAACGGAGGCACTTTTCTTTTGAATGGAAAGCAAATTCCTGAAGTTATTGAAGCAGCATTTTTACATAACTCATTTTTACCTGATAAAACTTTGTCAGCATCAAACTATCCTGTTGAGGGGTTAGATTACCCTTGTAATAAAAAAAAGGAAGATATAGAACTTACTTTTTTTAAGTAAATAAAACTGAATAAAGCATACTAATTTTAACTTGCCGGCGAGTATTATTTTATTGCTGCTGTATATTTGAAGCGTTGCAAAAAGTTTACTTTATACCAGGTTTAGGTGCAGACCATCGGTCATTCGGGTTTTTAGACCTTTCGTACTGTGATGCGCATTTTATCAGGTGGCTTACACCTTCGCGTGGTGAGACACTTGGTGCTTATGCTGAAAAATTATTTGCATCTGTTGCCAATGAAAAAGCTGTAATCGTCGGAGTATCATTGGGAGGAATGCTTGCTGTTGAAATGGCTAAAAAACATCCTGACACAAAAGTGATTATTATTGCAAGCGCAAAAACCCGCTCAGAAATTCCTCGTTATTTAAGATTTTGGCAACATTTACCCGTCTATAATTTTCATTCGCAAAAAACAAAAAAATTTACCGGGCAGTTTGTATTAAGCATTTTAGGCGCTAAAGGAATCGAACAAAAAAAAGTACAGCAACAGATAATGAAAGGTTCCGATCCTTTATTTATTCGCTGGGCTATACATGCTGTGTTAAAATGGAATAATACAGTCGTTCCTGAGAATGTAATTCATATTCATGGCACCAACGATAAGGTGCTGCCACATTATTTTGTGAAAGCGCATCACACAATTAAAAACGGAGAACACGTTATGATTATGGATAAAGCGGAAGAAATATCAGCTTTACTAAAGAAACTGATAATTAATTAATTTGTTGTAAAACCTTCCACATTTCTTCGGCTGCAAGTTGATTGCCGTTATCATTCAAATGAACTCTGTCATAAGTCAGCATACCATATTCATTATTTGAAACATTATTAATAAGATTATAATTAATAAAAGCCCTGCGCAGGTCAACAACCGGAAGGTCATATCCTGCTCCTATATTTCTGACTATCTCACTATATATTTCTACATCGGCATCCAGCTCATTCATGTAATCGGATTTTTCGCCAATTACAGTCAATGTGCAAAGAACAATCTTAATAGCTGCGGCGTCAAGCTTTTTTATAATTGCTTCATACGTTGTTTTAAATTTTTTTACAGCATTTTCGTCGCCCGCAGGTTTCTGCAATATTTCATCAATGCCAATGAAAATAACAACTACATCCGCACCTTTTTCCAAAATATCCTTATCCATCCGTTGGTATAAATCCTGCACTGTATTACCATCAACTCCTGCACCTGTCAGTTCATAATGATACTCTATATCTGCCTCTTTTAAGATCCTTATTATCCGTGTAATATATCCCCCCGGCCTCGCTCCCGGGTTTGTAATCGAGTCTCCAAAAAACACAATTTTCTTTCTTTTTCTTCTGTAATTTCCTGCCATTAATAACATACTGGCAACAAAGACAGCAAATAATAAAAGTTTCTCAGACACGGAAATTTTTTAGAAGATTATTTTTACCCATTTCGAATTTTTCAACACAGAGGGCACAAAAAAACAGAGGAACACAGATAAGAATAACTTTTTTATCGAAAAAATTGATTGTTGAGAAGAAGAGGCAGAAAAACAGAAACAATTGACCTGAAATATAGTTCTGAAAAATCAATCCCAATCTGTCATTACGGGTGTTGTTTCTTTGGCCATCCGCTCAACAAATGTACGCTCCTGCACCAGATAACCGTTTCCTTTAGCGCAGAGATGCACTTTTAAGTTTTCAATGCTCATCGGGTTACCCTCAGGTATGTCGGCAATGTTGCTGTGGCGGATACCGTGACCGTCTATAATAATGACGAGGCCGCTGCCAATTGCTTCCATTTTATTTCCTTCGGTTATCAGCATACCCGTGTCTTCGCCTAACCCAATCCCGATGCACGAAGGGTTTAAACCGACAGCTTGCGACAGTCTTCCAAAACGTCCTCTTTTTTCGAAGTGAGAGTCAAAAATTACCTTATCCATAAATGCAAGGCCTGTAGTAATCTTTACTTCGCCTTTTAAATGTGCTTTTGTTGCATCACCGTCATAAATCATAGTGTTGCTCATAGCCATGGCGCCTGCCGAAGTTCCGGCAACTATAAAAGTTTCATTTTTATACCTGTTTTGAATAATTCTTAATAATTTGGTTCCTCCAAAAATAGAAGCAAGCCGCAACTGGTTTCCGCCGGTAAACATAACAGCGCTGCAGTTTTTTATTCTGTCTTTATAGTCTTCGTTTTGCACATCTTCGCGGGTTCTTATATGCATTACGCCGATATTTGTACATCCAATTCTTCCAAAAGCCTCGAGATAATTGTTTCCTACCTCAAAAGGAATCATTGAAGCGGTGGTTATTACTTCTATCCTGGCCATAGTTCCTCCTGCCTCTTCAACTATCCTGCGAAGAATACCTAACCCAAAAAAATTTAAATTATGGTGTATAGCAAGAAGTTTTTCCGCTTCTGTACCCTTGTCTTCTGCACCACCAATTGCAATCAGCTTTCCTTTTATTTCCAACATTGTTTGCTATTTTAACCCATCATATAAATGCAATTTTTTATATACTTTACTAACGGCAGAAGCAATTAATTAAATATAGAACCTTTACATTTAACTTTTTAAAAAAAGTTAGTTTTTCACATAATTATGGATTATTAAAAGAAACTGCACGAATAAGTTATATTTTAAATATAAATATAACTGCTATTTTACCCGATATTTTCTGTATTAGAAAAATACTTCTGCTTTAATTTAAGCAAAGCACCTGATTGCGTAAAAAAATATATCTTTTTATAAAAGTAATAGTTTTTATTAATTTGTGTGATAAATGTTATAAAACAAATACCTTTCGCTCAAGCAACCAACATCTACAAACTGTTACTTCAAAATATATGAAAATAGTAGAAATTAAAGTATTGCGCGGTCCAAACTATTGGAGTATACGCCGGAATAAATTAATACAGATGCGGCTCGATCTGCAGGAAATGGAACAGCGGCCTACTAATTCAATTCCCGGTTTTGGAGAAAGACTTGAAAAATTATTTCCAGGCATGTTTTCGCACCGCTGCAGTGAAAGTGCGCCGGGCGGTTTTTTTAAAAGAGTGGCTGAAGGCACCTGGATGGGTCACGTAATCGAACATATTGCACTCGAATTACAAACTCTTGCAAGTATGGATACGGGCTTTGGCCGTACCAGGGGCACGGGCAAAGAAGGTGAATATTTTGTAGTGTTCAGTTACATGGAAGAAGATGCAGGCGTATATGCCGCAAAAGCAGCAGTAAAAATTGCAGAGGCACTCAGAGACAACATAGAATATGATCTTGAAGCAGATATTCAAACCCTTCGCGAAATACGTGAAGATACCCGTTTAGGCCCGTCAACCGGCAGTATAGTAAATGAAGCTGTCAATCGTGGCATCCCTTTTATACGCCTGAACAAGCAGAGTTTGGTTCAGTTGGGATATGGTGTGCATCAAAAAAGAATTCGGGCAACGATTGCCAGCACCACCTCAAACATAGCAGTTGACATTGCCGGTGACAAAGAAGAAACGAAAAATTTATTAAGCGGTGCCGAAATACCTGTGCCGACAGGTACAATTGTAAGAGATGAAGAAGAATTGCGCGAAGCAATAAACGATATCGGCTATCCTCTCGTTTTAAAACCAGTTGATGGCAACCATGGCAAAGGAGCTACTACCAACATTACTGATTGGTTACATGCGGTGAAAGCTTTGGCTGCAGCGCAGGTATACAGTAATAGTATTATCTGCGAACGCTTTATCACAGGCTACGACTTTAGAATGCTGGTTATAAATCACAAGTTTATATGTGCGGCATTGCGGACACCTGCCAGCGTAGTTGGCGACGGAGAACATACTATCGGTTGGCTGATAAACGAAATTAACAAAGATCCGCGACGCGGATTTGGACACGAAAAAGTGCTGACACAAATAACAGTTGATAATTTTACGCATAAAATGTTATCAGATCTCAATTATACGCTTGATACCATTGTGCCTGAACACGAGCTTGTTTTATTAAAACCTACGGCCAACCTGAGCACCGGCGGCACAAGCACAGATGTGACGGATGAGGTACACTCTGACAATATATTTATGGCAGAAAGAATCTCAAAAATTATAGGCCTTGATATTTGCGGTATAGATGTTATGGCTCCTGACCTCAGAAATCCTATAACCGAAAACGGCGGAGCTGTATTGGAAGTGAACGCTGCACCGGGTTTTCGTATGCACATAGAGCCAACAGGCGGACTGCCAAGAAATGTATCTGAACCGGTAATCAATATGCTTTTCCCCAAAGGCAGCAGCGGCCGTATTCCCATTATTGCTATTACCGGCACCAATGGTAAAACTACTACTACAAGGCTGATAGCGCATATATGCAAATCTGTTGGTTATAAAGTTGGGTTTACCACTTCTGACGGCGTTTATATCCAAAATAATCTTTTGATGCGCGGCGACTGCACAGGACCGCGAAGCGCGCAATTTGTTTTAAAAGATCCTACAGTTGACTTCGCTGTATTAGAATGTGCAAGAGGAGGTATTTTGAAATCAGGCCTCGCCTTTCAGAACTGTGATATTGCTATTGTTACCAATATCAGTGCAGACCACATCGGGTTGGGAGGTATTCAAAATCTTGATCAAATGGCAAGAGTAAAAGCAGTTGTTCCTGAGACCGTTTTTCCTCATGGCTTTGCTATATTAAATGCCGATGACGATCTTGTGTACAACATGAGAAAAGGCCTTACTTGCAATGTCGCTTTTTTTAGCATGGATGAAAATAATCCCCGTATCAAAGAGCATTGTGAAGAGGGCGGCTATGCGGCCGTTTATGAAAACGGTTATGTTTCTATCTTAAAAGGAAGCTGGAAAATCAGGGTTCATAAAGTCAGCGACATTCCTATCACTTATGGCGGCAAAGCCGTACATAACATTATGAATACTTTACCTGCTGTTTTAGCTGCTTACTTATACCGCAATATCACTATCGAAGACATAAAACAAGCCATTCTTACATTCATTCCTTCTCCCACGCAAACTCCCGGACGGCTGAATCTTTTCCAGTTCAAAAAATGTAAGCTGATGCTGGATTTTGCACACAATCCTGCAGGGCTTACGCTGCTTTGTGCCTTTTTAAATAAAATGGATGCCACCAATCGTGTTGCTATCATCTCCGGCACTGGCGACCGCAGAGACGATGATATCAGGGATTTAGGAAGAATTGCTTCGCAGAATTTTGATGAAATAATTATCAGGCAAGACAATTCGTTAAGAGGCAGAACAGCAGACGAAATCGTAAATTTACTGATAGAAGGTATAGATGAAAACAAGCCGGAAAATCTTTCTGTAACCGTAATACTAAGTGAGAAAGATGCCATTATGCATGCATACAACAATGCAGAAGCCGGATCGCTGATAACACTTTTAGCAGACGATGTTGATGAGTCGCTTGCGTTTGTGAAAAAGCTGAAAGAAGAAGAAGATAAAGTTTGATGATATTTTAAGTTTCTTGTAATTTTTATAGTTAATTATAATTTTTTGTTCGTCAACCTTCATAATCATAATAATCTGCTTTCTGACAAATAAATATTGAATTTAAAAAAATATTGGCTGCAATATTCTCAACCCTTATTTTTGCAATCCATTTAAAAACAAATTGCCCGATAGTATAATGGTAGTACGACAGTTTTTGGTACTGTTTGTCGAGGTTCGAATCCTTGTCGGGCAACTTTTAGATGTATAAGCCTTCATGGCCAATCAGGTATGAAGGCTTTTTAATTGCGGGGCATATGCGGATACTACTTTTTCAGTTTTAATCCAGTCCAAAAAATATAACTCCGGTTTCAAACTTCGATTGATTCGGGAGAAATCGCTATTCAGCAATTTGTTCCTTAAATATATAAATTCTTATTTACGGCTATTATATTCTTCGTTCGTAACTTTTTCCATCCAGTCAACCACTTTGCCATCAAGATTTTCCTGGATCGCAATATGCGTCATGGCAGTTGTTGGCGTGGCGCCATGCCAATGCTCTTCTCCAGGAGGAAACCAGACCACATCCCCGGGATGAATTTCTTCAACAGAACCACCTTTATGTTGTACCCAACCGCAACCCGCTGTAACAATCAGCGTTTGACCTAATGGATGTGTATGCCATGCTGTTCTTGCACCGGGTTCAAATGTAACACCCGACGCTGCTCCCCGTCTTGCATCATTTGCCCCAAACAACGGGTCTATACGTACTGCGCCGGTGAACCAATCTTCCGGTCCTTTGCCGGAAGGTTGTGAACCAATTCTTTTAATTTCCATGGCTAATTACTTTTTAAAATTTTACGAATGTATATTAATCTTAAAACTCCTGCTTTGCAAGTCTATATAAAATCTCATTGAAGTCTATTTCCTCCGGTTGGTAGATAGCGAAAGCAGGTAGTCGCAGTGCTTCACATGCAATGCAATTAGAAGCTGACAAAATGATGTAATGCTGCTACCCGTACGTCTTCGACTACGGATATAAATGAAAAGCCAGGACTGTGTTCAATATTTAAAGAGTATTAGATGGACGTGAAGTATATGTGTCACGTCCTGAAATAGGTTTACAATTAAAAATGTAAAAAGATGGACACTATTGTAAACAAGCAAGCAATAATTGACGAGTATTTATTTGGAGGGATCAGTTATCGACGGTTATCAAAAAAGTATTCTATTCCCCGTGCTACGCTCCATGAGTGGGTGCGGGATTTTACTGGAATAGCAATTGTAAAACAGGGTAGAGAAAATGCGGTTATTTTGTCTGCAATGGAACTTAAACAAACCGAAGAACTGCCCAAGGAAATAGTAGCGTTGCAAAAGCAGCTTGCACAGGAAAAGTTGCACAATAAGGTGCTTACTGCTATGATAGAAATTGCCGAGACCGAGCTTAAAATACCTATCCGAAAAAAGTATGGCACCAGGCAGTCGAGAAAGTAAGGCGTAGTGAAAACTTGCGGTGTTTGTCATCGCTATGCCTATTGCTTGGTTATACCAGACAAGCTTTTTATGGTTATCAAAAACATTTGCAACAGGAGGTTTTCCAATCAGAACTGGTAGTTCAGGAAGTGTTGAGACACCGGCAAACGCAACCACGTACGGGTACAAGAAAATTGCTGATTATGCTACAGGAATTTGTAAAACTGCACCAAATAAACATAGGAAGGGATGCCCTGTTTTCTTTGTTAAGAGAGCATGATTTATTGATACGTAAACGCAAAAGAAAGGTGGTCACTACCTTTTCAAAGCACTGGCTTAAAAAGTATCCGAATTTAATCAAAGGGTTTGTGGCGTTGGCTCCAAACCTGCTGCTGGTAAGCGATATAACCTATATAGTAGTTGCAGACGGGTTCGCTTACCTTAGTTTAGTAACCGATGCTTATAGTCATAAAATAGGGGGCTTTTACTTGTCCAGGACACTGGAAGCAAAAGGTTCCGTCATAGCACTAAAAATGTCACTAAAAAGCTGCACCGACACCGGCAATTTGATTCATCATTCTGATAGGGGTGTTCAATACTGCTGCGCTGACTATATAAATATTTTGGAAAAGAAAACAATAAAAATCAGTATGACAGAAAATGGAGACCCATTGGAAAACGCCATTGCAGAAAGGGTAAACGGCATCTTGAAAGAAGAGTTGTTAGAAGTAAAATACGACAGCTTTGAGGATGCACAAAAAAGCGTAGCAAGGTCAATTGCCATTTACAATTCCTTAAGACTACATAGCAGTTGCGACATGCTCACACCGATGCAGGCACATGAAAAAGAGGGCGAGCTAAAAAAGCATTGGAAGAACTATTATAAAAAAAAGGAGGTAGTTATGGTATAAGTAGTATAGGTTTTTGGAGGCATACAGACCTCTGAAGTAATTACACAAAATAGGGCCTGGCAAATGCCAAACCCTATTATGAATACTTCATCGGTCACCGGGCTATTCCTGGCAGGTTGCTCCTCAGCAGAGCCTACTTCCGCTTCACCCGATAAACATAAATGTAAAACTATTTTAGTACTAAACTTAAACTGTACATTTAAAGCAGGATTATCTCACAAAAGTGTAAACTTTTTTTAGGACGAGACA
>JAABUK010002845.1_pt1 | contig 30381 bp, 25 predicted proteins | sample 5559141 | NCBI WGS metagenome assembly JAABUK01 (sample SAMN10711869, study PRJNA513367) | rock metagenome | isolation source: Antarctica rocks | place: Antarctica: Victoria Land, Pudding Butte nord | collected 2016-01-03
CACTTTGCTGGATAAGGCGCCGAGTTGCCGGCGTTGTCGTGGCGCAGCCGTGTGGTAGTTTTCCCATAAGGTTGCCTGAAAGTTACGACTCAAAACCCCTCCCCCATCCTCCGGGACCATACAACTAATGACAACCGCTTGGGCGTAGGCGACGGTTGTAAAACAATGATTAAAAGCCTGTTAAATGTTAAATAACCAACCGGGGCGGTATTTCGTGCCGTTTGGGCAGGTGCGGCGGCAGCCCACCATCGTGGTGGACAGCACCGGGCTGGGCGCGGCCCTCACGCTGGCGCACTGGCGCGGGGCTGCTACCCCCTTCGCCCTGCGCGACGATACCAGCGCCGGCTCGTGCCTGCGGGCCCTGCGCGCGCCCGCCACGCCGGGCCTGGCGGCGCGGGCCGTCACGGCCAACCACTTCGATATTGATGGCTTTATTGGCGTGTGGGCGCTGCTGAACCCGGAGCTGGCGCTGGCCCACGAAGAATTGCTGCGTATGGTGGCCACCCTAGGCGATTTTCGCGAAATCGACTGGCAGCACCCGCTGGCCGACCACGCCTTGCGGCTGGGGTGCTGGCTGAACGCGGAGGAGAAGGCTCACTTCTACGAGCCCTTCGGCGCGCCGGCCCGGCGGCAGCGCGAAGACGAGGCTTCGGCCGAAAAATTTGGCTGGTTTCTGCCGCGCTTCGCGAAAATCCTGACGCACCCGGCCGCCGGCCGCGCCGCCTGGCAGCCCGAATACGACCGGGTGCGGCAGGCCGTAGCAGCCCTGCGAGCGCCCTCGACCCAGCGCACCGACTACCCCGCCATTGGCCTGACGGTCGTTCGCACGCCCGAGCCAGTGCCGTATTACGCCTTGTTTGGCCCCACGGCGGGCTTCGACTGGGTGCTGAGCTTCTACGATGGCCAGCGCTACGAGCTGGAATGCAGGTACACCACCTGGATTGACCTGGCCAGCCGCCCCGCGCTGCCGCGCCTGTCCCTCGCGCCGCTCGCCGCCCGCCTCAATGAGCTGGAAATGAGTAACTACCGCTGGGCCGCCGACCCCCTCACCGATACCGGCCCGCTGCTGCGCCTGGCCGGCCGCCGCCTCTCCAAAGCCGAGCGCTACGCCGACCCCGATGGCCGGCCCATCTACGCCTCCAGCCTGGCACCGGGGGTAGTAGAGGCGGAAGTAGTGGCCTTTCTGACAAAAGGCTACGCCGGCGTTCAGCCGAAAAAATACTGGACCTGGGCCGAGGTGCGGGCTGTGAGCAATGGGTAATCCAGAACGTCAGGCTCATCTGGCGTCCCGAAGGAAGCATCTCTACCGTGTTACTGACTCCTAACGTCAGGAATTACTTACCCGGTAGAGATGCTTCCTGTCGTCAGCATGACGTTCTGGATTACCCATTACCTATTACCCCCATTATACCGCGCAGCTGGTTTCGGTGCCGACTACGTCCACCACGCGCACGGTGCTGTTGCCGCCGGCGCCGGGCTGCACCCGAATCTGGGTGCCAATGCGCTCCTTGAGGTCGGCCACGTGCGAGATGATGCCAATCATTTTGCCGGAATGCTGAAGGCGTTCCAGCGCGTCGAGAGCCGTATTGAGTGAGTCGGGGTCGAGCGTGCCGAAGCCTTCGTCGATAAACAAGGATTCGATACGCGCCTTGTAGCCCGCTAATTCACTCAGGCCCAAGGCTAAGGCCAGGCTGACCAGGAAGCTTTCGCCGCCCGAGAGTGAGGCCATCGGGCGCTTGCTGTCGGCCTGGTCGTGGTCGATGATTTGCAGCTCCAGGTCCTGGTTCGGGGTTTTCAGAATGGAGTAGCGGCTAGTGAGCTGGCGCAGGCGCAGGTTGGCCAGGCGCGCCAGGTGGCTGAGCGTCAGGCCCTGAGCAAAGCGACTAAACTTGTCGCCCTTGGCCGAGCCGATTTGCTCGGCCAGGTCTTGCCAGCGCTGCTCTTCCTGCTGGCGCACTTGCAGCTCGCGCAGGCCCTCGGCCAGCTGCTGCCGGGCGGTATCATCCTGCACCAGCTGGTTGCTGACGGCCCCCAGCTTCTGCTGCAAAATATCGTCGGCGTTCGAGAGCGTGGCGAGCTGGGCCGTGAGCTCGGCCGCGCTGAGGGGGGTAAGGCCGGCCTCGGCGTGGTGCTGCTGCTCGGCGGTGAGGTCGGTGAGGCGACGGGCGGCGGCGGCGGTCGCGGTGAGCTGGGTCTGGCGGCGCTGGTGCAGGCGCTCGGCCTCGGCGGGGGGTAGCAGCAGCGCCTGGGCCTCGGCGGCGGTGGCAAAGCCGGCTGCGGCCAGGGCGGCGGCTAGCTCGGTCTGGCGCTCGCCGTGCGCCGTGCGGTGGGCGGCCAGCTGGGTTTGCAGCGCCGCGTGGGCGCTCTGCCCGATGGCCAGCTGCTGCTGCTGCCGGGCGTGGTGCGCCTGGGCCCGCCGCTCGGCTTCGGCCAGCTGCTGGGTGTGGCGGCGCAGCTGCTCGGCTTCGGCGGCGGGGTCGGGGCCGGCGTAGTGGGCCAGGCGGGTGGTCTGCTGCTGGTCCAGGGCCAGCTGCTCGGCGTCGAGCAAGTCGGTATCGGTCGCCAGCTGCTGTTGCCTGTTTCGTAATTCTTCCTCCTTCGCTTCGTGCTGCGCTTTGTTTTTAAGTAGCTTATTATCCCCTTCGGCCAGCGCCGCGCGCCGCGTATCATAGGTAGTCGCGCGTTCTTCCAGCGTGGCCAGCACGGCGTCGTAGGGCGGCCGGGCGGGCAGCGCCAGCTGGTGAGGCCGCAGGATGTCCTGGCTGGTGCTTTGGTAGATTTCGGCCTGCTCGCGCCAGTGCTCCAACTCGGCGGCCAGCTGGCGCAGCTCCTGCGCGGTAGCCTCCTGGCGCTGCGTCAGCAGGCGAATTTCCCCCTGCGCATCGGTGGCTTCCTTGCCGGCAGTCAGGTATTTTTCGCGCAGAACGGCCAGCTTTTCATCCAGCACGGCGAGCCGGCGGCGATTGGCCACGGCCATAGCCTGGGCAGCGGCCGTGTCGGTGAGCAGCGCCCGCACGGCGGCCGGGTCGGCTGGGTTGGGAGGGGTAGGGGTCAAGGTGGCGGCCACTTCCCGCGCCTGGCGGCGGGCCGCGTCGGCGTCGTCGAGGGCTTCCTGCCGCTGGCGCTGGTGCTGCTGCTGCTCGGTCTGGCGGCGCGTGAGGTCCTGGGCCGCGGCGCGCAGTTCCTCTTCGAGGGTGGCCAGGGCCTGCTGCTGCTGGCTCACGCGCAACTCCTGCGCGTCGGCATCGGCGGCAAAATCGGCCCCGAACGCGTGTTCCAGCGCGCCGCACAGCGGGCATGGCTGGCCCGCCCGCAAGTGCTGGCGGTGGGCGTTGAGGTCGGCCAGGGCCTGCTGGGCGCGCAGCTCGCGCCGGTAGCTATCCAGTAGCTGCTGCCCATCGGCCCTTCTGGTTTCGAGGTGGCCCACGGCCGTGGCGGCCGTAGCCAGGGCCGGTGTTTCCTGCTGTATTTGAGCGGCTAAGTTCGTCGCCCGCGCCTGCTGCTCGTGGGCGGCCTCGGCCCTGGGTAGCAGCTGTTGCAGCCCTTGTAAGTGGGCAGTCAGGTCGTCGGCGCGCTGGGCCAGGGCGGCGGGGGTAGTGTCGAGCAGCAGCGCGTCGCGCTCGGTGCGGCAGGGCTGGCCCTCGTCCCTGATGGCTTGCTGGCGAGCGGCGGCTTCGGCTTCGAGCTGCTGTTGGCGGTGGTGGTCGGCGGCGGCGGCCTGCTGGTTTTTGAGCAATTCGCCCCGGCGCGCCTCGCGGGTCGCCACTTCGCGCTGGGCCCCTTGCAGGTCGATAATTTCGCGGCCCAGCTCGTTGAGCTGGCTTTTCAAGTCAGCCTCGTGGCTGTGGGCGATGAGCCAGTTGTCCAGCGTGGTTTGCTGGTCGGCCAGCCCTTGCAGCGTACGCGCCTGGTCGTTCCAGGCCGCCTGGGCCTGCTGGTGGGCGCCGAGGTTTTGGGCGTGGGCCGTCTGTTTTTTTGCTAGCTGCTGGCGCGTGGTGGCCAGGGCCGCGTCCTGGTCACGGGCAGTTTCCAGAACCGGGCGCAGGTCGTTTTCCCTGGTTTGGGCGGTGAGGTGGGCGGTAGTGTCAGCTTCTAACACCGTGGCGGCGGTGGCGGTGGCGGCCACCAGGTGGGGCAGGTCGTGCGCCAGCTGGGCCAGTTGCCCGGTGCCGTGCTCCAGGGCTTGCCGGGCCACTTCGGCCAGGGCGAGGGGGGTAGCAAGCTCTTTGGCATTGGCGCGCTGGTGGCCGGCCAGTCGCTCAAACTCGGGCTGCGAGGTGGCGTCGGCCTGGCGTAGATTTTCCACCTCGCGGGCCGTGTCGCGCAGCTGCTTATCAAGCTGGTCCAGGATGGTGCGCCAGGTCAGGCCCACGGTCAGCTCCTGCTGCTCCAGGTGGTGCCACTCGGCCTGTTGGTGCAGGGCGTCGAGCTGGGTTTCGAGGGCCGCGCGCTCCTCGTCGGGCAGCAGGCGGGTAGCGTCGAGGCGGGCGGCCAGCAGCTCGGTCGTCTGCTTTTCCGCCTTCGCTTTCTCAAACGCCGCCACCGAGAGCCGCGAGTAGATGCCCACGTTGGTCATCTTTTCGAGCAGGGCGCTGCGCTCGGGCTCCGGCGCGTGCAGAAAGCGCGCGAATTTGCCCTGGCTCAGCAAAACTGCCTGCTCAAACTGCCCAAAATCCAGCCCCGAAAGCTCACTTACCTTGTCGGGCACCGCTACCTTGCCACTCAGAAACGTCTGGCCGGAAGCACTCAGCGCCAGGGTCATCGCGTCCTGATTCAGGCCGCCTTTATCCTTGCCCCGCGTCTTGCGCTTTATTTCCCAGCGCGAGCGGTAGCGCACCCGGCAAGTCAGGCCGGTATCGGGGTTCGTTTCGTGCACTTCAAACTCAACTTCCGAAAAAGCGTCGTCGGCGTGGCGGCTCACCATCTCGCCCACCTGGCGGTCGTGGCGCGGCACCCGGCCATACAGGCCCACCGCGATGGCGTCGAGCAGCGTACTCTTGCCCGCGCCCGTGGGCCCCGTAATGGCAAATAAGCCCGTGTCGGCCAGCGGCGCCGCGTCGAAGCGAATAAGGTAGGGGCCCGGCAGCGAGTTGAGGTTGGCAAAGCGCAGGCTGATAATCTTCATACCCTGAAATTACGCCCCTCCCCGCCAAAATAGCCGGTAGGGGCGTACTATTTAAGGACACCAGCGGCCCTACTTGGCGGGCGCGGCGGGGGTAGCGGACTGCTGGCGGCGCGCGTCTTCGGCCAGGTAAAAAGTGGCTTCCTGCTGATAAGCTGCCAGGTTACGGCTTGAATTTGCCCGTGCCAGATTCATAACGGCCGTTTGGAGAGCAGCGCGCTGCTCGGGAGTGCAGATAACCCCCGTGGGGCTGGCCAGCAGCGCCGTGTGGCAGCGGTCCAGCTCAGATTCCATCGCCACTACCTGCTCAGCACCTTTTCTAGGCAGCTGGTCGGCTGGCGTGCGCAGCATTGGAAATTCCTTGCCTTCATACGTGCTGCTGGTAGCAGCCGCTTCGGCAGGCTTGCTGGGCTTTTCCGGCTTAGCGGAATTTTCCGGGGCTGGTGCGCCACCCTTGCTCAAGCGTTTAGCCAGTATGGCGCTATTAACGCCCATGCGGATAAGATTGACTTGTGCTTTAGCGACTTGGCTCAGGCCAACGAATACAAAAAAGGGGAGTAGAATTTTTTTCAGCACAGTTTCAGTAATTGACTAATGAAAAATTTGTGAATAGATAAGCAAAGAAAGGCAGCAGCTACGCAAAAAAACAAGCTCGTAGCCGAATAAGAAGTAAGTCACTTACTAGCGGCTCATTGCGCACGTGCTACTCTGCTTCCCCACCCCAGGCCTGCGGGTCGGCCTCGGCGAGCAGCTGGCGCAGCTCCTGGAAGGTGGCCGTGAGGGCCGCCGCCCGCTCGGGGGGTAGGCCCGCCACGCGGCGGCCAAATACCTCCTCCACCGTCAATTCGTGCAAATGCTCGGTGGGCGCGGCGGCTTCGGCCACCATGCCGGGGGCGTTGGTGAGGCGCTGGTGGCGCACGCCGCGCGGGGCCAGCACGTGGTCGCGGCGCTCCTGGAGCACGGCCTGCACGCGGCGCTGCACCTCGGTGGACGACTCGTCGGAGCGCACCAGCACGTCGGCCCAAGCCACCAGGCTAAAGGCTTCGTTATCAAAGGCCAGCAGAGCGGCTTCCACTTCCTCCAGCTCGCCATGAAAGCGCTGCAAGCGGCGCGCCACCGGCACGGCCATTGGCGTGATACTGGGCGGCCCCGCGCCCGCGAAGTCCAGCAGCAGTACCTGCTGCTTGTCATCGGCCTCGGTGAATGAGAGCGGCACCGGCGAGCCCGAGTAGCGGATGCGCGCCTGCCCGCCCACCACCTGCGGCCGGTGCAGGTGGCCCAGCGCCACGTAGTCGAACGCGGCCGGGAAGTGCTCGGCGGCAATCACGCCCAGCCCGCCGATGTGCACGTCGCGCTCGGCGCCCTCGCGGGCCTCGCCGCCGGCCGCGTAGAGGTGGCCGGTGGCCAGCACCGGCACGTCCCGCTCGCGCAGGCCGCGCACCAGGTCGTGCTCGCTCAGTAGTTTATAGTGGCCCGCGATGCTGTCGCGCACGCGCAGCTGGCGCTCGTCGGGCGTTTCGCCGGCCACGGCCCGGCGCAGGTCGCGGTCGCGCAGAAAGGGTACGGCGCACACTACCAGGCCGGCGCGGCCATCGGGCCCGGCCAGCGTAATAACCTGCTCGGCCGGGTTGGTAGGCACGCCCCCGATAACGTGGACGCGCAGCGCCCGCAGCAGCCGGCGGCTGGCGTTGAGCAGGGTAGGGGAGTCGTGGTTACCGCCCACCACCACGATGTCACGGCAGCCGGTGGCCTGCATCCGCACCAGAAAATCGTAGTACAGCTCCTGGGCCGCGTGCGAGGGGGTAGTGGTATCGAACACGTCGCCGGCCAGCACCAGCGCCCCTACCCCCTCCGCTTGCACCGTCGCCAGCAGCCAGTCGAGAAAGGCGCGCTGCTCGGTGAGGCGCTCGTTGCCGGTGAGAAAATGCTGGCCGAGGTGCCAGTCGGCGGTGTGCAGTACGCGCATAGAATTAGAAGGGAAGCCACAAAATTACCACTCGCCCGTGGGCGGCGCGCCCCAGGCCCACGAAGCAGTTTAACAAACTGAAGGTGACTGTTTTTTGCAAGTTTGGCTGTCTGCTTCAACTCCTTGATAACAAAAAATATACCGTCCCCGAAAGACGAGTTTACGCTTACCCAACGTGGGTCGTTTACTGAAAATTCACGTTCGCGCCTGGCCCTCTTCCGTATAATGGCTCTCGCAACCGCCCTACCCCCGGCCGGGCGTTCACATAGTCAACTAGCTTATACTCAATATGAAAACCCGCGATTTCTTAGGAGCCGCCCTGCTGGGCCTGGCTTATAGCTTTTCGGCCGCCGCCCAGGTAGCAGTGCCCGGCGCAACGCCCATGTCTACCACGCCAGGCGGTGTAACCGCGCCCATCGGCACCGGGGCCGTCGTGCCGGGGCAGCCGGGCGTTACGGGCTCGACCACGGGCGTGCTGCCTTCGGGGGGAGTAGCTCCCGGAGGCGCCACGGTACCCATCGGCACTACTTCGGGCACGCTCAATACCGTTAACCCAGCTGGTGGCACGTTATACGGTAGCCCGTTGCCCACCAATACGCCCGCGGGTACCATGTCCACTACCCCCGGTGCCACCACGCCGGGCAGCTCGACGCGGCGCACCACTACCGGCCAGCGCACTTCTACCACCAAGGCTCGTCCGTAAGAACAATTTTTAGCACCGAAAAGCCTGGCTACTTGCTGAGTAGCCAGGCTTTTTGTTGTGGTTTTTGGCTTGTAAACAGCTTCATAGCCGGCCGGCCCAACGAGCAAAGAAATTATTTTGCTTCCTTCCAGGTCGAGAGTTTACCGGATTAGTCCCTCGTCCGTAAAAGCTGGTAACTACTGGTCCGGCTTCCGCCCGGCCTACTCACCCACTCCTGGCTTAGCCGCTCGATTATGAAAGTACAGTATCTCTTTGCAACCGCCCTGCTGGGGCTGGCCATCGCCTTCTCGGCCCACGCCCAAACGCCCGCCGCCGGCAGCCTGCCGGCCACGGCACCGGCCCCCAGCGCCGCGCCCCGCACCATACTGGCCAACCCCGTGCCGACCAGCGCCACTACCCCCACCTCGCCCGAAACGGCCAGGCCCTTATATACCAACGGGGTGCCGGCCCGCGACGTCGATGCCGGGCCGCAGCACATCAACCGGCTCTACGGGGGTAAGGCGGCCGTCTCGGGCTCGCACGAAACGCGCAGCCTCAACCGCAAGCGCACTACCACTACTACCCAGCCCTAAGCTGCGGATAGCCACACCAAAAACCCTGGCTAAGTGCTTGCTCTTATTTAAATGAACAGTCCAGAACGTCATGCTGAGCTTGTCGAAGCATCTCTACCGCTCACTAAATCAATCGTTTGACGATGCGGTAGAGATGCTTCGACAAGCTCAGCATGACCGCCTTATTGTTAAAATAATTCCGTTCAAGCACTTACTTCAAAGCGGCCAGGGTTTTTGGTGTCTAAAAAGGGGGGTAGGGCTAGCCGATTTGCTTGCCGCTCATGGCCTGCTTGATGGAGAGGTTCATCACGCGCTCGGCGAAGGGGCGGGTTTGCTCATCCAGCTCGTCCATGCGCTTGAGAATCAGGTCGCGGTCGTTACCGGTGAGGGCCTGGCGCAGCGCGTCGGTGTGGCTGGTGGTAGTGGCTACCTCGGCGGGCTCCAGGTGCTCGGCGTTCTTCTTCAGGAAGCGCCCGACCTGGTAGAGCAGTTGCTCGGCGGCGGTGCGGGCCTCGATGAGCAGGCGGGCGGCTACGTCCTGCTTGGCGTTGGTGAGCGAGTCCATCAGCATCTGCTCCACCTGCGCGTCGGTGAGGCCGTACTGGGGCTTGATATCGACCTGCTGGCGGGTATTGGAGCGTAGCTCTACTGCCTCGACGCGCAGAATACCGTCGGCGTTGAGGAAGAAATTAACGTCAATCTTGGGCAGGCCCGCCGGCATGGCCGGAATACCGCTGAGCACGAACTCGCCCAGCTTACGGTTTTCACTAACTAAGTCGCGCTCACCCTGATATACCCCAATTTTCAGATTCACCTGGCCGTCCACGCTGGTGGTGTACTGGCGGCCGGCCTTGGTCGGAATCTTGGAGTTGCGCGGAATAATGGCGTCCATCAGCCCGCCCAGCGTTTCGATGCCCAGCGTAAGCGGCGTCACGTCGAGCAGTAGCACGTCGCGGCGGTTGCCAGCCAGTATATCAGCCTGAATGGCCGCGCCCAGCGCCACCACCTCATCAGGATTAAGCGAGTTATTGGCCGGTTGGCCGAAAAACTTCGATACTTCCTCGTACACCAGCGGCACGCGGGTTGAGCCGCCCACCAGCAGCACGGCGTCGATTTTTGGTGCCTGGTGCCTGGTGCCTGGTGCCTGGTTGGGGATGCCCGCGTCGGCCAGCGCCTGGCGGCAGGCGTCGATGGTGCGCGCCACGAGCGGGGCAATGAGGCCGTTAAACTCCGCTTTGGTCAGGGTCACGGCAAACACGTTTTCGTCGCCATCAAGTAGCTGGGTCGTGAAATCATCGTGCTGGCTGAGGTAGCGCTTGGCCATTTCGGCGGCCAGGCGCAGCTGCTGCCGCTGGCCCGGCACCGACTGAAACGAGGGGGGTAGGGCCGCCCGCGCCACCCAGTGCTCGCCAATGGCGCGGTCCATGTCGTCGCCACCCAGCCAGGTATCGCCGTGGGTGCTCAGCACCTCAAAAATGCCTTGGTGCAGCCGCAGAATACTCACGTCGAAGGTGCCGCCGCCGAGGTCGTACACGGCCACGGTTTTTTCCTCGCTCGGGTCGAGGCCGATGCCGTAGGCCAGGGCGGCGGCGGTGGGCTCATTCACGATGCGCAGCACCTCCAGGCCGGCCAGGCGGCCGGCGTCGCGGGTGGCCTGGCGCTGCGAGTCGTTGAAATACGCCGGCACCGTAATCACGGCGCGGCGCACCGGCGTTTTGAGGGCGTGCTCGGCGCGGTGGCGCAGCTCGCGCAGAATGTCGGCCGACAGCTCGATGGGCGAGTAGAAGCGCTCGCCGACCCGCACCTTCACCAGGCCCTCCGAGTCGTCGTCGATAACCTTGTAGCCCAGCTGACCGGCGTGCTCGCCCAGGTCGCGGTAGCTTTTGCCCAGCAGGCGCTTCACCGAATAAATGGTGTGGGCGGGGTCGGAAAGCAGGAAATCCCTGGCATCGGTGCCCACCAGGGGCGAGCTGCCATCGGCCGGAAAATGCACCACCGACGGCACGATGGTGCCCCGGCCCAGGTCGTTGATGGCTGCCGGCTGGCGGGTTTCGGGGTGCACGTAGGCCACCAGGCTGTTGGTGGTGCCCAGGTCGATACCCACAATGAGCTCTTCCTGCTGAATAGCGCCGGTGGCGAGGTTAATGGCAACTTTAGCCATAAGGAATGATGGAGAGCGAAGCCACCCGGAAGGCGGCTGAAAATAACGTAACAAGTATGCGCGCCAAAAGGCCCAGCAAAAGTAGCCTTTCTATCCTGCTGGCTGAATTAGCCGCCGCGGGGCAACCTGGATAATGTACAAAATTCGGTATTATTTAAAATCACCAAAACCAGTTGGCTAAGTAGCGCGTACTTTTGACCAGAACCGTTTACTTGCCCTCATAAGTTTGTCTTTCAGTACTTTATGAATGAAAATCTTTCTGAGATTTTTAATTTTAATTCCTAAAATAATTCCATTTATTCCTCACCCATTTCTCATTTTTTTCCTACCCATGAAAAAATTGCTTACCCGTCCTGCCCTTCACGTAGCACTTGCGGCCACTGCCGTAGGCGGCCTGCTGGCCTGGAGCGGCCAGACCAACCACCTCGAAGCCTCTTCGCACCGCGAGGCTCCGCTCATCGCCGAAGACCCGCTGGCCGACAACACCGACCTGTACGCCTTCCGCTCGCCCGACTCGCCGGCTAACGACGGCAACGCCACGGTCACGATTGTGGCCAACTACATTCCGTTTGAGCTGCCGCAGGGCGGCCCCAACTTCAACACCTTCGGCGAAAATATCCGCTACGAGATTCACGTGAAGAACAACGCCAGCACGACCGGCGACGACATCACGTACCGCTTCACCTTCACGCGGCAGAATGACGACCCCACCACGTTTTTCAGAGTGCGCCTGGGTAAAATCAACTCCAGGACTACCTATAAGCTGGAGCAGAGCCTGGCGGGCGGAGCCTTCACGCCGGTTATCGCCGCCGGTGACGTACCGGTGCCCAACATCGGGCCACGCTCCATTACCGGGGCGGCGGGCCTGGGCCAGACCGACTACCAGACCTACGCGGCCAGCGCCGTGCAGACCATCAACGGGATGAAGGTATTTTGCGGCCCCACGGATGACGCCTTTTTCACCGACCTCGGCGGCATATTTGACCTGGGCGGCATTCGCTCGGCCAGCGCCGCCCGCGATGGCCTGGCCCGCAAAAACGTGCATTCCATCGTGATGCAGATTCCGGTGTCGATGCTGGCCCAGGCTGGTACGCCCGACCTGACCGCTACCACCGACATCCTGGCCGGCACGGCGGCCGCGGGCACTACGGCCGCCTCGCCGGTTTCGCCCTACACCATTGGCGTGTGGGCCTCGGCCAGCCGCCTGTCGCTGCGCACGCTCAATACCGATGGCAGCCGCACCGAATCGGGTAATTACGTGCAGGTGTCGCGCCTGGGGATGCCGCTCACCAACGAGGTTATTCAGCCCGTGGGCCAGAAGGATGCCTGGAATGCCGGCTCGCCCTACGGCGCGCTGTCGGCGGCCGCTGGCTCGGCCCAGGCCATGTACGAAGCCAACCTCAAAAACCCGGAGCTGGGCCTGTATATGGCCGATAACGCGCCGGTAAACGGCGCGGTGGCCAAGCCCACCGGCCAGACCTACTACGGTGAGAATGTGCCCGGCTTCGCGCCGCTCCGCATTCAGACCAAGTCGCTGGCCGGCCTGCTGCCCGCGCCTTACGCCGACGGCTTCGACTTCCGCAACGGCGCGGCCGGCGCCAGCCCGCTGTTCAACACCACGTATACCACGGGCACCGCGTGGGCGTCAGTAGCAAACGGGGGCTTTGGGGAATACCTGCTCAGTGGCGGCACCGCCGGCTCGCCCCGCTCGATTGACTTGCTACCCATTTTCCACACCGGCGTGCCCAACCTGATTCCGTATCAGCTGGCAACCGGCAAAACGGGCGGCAACCCGCTCACCGCGGGCAAGCCGTTCATCAACAACTTCCTGCCCACCTTCGGCGACATGCTGCGCCTGAACATGGCCGTGCCGCCGACCGACCGCACTTCGGCCGACTTCAGCTCGGAAGGCCTGTTGGCCGCCGCCAAGCTGGGCCTCACGGACCCGCGCTACACCGCGTCGGGCGCGGCTAGCCAGCTTATTCCGAACATGGACGGCTTTCCCAACGGCCGCCGCCTGGAGGATGACGTCACCCGCATCGAACTGCAGGCCGTGGGTGGGGTAGTACTGGCCGCCGTGGGCCTCTGGTACGACGACTACACGGTTAATACTTCGACCAGCGGCGTAACTGCCCAGCTGGGCAACGTGCTGGGCTTCACCACTAACGTGGAGAAGAACGACACCACCTTCCGCGTGGCCTTCCCCTACGTGCAAACGCCCTGGAGCGGTACTACCGCCCAGCGCGTAGCCCTGGCGCAGCTGGCCCCGACTCAGCTGGGCCTGGCCCCGACCCTGACCCAGGCTACGGCCTACCCCAACCCCTCGACCGGGCGCACGACCCTGCACCTGGAGCTGGCGCTGGCCACCAGCCTGAGCGTGCAGATTCATGATGCCGTGGGCCGCCTGGTGGCTACTATTCCGGCCAAAAACTACCCGGCCGGCGTAACCGAGATTCCGTGGCAGCCTAACGCTTCGGTGGTGCCCGGCCAGTATATTGCCTCGCTCTACGCGGGCAAGACGCTGCTGCAATCGCTGCACATCGAGCGGCAATAATATCCCTGCTTACCTGGCAGTCGCTGCGGCCGCCGGGTAAAAGTTAACGGAGCCGCCGGCTAGCTCACTGAGCTACCGGCGGCTCTTTTATCTTCGTGGCCTTCCGGGCGACCGGGCTTAAAACCGGCAAGCGCCTTTGCTGCGTAGCTTCACCTGTTCATTCCCACTTACGTCGTGCGCAAAAACCTCTACCCGCTGCTGCTGGTCGCCTTTGGGCTGGCCGTAGCCGCTATCCTTTTCTTTAAAAAGCAAGCCCCTGCCGGCCTGCCCGAGCCCAAGGACCGCATTGGCCGCCTGGCGCTGGGCGGCGAGTGGGTCAATACCAAGGCCGCGATGCAGGGGCTGCTGGCCAAGCTCCGCGCCGACCCCAACGACCAGAAAAGCCGCCTGTTGCTGGCCGAGGCCTATATGCAGGAGGGCCGCATCACGGGCAACCACCCGTATTATGACGCGGCGGCCATGCAGCTGCTGCAAGAGGTGCTGAAAACCAACCCCGACAACTTCGAGGCGCTCTGCTGCCAGGCATCGCTGAGCCTCACGCAGCACCACTTTTCGCAGGGGCTGGTCCTGGCCCAGCAGGCCCAGGAAATTAACCCCAGTAGCGGCTACGTCTACGGTCTGCTCACCGATGCCAACGTGGAATTGGGCCACTACGACCAGGCCGTGAAAATGGCCGATAAGATGAACCAGGTGCGCCCCGACCTTACGGCCTACGCCCGCGTGAGCTACCTGCGCGAGATTTATGGCGATGTGCCCGGCGCCATTCAAGCGATGGATATGGCCGTGAAAGCCGGTTTCGCCGGGCTGGAGCAAACCGAGTGGAGCCGCGTGGCCCTGGGCCACCTCTACGAAGTGAGCGGCCAGCTCGACAAGGCCGCCGGCTACTACCAGCAGGCGCTGGAGATGCGGCCCAACTATGCCTACGCGCTGGCCGGGCTGGCCCGCGTGGCGGCGGCTCACCACGACTATGCCACGGCCATCAAAGACCTGAACCTGGCCCGCGCCACGGTGAAAGACTACGCCTTTACCGATGAGCTGGTGGACGTGTATCGCCTCAACAATCAGCCCGAAGAAGCTGAAAAAATGGCCCGCGAATCGGTAAATATGCTGGCCGACGCCGCCAGGCAAGCCAATGATAATGAGCAGCTGGGCCACTACACCGACCGCGAGCTGGCCTACGCCTACCTCAAAACCGGCGAGCTCGACAAAGCCCTGGAGCACGCCAAAATCGAGTATGCCCGCCGCCCCGACAACATCGACGTGAACGAAACCCTGGCCTGGGTTTACTACAAGCGCGGCGACTACAAGGAGGCGCAGAAATACATGGCCGTGGCCCGCCGCACCAACTCCCAAAACCCCGTGCTGCTGTGCCGCGCCGGCCTCATCCTCACCAAAACCGGCAAGGTGGCCGAGGGCCAGGTCCTCATTACTAAAGCTCTGAATACGGCGCCCTACCTCAACCCCGAAGTAGAAGCCGAAGGTAAGAAAATGCTCGCCGCCCGCTAAGGGGGCGATAATAATTGTTTGGTAATGAAGTCAAACCCCGTTTGTCATTGCGAGCGCAGCGCGGCAATTGCTCCAGCACAATACCCGAACGACATCGTTCAGGGGCGATTGCCGCGTCCCTTGCTTGATGCGCAACATGCTCGCAATGACAAACGGATTTGGGCCACGATACTACTGCTCCTGCTCCTAGCCCTACCCGCCGCCGCCCACGTCATCGACGCCGACCTGAGCAAGCTCTCGCGTACGCAGATTTTCTGGACCTATATCCAGCTCGGCTTTACGCATATTATTCCGCTGGGCTTCGACCATATCCTGTTCATTATCAGCCTCTACATTCTGGAGCCGCGCCTCCGGCCGGTGCTGTTTCAGGCCACGGCCTTCACGGTGGCGCACTCCATCACGCTGGGGCTGGCTATGTATGGCATCATCAAGCCGCCGGGCAGCGTCGTGGAGCCGATTATCGCGCTCTCCATCCTGTTTGTGGCCATTGAGAATATCGTCACGACCAAGCTGAGCCCCTGGCGATTGGCCATCGTGTTCGGCTTCGGGCTGATTCACGGCATGGGCTTCGCCAGCGCGCTCACCGGGCTGGGGCTGCCGCGCAAAGACTACTTCGGCTCGCTCATCTCGTTCAACGTGGGCGTCGAGCTGGGCCAGGTTACGATTATCATGCTCTGCTGGCTGCTCATCGGCCGCTGGGCCGCCGACCGGCCCTGGTACCGGGCGCGGGTCGTCATTCCGGTGTCGGTGGTCATCGGCCTGGTAGCGGCTTACTGGACCGTTGACCGGCTGATGGCTTGATAACTACGTCTGTCATTGCGAGCAACGCGAAGCAATCGCACCAGCACGAAATCCGAACGACTCGTTCTGGTGCGATTGCTTCGCAGGCTCGCAATGACAATTACTTCTAGAAAATAATGCTCCGCACCCTGCTCACCTGGCTCCTGCTGCTCAACTACCTGCTGGTAGTGGGGGTAGGGCTGCTCGTGAGCCGGCCGCCGGAGCCGCTTTTTACCGCCGCGCACCCCTACGTGCACAGCAAGGAGTGCCAGCAGCGCAACTATTTGCGCCTCGACTGCTTTGAGCGCTGCAACGGCGACCAGCACGAGGTGCACCACAAGCTGCCCACCGGCACCGGCCTGCACTACCTGGCGCAACTCAAAGGGCTGGACGTGCATTTTCCTGCCCCCTCGCTGGCGGCTCTGCTTACGCCGGCGCGTGGCTGGCGCGCCGCACCGCGCTGGGCCCTGGCCCCGGCGCGGCTGCCTGGCGGCCTGAGCGGCCGCGACTACCCCCCGCCCCAACGCGGCTGAAACTACTCGCTCCTGACGGCCGCCCGGCCGCCGGGGTGCTCTCGTGCGGCCGGGCGGCCGCACGAGAGCCGGTGGTTTCACACCCGCGCCGGTGGCTGCGCTGCTGCACTTGGCCTGGGGCTTTAGGTATTTGTATGGCGATTAATTACTTATGGGTGAAAGGTGTGCGGCAGTCTTGGGGGCTGCTGCTGGGGCTGCTGCTGGCGGCCGGTAGCGCGCGGGCGCAGGGCGCGGCCGGGCTGCGCGGCACCGTCGTGGATTCGCTCTCGGGGCAGCCGCTGCCGGGGGTGAGCGTAGGGCTGGTGGGCCAGCCGGTGGGCACGGCCACCGATGCGCTGGGGCAGTTTCAACTTCAAAACCTGCGGCCCGGCGCGGTGGTGCTGCGCGTGGCCGCGCTGGGCTACCGGCCCAAAAACGAGCCGCTGACGCTGCTGGCCGGCGAAACCCGCGGCCGCACCATCGGGCTGGCCACCAGCAACCTCAACCTCGCCGAAGTGACCGTGAGCCAGCCCCGCGACCTCAACCAGAACCTGGCGGCCATTACCCACATCGACCAGACCTTGCGGCCCATCAACTCGGCGCAGGACCTGCTGCGGCTGGTGCCGGGCCTGTTCATCGCGCAGCACGCCGGGGGCGGCAAGGCCGAGCAAATCTTCCTGCGGGGTTTCGATGCCGACCACGGCACCGACTTTGCCGTGAGTGTGGATGGCCTGCCGGTGAATATGGTGAGCCAGGCGCACGGCCAGGGCTACGCCGACTTTCACTTCGTGATACCCGAAACGGTGGAGCAGCTCAAGGTGTACAAAGGGCCCTACACGGCGCGCTTTGGCGACCTGGCTACGGCCGGCGCGGGCGAGTTTCTCACTAAAAGCAGCCTCGACCACAGCCAGGTGAAAGTGGAAGCGGGCCAATACGCTACCTACCGCGCCCTGGTGATGCTCGATTTGCTGGGCACCCACCACCTGTTTTCTAAAAACCCGGAAAGCGCCTACGTGGCCAGCGAGTATTATTTCAGCAACTCGCCGTTTGTTAGTCCGCAGCGCTTTAAGCGCTTCAATGGCCTGGGCAAGTACACCGGCCAACTCACCGATAAAACATCGCTCACGCTGTTCGGCTCCTACTTTACTTCTAATTGGAATGCCAGCGGCGAAATTCCGACGCGCGCCGTGAACGATGGCCAGATTACGCGCTTCGGCAGCATCGACCCCAGCGAGGGGGGTAGGACCAACCGCGCCAATGCCTACGCCATTCTCACCACGGCGCTGCCCCACGACGCGGTGCTGCGCCAGCAGGCGTACTACACGCGCTACAATTTCAGCCTGTTTTCTAATTTTACCTTTTACAAGGAAAACCCGGTGAACGGCGACGAGATTAATCAGACCGATACCGGCCGCAACCTCTACGGCTACACGGGCACCTACGAGCGCGATAACCGCCTGGGCGTGCGCAACCTGCACAGCACGTTGGGCGTGGGCACCCGCATCGATGATTCCAACCTGGCCTTGCGCCACGCCACCAAGCGGGTTATCACCGATACGGTTGACGTGGGCCGCCTGCACGAGCAGAACCTGAACGCCTACCTCGACGAGACGCTGGAGCTGACCGACCGCCTGACCGTGAACGCGGCCGTGCGGGCCGACCTGTTCGTGTTTGACTTTCGTGGGCAGCTAGCTGACTCCACCGGTGCCTTCGGGCCGTTGCGGGGGCGCGTGACGGCCGCCCGCGTTTCGCCCAAGCTCAACTTTTACTATCAGGCGTCGCCGAACGTGCAACTGTTTCTGCGCTCGGGCCTGGGCTTCCACTCCAACGATGCGCGCGCCGTTATTCGGGGTATTAACCCCGCCCAGGCGCTGCCCCGCGCCACGGGGGCCGAGGTGGGCAGTACCTTCAAGCCGGTGCCGGACCTGGTGGTAAACACCGCCTTCTGGTACCTGCGCCTGCAGGACGAGCTGGTTTATTCCGGTGATGAAGGCACTACCACAAGCGTAGGCCCTACCCAGCGCTTTGGCTTCGACCTATCGGCCCGCTACCAGCTCACGGGTCGCCTGTTTCTGGATTTTGATGGCAACTACAGTCACGCCCGTTTGCTCGATGCGCCGGAGGGCGAGAACTTTGTGCCGCTCGGCCCCATCTTCACCAGCGTCGCCGGCATTACGTACAAGCAACCCAACGGCCTGAGTGGTAGCCTGCGCTACCGCTACCTCGCCGGTCGCCCGGCCAACGAAGACAATTCCGTGCGGGCCTTGCCTTACTTTGTGGTCGACGCGGTGCTGGCCTATACCCGGCCGCGCTACCAACTCGGCTTCACGGTGCAAAATCTGCTGAACGTGGACTGGAACGAAGCTCAATATGCCACCGAAACCCAACTGCGCGGCGAGCCCGCCCCAATTACCGAGCGGACTTTCACGCCGGGCACCCCGTTTAATCTGCGGGCCAATGCCAGTATTTTCTTCTAAGCTGACCTGAGCGCCTGCTCCGGCAAACCACCAGCCTGGTATCTGCGTAGCTTTCACTACTTTCGTTGCGTATGGCCCGTTCGCTACTCGTGTTGCTGCTGCTGCTCAACTACCTATTGGTGGTGTGCGCGAGCGTGGCCCCGCGGACCGGCATGGCGGCGGCGCGGCCCTTCGACTACGTGCACAGCCCCGACTGCCAGCTGAAAAACGCCTGGCGCGGCGGCACCTGCTTCGACGACTGCAACGGCGTGCAGTACCACATGCACAAGGGCCACAAGCCCCTGCCGTTGCAGCAGCTGCTCACCACCCTCAAGGGCCTCGACCTGCACTGCCTACCCCCGGCGGTAGCGGTAGCGGCCACGGCCCCTGAGTGGCGCGCCGCCCGGCCGGTAGCCGGGCGCACCACCGCCGTGCCGCCCGGCGTGCGCGACCGCCTAGAAGACCCTCCCCGTCGGGGATAAGCCACTCGCTGGCCGCCCGCCCGGCGGCCAGCAGCCGGCCCGCGCTCGCGGGTCCGGCCGTGTCTTATCCAGCAACCCGCGGCCCCGGCGTGCGCCGGCCGGCCGCTGCTACCCCCGACTTTTTATGTTTTTCCTGTCTTCCAAGACCGCGGCCGTGCCCGCGGCACCCGCGGCCGTGCGCCTGCCGCAGTTGGCTTCTTCCGCTATCGGCTTGCCAGTCCTGGCCGCCAAGGCAGCCCGCCCTACCCCCCTCGCCCCGGCCGATAAACGTGCCCGGCAGCGCGCCGACCAGTCCCGCTACCAGGCGCAGTGCCGGGTGGCAATGTCGTTTTAATCTATTCTTCTCTCAAAGTACAGAATGGGAAACTCCTATTTGAAGTGGGCAGCCGCCGCCACGGGCGTGCTGCTGCCCGGCTTGGGCGTAGCTCAATCGAGCACGCCGCCAGCCGACACTACCAAAACCAAGCGCCTCGGCAGCGTGGAAGTGCGCGGCAGCCTGACCCCAACGAGCAAAACCGCGCTTTCGGGCGAGGCCACGGCCAGCCCGGCCTCGGTGACGCTGGTGGGGCGCGACTACGTGGCCAAGCAGGCGTTTAGCTCCTACGGCGACCTGCCGCGCCCGCTGGCCGGCCTCAACGTGACCAACTACCAGCTGAGCGGGGTCGGCTACGGCATCCAGCTGCGTAGGCACCGAGCACGCCCGCGACATTGCCTTCAGTATTGATGGCGTGCCGCAAAACCAGGGCTCGGATATTCCGACCAACGGCTACACCGACCTCAACCCGCTCATCCCGGAAACGCTGCGGCGCATGGAGGTGGTGCGCGGGCCCAACAGCCCGTTTTACGGCGACCACGCGCTGGGCGCCTCCATTCGCTTCGATACCGAAGACCGGCTGGCGTCGAGCGTTACATTTTCAGCGGGCACCTACGGCACGGTACGCGGCGTGGCCCTCGCGGGCTTCGGCAGCCGCGACGTGCAGAAGGCCGGCGGCTACGTGGCGCTGGAGGAAAACTACGCCGATGCCTACCGCGACAACAACCGCTACCAGCGCCTGAACGGGCTGGCCAAGTACTCGTTTCCGCTGCTGGCCGGCACGGCTTCGGTGCGCGCGCAGGTGGTCAGCAATGCCTTTGGCTCGGCTGATTACCTCAACCGCGCCGCCGTGGATACCGGCCTGCTGAGCCGCCCCCGTCCTACTGGCCTTACCCCTGCTGGCCCATGATGCCTGGGTAGACCCCCTGGGTGGCCCGGTGTACCAGGTTTTTTACGGCCATAAGGTGCCCGAGCCCTAGCCCGCCGCCAAGGTCACGACCCTGCGGGTGCTCGATGCGGGGCAGCATTTCCTGCCCTACACCCGCCAGCCCTCGGCCCAGGGCCTGAGCGTCAAACCCACCGGCCAGCCGGTCCTGTTCGTGCTCGATTTTGACAACGGCTACTGGACCAAAACGCCCCAGGAGAAGGAAAGCCGCAACGTGCGCCTGACCACCCAGCCGACCGGCGCGGGGGGGGTAGGGTCGCACCCGCTCAAGTTTTCCAAAACCGTGCTCAGCTGGCAACCCTGGATGTGTAAGCCCGTGGGCCAGCGCTTCGAGTTCGTGCCCGAGGCGTTCACGGGCGCGCTCAAGGCCGGCCAGCCTTTTAAGGTGCGCCTGCTGCTCGATGGCCAGCCCGTGGCCAACGCGATGGTTGAAAATAACAGCAGCGAAGAAGGCCCCCGCACCGATGCCAGCGGCGCGGTGACCGTGACGCTGGTCAAAGGCATTAACCGCCTCGCCAACGACCTCGACATCAATCAACTAGCCGACCCCGACGCTACGCGCCTCAGCCTTACCGCCGCGCTCGTCTTCGTGGCCGAGTAGGGGGTAGGGCCGCCCGAGCCAGGCCACCCCGGCGTCTTTTTTTAGCGAAAAAAGGCGTTGGGGTGGCTTTTTCGCGCCTACTTTTGGGTATGAGGTGCGCGGTGCTGTTTTGGGGCCTAACTGGCCGCGGCCTGGGATGGCTGGCCGGGGTAGGGCTGGTACTGGCTGGCTGCCAGCAGCCGGCGCAGCTGGTTGCCGCCCGGCCGGCCGCCGCGCCGCCTACTCCCGCCCCGCCGCCCGATTCGCTGCGGCTAACGCCCGTGCCGCCCGTGGCCGGCGTGCCCGACACGCTGCACCGGGTTGTTGCGCAGCTGTACCAGGCCCTGGGCCCCGCCGCCGCCGACCTACGCCCCGAAGTGCTGGAGCAGGCCTGCGTGGGCTACCTCACGCTGCACCCCACCGGCCGCATCGAGCGGGCCGGTGTGCTGGCCGTGGCCGATATGGACCTGCCCAATACCACCGAGCGCCTCTGGGTAATTGATTTGCAGAATGCCAAAGTGCTGCACCGTAGCCTGGTAGCCCACGGCCAGGGCTCGGGCCGCCTGCGGGCGCGGCGCTTTTCCAACGTCGAAAGCTCGGCCTGCACCTCGCTGGGCTTTTACCGCACCTCGGGCACTTACGACGGCATTCATGGCTATTCGTGTCGCCTCCAGGGGTATGATAAAGACGAGAATACCAACGTGTTCGACCGCTACATCGTGCTGCACGCCGCTGACTACGCCAGCCCCGATTATGTGCGCCAGCACGGCCACCTGGGCTACAGCCAGGGCTGCCCGGCCCTGCCGCCCACCCAGTATAAGGCCATCATCAGCACGCTGCGCACGGGCAGTATGCTGCTGGTGAGCGGGCCGGGCCTGGCCTCTCGCTGGCTCGATGGGCCGGCCGCCGGGCGGCGCTTCGTGCGGCGGGGCTGGCGCTGAGTGAGGAATTTTTTTTGGCTCGCAAACCGTTTTATCAGTACCTTGGCGTAGTGTACTGCGTATAACAACCTCTGAATTAAGTAGCCCGCCCCGGCGAGCGCCTACCCCCTTCAATTAGTCGCAAGTGTTATGAAGCATCATCATTCCAGTGTCGTTCAGCGTCAGCGCGATAGCCGTCGCCGCTCGCAGCGCTTGGTTCGGCGGGTATTGCCCTTCGTGGCGTCACTCTTCCTGGCTACCCCCCTGGCTGGCCCGCTGCTGAAATCGTCGGCGCACGCGCCGGCCAAAGTTGCTGCCAAGCGTGCCGTGGCGGCTACCCCCCTGGCCCGCTTCGACGCTACCCTGCATGATACCTATACCCGCCTCGGGGCCGCTCAGCAAGGTCTGCGTTTTGAGGTATTTCAGAAAGCCATGACCGGCTACCTTAACCTGCGCGAAACCGGCCACCTGGCTGCCAGTCAGCAGCACCTCACGGTAGTAGACTTCGACTTGCCTTCGACCGAAAAGCGCCTCTGGGTGCTCGACCTGAACAGCGATAAGATTCTGTTTCACACCCTGGTAGCCCACGGCCACAACTCGGGTGAGAACGGGGCCGACCAGTTTTCAAACACTGACCAAAGCAACATGAGCAGCCTGGGCTTCTACGTGACGGGCCGGGAGTACGAGGGCAAGCACGGTCATTCGCTACGTTTGCAAGGCGTAGACGAAGGCTTCAACACCAACGCGTTTGCCCGCTCCATCGTGATGCACGGTGCGGATTACGTAAGCGAAGGCTTCATTAAGCAAAACGGCCGCCTGGGTCGCAGCCTCGGCTGCCCCGCCCTGCCACTTGACCAATACGCCCAGATTATTGACCAGGTAAAGGGCGGCAGCTGCTTGTTCCTGAACAAGTCGAATGCTGGCTACACCTCGAAGTACCTGAACCAGAATGTAGCCCTGGCGGCACTCTCTTTGAAGCCGGCTACTAATTCGTAATTGAAGACTTTATTTATAAGAGGGTCCTTCTGCCGACGGTGGAAGGACCCTCTTTTATTAGCCCGCGCCCTCCGCGGGCTAAATGTAATTACGGCAGTCGCGCCAGCCGCTGGTGCTGCCCGCCCAGCTCTACCTCGTAAAGCCCAGGCGCGGCAGGGTGGCCCTGCGCATCCAGCCCATCCCAGCGCACCAAATGCGCGCCTACCCCGGCTACCGTGAGCAGCTCACGCACCACCTGCCCCCGCACATTGCGGATAAGCAAGGGAGTAGGGGCTGCCGCCACGTAGCGCTCGTAGCGCAGCCCTACAGCTTCGGAAAAGGTACGGCTGTCGGGCACGGTCAGCGTCAGCGTTTCGGGGTCGGTTTGGGCGGCGGGGGTAGTAAGTAAGCGCAGACCAGTGAGGATAAGAGCAGCCTGCTTTACAAGTGGAAATTCCAGGTTGATTTCGTGCCGGGCCGCATCGAACTGCCACGCCGAAGCAGCCAGTGGTTGGCCCCCGAGCAGCACGGCCGTGGGCGCGGCGGCAGCTCGCGCCACCCGTAGCCGCACCAGGCGTTGGGTCGGCGCGCCGGGGTAGGTGCCCGCCACCGTGTTTGTGATAAGGAGTTGATTAGCTGCTATTTTACTAGTGAGCCGAATAGTAGCGTACTGCTTCTGCCCCAAGGCTCGGGCCGAATGCCCATCATCTTCATACACCGTGAAAAGAGAGGCCGGCACGGCCGCATCGGGGAAATAGCGCACTTGCAACGTATCGGGCCGGAAAGCCGCCGTGCTGGGCCGGTACGCCGTCATGGGCACGAAAGCGCCGGCGCGGGCCAGCAGCGGAATGTGGCCCAGCGGCGCGGGCAAGCCAACCGGCTGGCCACCGGGCAACGTCTGGCCCGATTCGAAATCGACCCAGCCGCCGGGGGTAGGGGGCAGCACCACGTTGCGCCGCCGCTGGCCCGGCTGGTTAACGGGCGCCACGAGCAGGTTGGGGCCAAGCAGGTACTGGTCGCCGGGCGGTGCTGAATTTAGAATGGGGAATGAAGAATTAGGAATTGGAACCCAGCCGCTGGTAGTTGCGGAATTAGTCGGCGCGGAGGCAGCACCAGTGCCCCAGTCACCGCCGGATAATTCTTCATTCTCCATTCTTAATTCCTCATTAAACGAAGTGTAGTCCATTGCCCGCGCCAGCGGCGCGCCGGTCAGCGTATTCTGCGCGGCCAGGGTGTAGAGGTAGGGTAGGAGCTGGTAGCGCAAACGCGCATAATCCCGCACGATGCTTTGGTACGGCTCGGGATACGTGTAAGGTTCGGGCGCCACCACCTGGTCGGAGTGCGGGCGCATGATGGGGCAGAGCGCCGCCAGCTGGAGCCAACGGGTGTACAGCTCGGGGTCCTGAATGGCGTTGGCCCCGAAGCCGCCGGCATCGGAGTGCATGTAGCCTACGCCCGCCTGGCCCATGCCCAGCATGATGGGCACCTGCGCCTGCAAGCCGCTCCAGGTGCGGCTGATGTCGCCGCTCCACGGAAACACCGAGTTGCGCTGCATCCCGGCCCAGCCCGAGCGCGCCAGGTTAAAAAGCCGCTCGTTGGGGTATTCCTGGGCGTAGTTATCCTGAAAAATGCCGGCCCAGGTGATGCCGTAGGCATTATGCACCTGCGGCGCGATGCCCAGCGCGTGGTGCATGGCCAGCGGGTGGTTTTCGGGCTCGCCGAGGTCGCTCCACCAGCCGGCCGCGCCCTGGTCGTGCAGGCGGCGGTACTGCGCCCACAGCCAGGTGCGCGCCGCCGGCTTAAACACGTCGAGAATACTCGCCGGCCCGGCCCAAAACGAGCCCACCGTGAATGGCCTACCCCCCGCCGTGGTGCCCGCCAGCCCTTGCGTGCGCACGAGGCTGTCGTTCAGAGAAGTACGCATTACGTAAGGCTCCGAGATGAGAATAGTGTTGACGCTCTGCGCTTTGAGGTCGCGCATCATGCCGGCTGGGTCGGGGAAGTTGGCCGTGTCCCACTGAAAATCGCCCTGCCGGGTGGTGCCGCCGAACCAGAACAAGTCGAGCACCAGCGCATCGAGCGGGAAGTCGTGGCGGCGCATCTGCGCGGCCGTGGCCAGCGCCTCAGCCTGGCTGCGGTAGCCAAAGCGGCTCTGAATGAGACCCAGCGCCCAGCGGGGGGGTAGGGGCTGGCGGCCCGTAAGCGCCGTGTAGCGGTCCAGGATTTCGGCCTGGCTGCGGCCCGTTACCACGAAGTAGCTCAGGCTGTTGAGGCCCCGCGCGCCGTATTCGAGCACATCGGCCTGCTTTTTTCCAAGGTCCAGATAACCAGCCGCGTAGTGGTCGAAAAGCAGCAGGTAGCCCCGGCTGCTGAGCACCACGGGTAGCGTCACGTTCAGGTTTTGCTCGCCGTTCTGGTAGCCGTAGTGGGCCTGGTTATACAGCTCCAGCCGGTAGCCGCGCCGGTCGAGGGGTAGGGCGCGGGCGCCGGTACCGTAGAGCCGCTCGCCCGGTGCGAGGCGAAAGCGGACGCCCGTGCCAGCTAGCTCATCGGCGCGGCTGGGCGGCGTGTCGGCGTCGGGCTCGGCAGCGGGAGGTAGGCGGCGGAAGGCGGGAGTGACTTCACTAAAAGCTGCTCCATCGGCCATACCATCGCCATGTAGGGTAATGGCTAGCGTTTTTTTATTAATGCTGACCGATTGGCAATTGACAGTAAACGTTAGCTTGTCGGGGTAAACTTCTACTCCCGAGCACACGTCGGGTCCATATTTCTTAATAATAGCCGCTGGGGGCGGGCCGTCGCAACCATGCTGGCAATACGATTCATATTTGACTGGCTGCGGCGGTTGCACCACGCTCACCGACGAATCGGCTTTTGGGGTCCGACCGGGCGCGAAGTAGCTGATTTTGACTACCCCCGGCGCCCAGGTTTGAATACGCCGCGTGCTGCCATCGGTGGCCCTGACTTCCAGCATCAGCCGCACTGAGTGTCCATTTTTATCAAAGTCGTGGTACACTCTATGCGACTTATACCGCCCGCCCGGCACCTCGCGCGCCAGCACCGGGCGGCGGCCAAACGGGTCCTGGGTGGGCGGCCGGTCGCCCTCGCGCTGGGCGTGGGCGGGGGCGGCGAGTAGCACCAAAATGGGCAGCAGCCAGCCGGCTCGCCAGAAAAACAACGTACGCATAAGGCAGGGGTAGGAAGCGGCAAAGGTCAGCACGGCGGCCCCAAAGCCAATAAAACGGCCGCGGCGGACGCAGTCGGCGGCTTTTTGAGCGGCAGCAACCAACGTGCTTGCCCTGATTTTTTGGCCTGGTACTCATCTGCTTCGTCTGGATTAAGCCCGACCTTTGCCCGACTCGCTCTTTTCTACGCCGCCCGCTGAGCTAGCCAGCCGGCGGCCGCCTTCATACCAACTACGCATGTTAAGCCCTACCCCCTTCGCCGCGGCGCCCCCGGCCTCGCCCTACGCGGCGGTATTTATTGATTTTGAGAACGTGTACTACTTTCTCAAAAACCATTACCTCGACCCCCAGGACCCCCACGACTACGCCCTCGACCTGGTGCGCGCCCTGCGCGACTCGCTCAAGCGCGAGCAGGGCCTCGACTCGCTGGTGCTCAACGCCTACGCTGATTTCGATAAAATCCCGACCGGCCCGCAGGGTCCCCTCTACCTCATGGGCGTGAGCACGCGCAACGTGCTGGGCACCGACCACAAAAACGCGGCCGATATGCAGCTCTGCATCGACGCGCTGGAGGTGCTCTACACCCGGCCCGCCATCGGCACGTTCGTGCTCGTGGCCGGCGACCGCGACTACATTCCCGTGCTCCAGCACCTGCGCCGCCAGGCCCGGCAGGTAAAAGTGGTAGGCTTCCGCGAAAGCGTGTCGGGCGACCTGCTCCAGATGCTGGGTCAGGAGCACTTCATCGACGCCCGCGAACTATTGCCCGCCGAGCGCCTCCAGGCCCTCGAAGACCACCGCACGGCCCGCCTGCGCCTGGGCCAGGACCTGCGCCGCCTGCGCGAGCAGGGCATGGTGGGGGTGCAGTCGGCCGCCGCCCGGCAGGCTGCTCAGGATGCGGCGGCCAGTGGCATCCCGATTGGGGGCGCGCCCAGTCCGGTAGCCCCCGCGCCGCGCGCTACCCCGGCCACCCGCCCCAGCCTCATGGACCAGCTGCTGCAAGAGCCGCCGGCCACGTTTGCGCCCATCCGCCGCATCACGCGCGACGATGAGCGGCGCTGCCTGGAGTTCTTATTGGAGCAAGTGCAAAAATTTGGTGGTCAGCAGGGTACGTCCGAAATATGGGCCAGCCCCTTCCTGCGTCGCCTCACCGACGTGCTGCCCGAGCTGCCCGACTGGGAGCGCCGCCAGCTCCTGAGCCAGCTGCGCGATGCCGGTGCCGTGCGCCTCGAAAAGCGCGAGGGCGAGCCGCACCCCTTCTCAGTCATCCTCGTCAACTACCAGCACCCCGACGTGCGCGAGCTGAACCCCGGCCCGCTGGAAGAAAAATAGGGGGTAGGAGAAAAAAAGAAAAGAACGTCGGGCTGAATGCAGTGAAGCTGTTTAGGAAGGCGTCAGCACGTCATTCCGAGCTTGCCGAGGAATCTCGCTCACGTCGTTAAACGAGGCCCGAACGACGTGAGCGAGATTCCTCGGCAAGCTCGGAATGACGTGCTGACGCCTTCCACTATTACCAGGCTAGCTGGCGCCGCCCGAGGGGGTAGCCGTGGTGCCGCACTTAGCCGTGCTGGGCTTGGGGTCGCATTTTTTATCGTGGTCGAAGCACGAAGTGAGCGCGAAGCTCATGGCGAGCGCCAGCAGGCGCAGGTAGGTAAAAAATTTGGGCATAACGCGGGTTAGGTTGAAGGAAGTTGAAAGAAAAAGAGGGGGTAGGGCCAGGGGTGCCAGCCGGACCCAAGCGGCCGGCCCGCAACTGCCCGCAACTGCCCGAAAAGATGCAGCCTTTTCGCGAAACTCCAACCTGCTCAGGCTATTGGCCCAGCTCAAAGAGGGGTAGGGGCTGGAGTTTGGCATATTTGCCGCCCATTTTATCCAACTCCTCCCGGTGCAGTTGTAAGTAATTATTGTAGGCTTTGGCGGCCGCGTCGTAATGCGCACGGTAGCTTACCACATTATTATCGGCCAGCTGAATGGCCTCCACGTAGTCGCGGATGCGCTCGGAAGGGGCGTTGCCATCGGGCGCGGCAAGGGGGTACACGATTTTCAGCACCGAGTCCTGCACCGCGTCGTAGTGGTCGATAAGGGCCGACGAGGCCATCGTTTGCCGGTCGTAGCGCTGGGCCTGAATGCGGGCGCGGGCCTGGCGCAGGCTGGCCAGCCGGGCCTGGTTGGCGCCGGGATACTTGCTGAGGTCTTGCAGCAACTCGCGCAGGTCGGCCAGCTTCTTGTCGTCGCTGGTCATCATGCGCTGCCAGTTCACATCGGCCGAGTCGCGCAGGATGTCGAACTGGGCCCGCACGGCCGCCGGCGAGCTGGGGCTTTCGGTGGTAGTGGCAGTGGTAGAAGTAGCGTCGGGCTTGCACATGGGCAGCACGGCGAGGGTCAGCAAGCTGGCGAAGAGAACGGCTTTCATGAAAACCAAACGAATAACCCGGCGGTAATAAGGTGCCGGCGGGCACACAAATTACGGCCACGAATGCCCAGATGCCCGCGGTAGCGCGAACTTTGTAGTTCGCGTCGTGCTTAGCAAGCACCGCTTTCCGCGCAACGCGAACTACTAAGTTCGCGCTACATTTCTTTCCCTATGGCTGATTTAACGCCCCTTTCCCAGCTCGGCGAGTTTGGGCTCATTCGCCGCTTGCAGCGCGACATTACCCTCACGCAGGCTTCTACCATCCTCGGTATTGGCGACGATGCGGCCATTCTGGCCCCGCCGGCCGGGCAGGAAGTGGTCGTTTCGACCGATTTGCTGGTCGAGGGTGTGCATTTCGACCTGTCGTTTTCGCCGCTCAGGCACCTGGGCTACAAGGCGGTGGCCGTCAATGTGTCCGACGTGGCCGCCATGTTTGCTACCCCCACGCAAATTGTAGTGGGCCTAAGCCTACCCCCCCGCTTCACGGTGGAGGCTGTGGAGGAATTATACGCCGGGATGCGCCTGGCCTGTGAGGCCTACGGCGTGGACCTGGTGGGCGGCGACACCACCGGCAGCCGCGGCGGGCTGGTTATTAGTGTCACGGCGCTGGGGCAGGTGGCGGCCGGCCAGGCCGTGCGCCGCTCGGGCGGCAAGCCCACCGATATTCTGTGCGTGAGCGGCGACCTCGGCGGCGCCTACCTGGGCCTGCAAGTGCTGGAGCGCGAAAAGCAAGCCTTCCTGGCCGACCCCGAAACCCAGCCCGAGCTGGACAACTACGAGTACATCGTGAACCGCCAGCTCAAGCCCGAGGCGCGCCTCGACATCGTGCACGAGTTGCGCGAGCTGGGCGTGTACCCCACCGCCATGATTGATATTTCCGATGGCCTGGCCTCCGAAGTGATGCACCTGTGCGCCGCCAGCGGCACCGGCGCCCGCGTTTTCAGCGAGTACCTGCCCCTGGCCAACCCTACCCTCGAAGCGGCCGCCGAGTTCAACCTCGACCCCATCATGGCCGCCCTCAACGGCGGCGAAGACTACGAGCTGCTCTTCACCATCCCGGTTACCGACCACGCCAAGATTAAAAATCACCCCGATATCACCGTCATCGGCCACCTCACCGAGCACGACGACGCGGTGAACCTGATAACGAAAGCCGGCCAGGCCGTGCCGCTGCGGGCGCAAGGATTCAACCACTTTTAACCGCAGATTCAAACGGATTAAACGGATTTCGCAGATACGCCCCTGCGGGGCTGACTATGCCGGCTATCAACTCATGGTAGCAAGTAGTCAGCCCCGCAGGGGCGTATCTGCGAAATCCGTTTAATCCGTTTGAATCTGCGATTTAGTCTTCGGGGTAGGGGATGTATACGAAATTCGTAAACTCCTCATCTACCACAAACAGGCAGCAAAACTCGTCAGGGTTTTTCCAGGTTTCTTGAAAATCTGCGATTTTCTCGGGGTCCACGATGCCTTGCTGGGTCAGGATTTCGAGGTAGCTGGCGAAGACGTGCCACTGCAAATCCAGCTCGTCGCCGTTGATGAGCAGGCTGCCGAGCTGCACCGTTTGGCGGGCAAACACGAACACCGGATACTGCGAAATCTCGCGCTTGCGGATTTGGTAGGAGGCTTCCTTTATAGTGTCGGAGGCGGTAGCAAAATCCTTGGTAATCGTGCCCAGGTATTTGCCGTTTAGCTCGGGGTCGTTGAAGTAGTCCATTTACTATTTGGGGTATCGGCGGGCCACTTTTTCCAGCAGGGCTACTATTTCCGGGTCCTTCGCATTCTCGGCCCGCAGCTTTTGGAAGAAGGCGCTGATTTCCCGCTCTTCTGCTTCGGTGCGGGGCTGGGAATAAATAGGAGTGAGGTCAATGCCATCGGGTTCAAATCCTAATTTGTGGCGGGTAGGTGAGGTAGCCATAGGTAATAGAAAACGGTGCAATCAGGAATCTAGTAGCAATTGTTTGAGCCGGACGCCGCGCAAGCGCTCCAATTCATCATTGAGCTTTTCGCGCCGTTCGAGGGTAAGGTCGGCGCGGGCCAGTTCCTTACGCACGTCATCAATTTCCTCGTTGATAATCAACCGGACATCGGCGCGTTTGCGCTGCTGAATCTTCCAACTGATGAAACGGCCAATGGCTACCCCAGACTAACCGCACTATGTGAGTTGTCGGCAAATATGAGCTAGGAGTTGCTCTAAGGAGGCATCGTTCCATCCGAGCCGCTTGCGTTTCTTCTTGAGACTGACCCGCATGGGGTCCA
>JAABUK010002848.1_pt1 | contig 30353 bp, 58 predicted proteins | sample 5559141 | NCBI WGS metagenome assembly JAABUK01 (sample SAMN10711869, study PRJNA513367) | rock metagenome | isolation source: Antarctica rocks | place: Antarctica: Victoria Land, Pudding Butte nord | collected 2016-01-03
GCAGTGCTGATCAAAACCTGTTGACAAGCTTCAAAGCACAGTTCAACGAGCTGAAGAAGGTACAACACCTGTTACGGGCACTGCAAAGCTTGTCTTGGGTCTTGCAAAGCGATTTTGCAAATCTGCAACCTGTTACAGCGCGGTTAACACAGCAGGCCTCAGCTGTGTGATGCGGTGCTGCCCCTTGAGCTGCATAAGCATCATGTGTCAATTATTCCATAGCTATTCAAGCTGCCACCTCATGATTGCCTGGTTGCAGGTCACTGAAGAGGCCAGAGACAATCTCAAGTTCCTCACTACACTTGAAAGGCACTTCAAGAACATCACCTCAGGACCACTGCCTGGCATTCTAGACACTCTGCCTCCTACCATGAATGCACTGCGTATGGTGTGGATCATCAGTCGATATTACAGCGATGACATGCGCATGGGTGCTCTGTTCAAGCGCATTGGTCAGGAAATTGGTGACCGTGTTGAGGCTGCCATTGATGTCAAGGTATGCTAGAAGTTTTGGCCGTCAATGAGGTCTGCATGTACTCAGCATCTATGTTGTGCACTCTCCATAGCCTTTTACCAGCTTGGCCATCACACAGGTTCATATTGTGTGACTTGCAACTGATGTGCTATGCTGAGTCTTACCACATGCACCGTGTTCATACAAAATTGCTGCAAAGACCAAGCAGAGCGTGGTGTGAATGCACATCTTTTGTCTCAGACTGCACCAGACATGGTAACATGACGCTCATTCTCTTCACGCTAAAGATATATTGGCAATGATGCACAGGCAGTATTCAAGATGGTTCCAGCCGATGCTGTCCGCCTGATCAGAACAGGCAAGAGTGTCTTGGAAGGCTGGCACAACACCTACATGCAAGTCAGAGAGAAGATAGAAGTGTCAGGGCGCGATGCTCGCTGGGAGTTCAGCAAGCCAATGCTGTTTGAGCGGACCAACTACATGGCTGAGATCTGCAGTGATCTAAGTGAGATGGTGGAGATAGTAGATGACTTTCACAAGTTTCTAGGTCCTGAGCTCAAGGCTGTCACAGGCGACAGCCAGGTATGTCTTCTGGTTACACTGGCAAATGCCTCTTGAGCTTTGTCTTGACCTTGACAACCAAAGCCTTCCCTGCAAAACTTTGGTGATGGCAACAGCATTTGTCATTTTGTTTGCACACTTGTTTTGTCACAGACACCTAAGCTGAGCTGAGCTGTCTTGGCATGCTTTTTTTGGGGATGGTCAGCAACAACATTTTAATTGTTATGTTGTTATGTCATGATTCAAACTATGCCTGTTGACTCAGCCCTCTTATCTCGTGTAGGGCATAGACCTGGTCATCAAAAACGTGGAGGCAATGGTGCAGCCAGTGGAGAGTCTGGAGTTCCCAATTTTTGAGAAGTCCATGGCTGCTCAGTGGCAGGCCATCAAGGCACTGTTCATGAGTAGCAATGAGAACATCAAAGACGCCACAAGGGAGCTAATTGATGTCTCCTTCAGGCATGTGGCACAATTCATCTTGAATTTGTGCAGCTGCTGGCATGTCCTCCTGCCTGCCAAGCAGCAAAGCTGCTGCAACCAGCACATCCTTTGTGACACGCATGAGACAACCTGTCAGGTTTACTGCTGTGTTGCATGAACTGCAACCCATCAACACAAGCACTTGCCCACTGATTCAGCTTTTGCACATGTGCAGGAAGTTGCGCAGTGCCGACGCTGCCTTTGAGCTTCTGGAAAGCTTCAAGTCCATCAAGTCCAGAGGCGCCATCCGCAAGCAGATGATGAACAAAATGAATGACATTCTGCAGCAATTCAGGAGGGAGATTGACACTACCACAGCAATCTTTCATACACTGCAGGTTTTGCTTCAACTTTCTGATCACAGCTGTGCGGAGCATAGCAACTACGTATGGTCTATGTCGTACTGAGTTGCTAGTTTGCCTACCAGGCCTCAGTGACTCAAGATCTTCTAAATGCATCTTGTCTTGTTGATTAATGAGATGGCACAGAGCCTGTTGCAATCATGCGCTGAACATCTTGCAGCCTCGCCTCAAGGCCGGTTTGTGGTCTTGCAGGATGCTCCACCCCTGACGCGCAACATGCCTCCTGTGGCTGGCTCCATCAAGTGGAGCCGCTCACTTTTTGCACGTGTCAAGCAGACCATGCAGAGGCTGCAGGATGTGGAGGCAGAGCTGCTACAAGGAGAGACAGGCCAGGAGGTGACTTGCACGGCTGGCAACAACTGCTGGCACATGTTTGAGTACACGCCATTGCAGACTGGCCATAGCCGTCTGCTAAACAGACCTTGCATTGTTGATCTGATTCTAGTGCTGACTGTGTCATGCCATGTTGCAGCTAACCCAGCTGAGCTGAGCTGCAGTTGGCTCATCTGCATCTCCCTTCACCGCCCAACCTCACCAATCCTCCTCTTCTGCCAACATCTCAGTCATGCTGAAGCCTTTCAGCATACGGTCAAGCACCAGGTCATGCATTCTGAGTCATGAGACCAGAGCTTCAAGTTGTAGGCTCAACTGCAGGTGAATGCCAAGTACATGGCTTTGGCTAGGTCTATGCTGTCGTATGAGAAGCAGTGCTTTGGCCAGTGGCAGGAGAAGGTAGACCAGATTGCCATACAGCATCTCAAGCTGCCTATTCTGCAAGAAGGGGTCGACGGCAAGAGGTATGCTAACATACACTGCCCTTTCTGTACCAGCAAGGCTCAAGTCATGGCAGATTGTCTGTGTGAAAGGCAATATGATCAGAGAAAGTTGGAAGTCGTCTGCAACAACAGGCCTGCAAGAATTTGTAACAATGATGGCAAACTTGTCTGCAGGATCACTGTCAACTTCTCGATGCAGCTGACACACATCATCAGGGAGACACGGTATCTGGACCGCATGACTTTCACCATACCAGAGTATGCTCTCAATGTCACCCTGCAAGAAGACAGGTACCTGCAGTGTGTGGATGGGCTGACAGACATGCTTGAGAGGTATTACAAGGTATGCTGATGCTGCCTGCCATGCAAAGCCTTCTTGTCTGTGTTACTTTGGTCACAAGGCTGCATGCTTTTTGTAAATTGACCAGTTCATATGTGCATGTGAGCTCAGCTCAGTCTAGGCTGTATCTATGCCCTGTGACTTGCATGCACCTCTCATGCACACAGCATGTTGAGTCTTGGTATCCTTGCAAGCATGATCTGGAAGCATATGCACACCAATGCCAATCAGAATGCTGCACCAAGCCTCCTCACGACTGGGTCAATAGTGTGCATCACATGATCCTGGGCAGCCCGGTATAATACTTGGCTTGTCATGAAACTGACGCTGAAAGGCGTAGTCTTTTCTTCTGCATCACATGATGCCTGAATATAGGACTTGGTACACATGTCATTTGGCTCATGACATGCGCTGTTTTGTTTGCAGGTGTTGGACCGTTTGACCCCAGTTGAACAGCAGCTGCTGTCCCAGCGCCTGACTCAGCTGCGGCATGTCTTGGACCCGGGCTTCAGTCCCCTCAACTGGAACTCCTTGGGCATCCCTGACTTTGTTGCAACATGCAACAGGGTGAGTGCCAAGCCCTGTCACCATCACAAGCACCTCATGCCCATTCTAGACATGCAGCACTTTTGGTGTATGAAGCAAGCGGCATTGCTACAGTTTGTGTGCTGAGGGTTGTTGTGAGCTGAGCTGATTCCATACTCCAAAGCTTTGCATCATCAGCCATACCTGGGCATTGCATGGTCAGGCCTTGAGATTGGTACTGGATTCATGACTACGGCAAGCCAAGGATGATGGCATCCGTACAAATGTGACAAAGGCATTAGTAAAAGAAGTAAACATTCAGTGATCAACTGTTGCCTGCAGGCTGTGAATGAGTTCCAGTCCTTGGTGAGCCAGGTACAGAAGAGCTCCTCCATGGTAGAGAAGGTTGTGTACAGCATCATGACATCCAACCTTGTAAGGGACCCTGCAATGCATGGGAGCCAGGACGTGATGGATCTGCAGGAGCTGTACGATGATCTGGAGCGATTCAGGCTGGAGGTGAGATTCCCCTAGCCTGCATCGACTCAACTTGTGCTATAGGCAGCATGGCAGGAAGTGTCAATTGTCAACAACAGACCTTGCTATTATGGCACCTTCTGATGGATGGATGTTTACAGTGTCATGTGAGGTTTCCTGACTAATTTCACAAGTTACTTCTCTGGACTCTGGGCATTCTGTGTAGCTGAAGTAAGTGCGTTAGATGCATGCCTGCCTGATCATAGAGAGGGCTTTTGCATCAGTCACTCCAGCAGCTATGGCACGAATAAGCCTTTGTGAGACTCAGGCGCTGCTCTGTCTGCAGGCAATCGAGGAACTTGTCAAGAAGTACAAGACTGTAGGTGGACTGCTGCGCAAGATCGAGGAGGTAGTGAGTGGCACCAACAATGGCAAAGCTCCACAGCTGGCTGGCTACTATGCTTACTGGGAGCGCAGCATCTTCACTGCCTTGAACACCATGGTCCTGACTGCCATGCGAACTCTTGTCACAATGCTTCATGCTCGCAGTGCCAAGAAGGCTGCATCTGCTGGCCTGCAAGCTCGCCCTCCTCTCTTCAAGGTAAACAATTTTGTGCAATGCTGCAGAATGGTAAATGCTTATGTGGTGAGGCAACACTGTTGATATGTAACACACTTGTGGTGAAGCCTTTTGCTGACTTGTGACAATGAGTCTGGCATGACATGCCACTGACATGTTATGCCTGGTTCTAGCGTGGGTGAACTTTCGCGTATCTGTCAGAGTTTCCACTTGTGCTTCATGGCTGCTCATGCTGTTCTTGTATGCAGGTCACCATGTATCTGAACAGTCCTGAAATAGTAGTCCAGCCCAGTGTGAATGATCTCAAGAAGGTCTTGGGCCGCCTGGCACGCAATCAGGTGGAGAGCAGCAAGCCCTTTGTGCGCTGGATGAGTGGCACTTGCATTGAGACACCGGAGGTCAGAGGAGCCTCTGAGGATGATGAGCCCTTTGTGCATACATTCTTCACTGATGTCTCCCAGAACCCTCAGATTGTGAAGACTATGCTGAACCTCACACAATCCACACAGAAGGTCATCTTTGGAATCACCAGGTCAGCTGCCTATGTATCTGCGTCATGAATTTGCTTCATATGCTGCCAATAGCATGTGCTGCCAGAATTCATGCTGGAGACAACCATGTACAAAGCATTTGCTTGTGAAGCTCAGAAAACGCCATGACAAGACCATCTGTGCTGTGTCATCTAAGCTGAGCATTCACCAGCATATGCACAATTTGCTGAAGTGCTTCATGTTTCAACTAAGCAGCTCGTGCACGTCTGTTGATTTGTACAACACGTACAACTGGTACTTCATGTCGCACTGGTTTGTACAGTAAGTACTTGATATCCTAATGAGCTTGGATGGCACAGGTATGTTGAGAGCTGGAAACGGCATCAAGCCCTGTGGAAAACTGAGAAGGCCAGCGTGATGGACAAGTTCAAGATGAAGCATCCCACAAATGCAGATTTTGAGGAAAAGCTGGCAAAATATGCCAAGCTGGCAGACGATGTGTGGCGCCAGGCAAGTCCAAGTGCATGCACAATGGCACGCCTGAAGAAACCATTGAACATGTATGAATATGTCTTTCAGGTCCTCGCACTGCAATTGAGCATGTTTCTTACCAGAGCACACATCCCTGTTTGTTAAGGGCACCCACTGTGCATCCCTGACTAAGTCTTAACAGCATACGCACCAGCTATATGAGTCCGATGAAGGTCCCTGTCAAACCTGTTGTTGTCTGTGCTGCAGTCTACCAACTTTGACTTGGAGTTTGTGCACATCAACTGTCAGTCCCTGGCGGCATCTGTGAGGGATGAAGCGCTAGGCTGGGTGCAGGCTCTTAGCCAGTGCATGCGTGAGCTCGACACTCAAGCTCTGGAGGTGACAGCTTCTTGGAGCAACCTGTGCTGTGACCCACCCTTGCTGCTGTTTTGACTCTCCGTCCAACAGCATGCTTGGCAGCTGCCGCAGCATCATGCCGGCCATTAAACTTCATCCTTGCCTATCCTGCTGCAACTTTCTACCTGCTTCAATTTCCTTTTTGGGGCTCAACCTGAGACTGGTGGGATTACTAATATACAATAATAGCACAGTCCACTTTCTGCGTGCATGTTCTGTTCAGTAGATATGCATATGGTTCATAACATGAATATGGTTTTACAGAAGCTGAGAGAGCAGCTGAAGAGTCTGGAGGAGGAGCTGCACAAGACTCCAGTCACCCTGGAGGAGCTCAAGCAGGTGCTGAACATCATCAACACCATCAAAAGCACCAGCATGAACATGGAGCTGCGCTACGTGGACCTTGAGGAGCGCTTCAGGTATGTCAGCTCAACCCCCTCAGGGCATACTCCTGTCCCATTTGCTGTGCTGTTGTGCTGGTGCCACAAGTACTGCTCCCATGAGCTGTGCCATTGTGCTGATGCCACACTTGCTGCTCCCAGAAGATGCACAATGATACTGATGGCACGCACATTGCTCCCATTTGCTGAGGTGTTGTGCTCATGAATCTGACCTTTGCTACGGTGGTAACTGTGGCAGACAAGGAGTCTGGCAAGCTGTGCAGACTTAGCTGCAAGCTCATCCCCCACCATGCTCTGCATTCACAGATGAAGCATGCAGCTAGGGTCAGTGAGCAGTGCATCTTGATGTGCATTGACTTGTGGTGACAAAGCTGGCTAAACCTGCCTTACATCTTGATCTCAGGACACGAGTGCTGTATGCCCCTGCTGAAAGCCGGGCTGTTCTGGAGACAGAGTACACAGATGCGTGCGGCATCCGCCCTGCTTGGGCTGACCTGGTGGACCAAGCTGGCCTGGTGGACTTTGACCTGTCTGAGACCAAGACGGCCTTCTCAATCACCACCCGCCAACAGGTCACACTGCTCCTCCTCTCCAAATGGCAGTCAATCCAAGCACTTTTGATGTGCTTGCTTTCCGATTGCCGCAATGGCAGTCAAACCAAGCACTTTTGATGTGCTTGCCTTTCAAGTGTTACTCCTCTCTGTATGGCAGGCATAGCAGGCACTCTTACAATGCTTGCCTTCCTCATGCTGCTCCTCTCTGTATGCCAGTCAGATCAGGCTTTGTTCCAGCACTATTGCTATGCTTGCCTTTCAATTGTGTGGCAGTCAGATGAGGCTACTCTGTGATGCTTGTCTTCCAGTCCACAAACAAAAACCTTATTGGCTCACAGAATGTGCTGCACAACATGACTCTCTCTCTTATACAGACGCTGATCTGACACAGGTCACAGACTTCCAGGGAGTGGCATCAGAGTTCCTGCAGCGCCTGAAGACCACAGGACCTGGCCTGCCCAACACAGACCTAGCCAAGGGCTTAGAGCTGCTCAAGAAGTTCCAGGTGCTTACAGCAGCTTTGTCGCTTCTGACTGCACATGCAGCTGCCTGCAAGCTGCCTGTCATCTTTGTGTCTTCCTTGCAAGCATCTCTCTGACTGCTGCTTTGGCTGCTTGTAAAGCTTGCTGGACTTTTCCTCGGTGCATTGGTGAGTTGTACCATTCTGCCGATGACATATTACCCAAGTCTGCTGGTTCCGTGCAGGAAGAGGCAGTGGCTGTCAGTCAGCAGAGGGAGCAGCTGGTGTTAGCTGAGAAGCTCTTTGGCATGGACATCACCAGCTACCCAGACCTGATCCAGGTATGTGGAGTCAGGCTACTTGATGCATGTCGGCATGTCTGCAAGGTCTGCAGCACTGTGCATTCTTTCCTCTGCTGCTCCACACAGGTTGCAGTGATTGCAGTCTGATTGCACCAACTGCAGTCTGACCAGACTTTCTTGGCTGCTGTGCAGGCTGAGGCTGAACTGAAATGCTTAGGGCAGGTCTATGGAGTGTATGCAGAGCACGCTGACAACGTGCGTCAGTATTCACAGCAGCTCTGGGCTGACCTGGACATCACTCGCATGGTGACTGGCACAGATGAGGTGGCTAAGAAGTTGCGCGCCCTCACAAGCTTCAAGTTGCTGCCAGTCTATGAGGCTGTGGGGAAGGAGATCCAGGGCTTCAAGAACTCACTGCCCCTCATGCGTGACCTGAAGAATGATGCACTGCGCAAGCGGCATTGGGATCAGCTGATGGCCGTCACAGGTGTGCACCATTCCTGTGCTGTGAGCTGCTGTCTTGTCAACAGCTGTCAGAATGCCACAATGCCAGGCCACGGAAACGGTAGAGGCGGCAGCTGACAGCTTCATGAGTGAGTTTGCGCATGAACCTGCATAATTTCATGCACCATAGGCTGTAGCATGGTAACCTACATGCTTTCATGCACCATATAATGCGATGTGGTAACTGATGTTGCGGCACATATGCCACCTGCAGCAGTCCTTCAGTGTGCCGACAGTGATTGTGTGCTGCAGGCCAGAAGTTTGACATGGACCCCAAGACGTTCACACTGGGCAATATGTTTGCCATGCGACTGCATCAGTATGGCCCAGACATCTCAGAAATCACCAATGCGGCCATCAAAGAGCTGACCATTGAGACTGAGCTCAAGAAGCTGGCTGATGTCTGGAAGGAGCAGCAATTCGACTTGTTCAAGTACACCAAGGGCGGCCTGGACGACCGTGGCTGGATCTTAAAGAGTAAGCATACTGCACACAGGACCCCATGCATTGCAGCGCTCTGCTCTGCACCTATCTTCAGACATCAACACCTGGGCAGCCCAGTATAATACTTGGCTTCTCATTATATTGACGCCAAAAGGTGTAGTCTCTTCTTTGATGTTTCCTTCTGTGGCATCAACAGATTCCCTACACCGTGAGGAGTTGCAAGATGCAGCACATGCTGCTATTCATGATTAGGCTAGCTTGAAATGCCAAGTCTGGTTACAGCCAGGTGTAAGAGATGCAATCGGCCAGAACCCCACTGTTGCTTTCAAAACAGCAAGTCTGAATGATACATGCCTCACCTGCTGCAGGCACAGAGGAGGTGACGCTTCTGCTGGAAGACATGGGCCTGAACCTGCAGTCCATGATGGCCAGCCGCTTTGTGCGGCCTTTTGCAGAGGAGGTGCGCAAGTGGGAGCAACGCCTCAGCTTGGTCAGCGAGTGCACTGAGATCTGGATGCTGGTGCAACGCAAGTGGATGTACTTGGAGTCTATCTTCATGGACTCTGATGATATCCGGCATCAACTGCCTCAGGTGATAGTGCACACAGAGTGACAACTACAGCCTGCAAGCTCCAACACCCGCATGCTGCATCTGTCAATGCTCACTTGTCTTGGTACACATGCAGCCTATGCCTCATCAGCCTAACATCACAGTCCAGTGGAGCACAATGTGCTGAAGTGTTGCCGCAAGCATTTGGATGTTGTTGATGCGTCACCATATACGCTTGGATGACATTGAAATGTATAAGCAAAGGATTCAAGCCAGATCAGTGCTGATGCAGGAAGCGAAGCGATTTGATGGCATAGACAAGTCCTGGAAGAAGATTATGCAGGACACAGCTAAGAACCCCAATGTGCTGGAAGCTTGCAGTGTGGATGGCAGGCTAGACACTCTGCGCATGCTGAGCGAGCAGCTGGAGACTTGCCAGAAGAGTCTGTCAGAGTATTTGGATACCAAGCGATGTGCCTTCCCCAGGTGTGCAATCCATGCCAACTCTCTATCTGCACTCATGACTTGCATGGCAATGTGCCTTCACCGAGTCAACAATCATGCATACAGGTGCATTACTGGTGTAAGGTGTACAGCTCAAGCAGCATTAGCTGTATACTGCCTGCGCTTAATTGCCATCTAGGCGCATGTTTGCAGGCATGCTAGCCTCCTTGCTTTGGCACTTACTTTCCTGCATAGTGACAACATTGCTGATTTCATGCAGGTTCTTCTTCATTTCAGATGACGAGCTGCTGAGCGTGCTAGGCACAGCTGATCCAACTAGCATCCAGGAGCACATGCTGAAGCTGTTTGACAATTGCGCTAGTCTCATCTTCAACAGAGGCAACAAAGCCGTCACTGGCATGACATCATCAGAGGTCAGATAAGTCTGGTAGCATGCCTCCTTATCTTGTATATTGTCTCAGCTTACTCTGCCATTGTCTACTGCAGACACGCCTGTGTTGCACGCTTTCCTTGGCAAATTTCCTGCTCACATGTATCGTCTTCAAAATTGCAAGCACAAAGAACTGATCATTGGGTTGTGTGTATGTTTTGCAGGGAGAGGCTTTTGACTTTGGCACGCCTGTGGTGATCAATGGTGCAGTTGAGGTCTGGATGTCTGCAGTAGAGAAAGAGATGAGGACCACCCTGCACAGGTCTAGCATGCTCACAATACTGACTGAATGATGCATGCAGCATAGGGTCATTCTGCCTGCATCGCGTACATGGCTATCATCTTGCTGTGTGTGCAGCAGCAATATACAGCAGTGCCTGTTGTTGGCAAAAGACTAAAAAAACTGCAGCATAGATGCCAACAACCACCAGCGCCACCAACAGCTTGGTCACAAATGCAGGACAACAAAGGAAGGGGTGTACATGTATGCTCAGATGCCCAGGAGCAAGTGGATTGAGAAGTGCCTGGGCATGGTCACCCTGTCTGGTAGCGCCATCTGGTGGACATGGGAGACTGAAGACGTCTTCCGACGGGTCAGGGACGGCAATAAATACGCCATGAAGGTACACATACCCTCCCTCAGCCCCTGGGCAGCCCAATACTTGGCTTCTTGTCAAATTGGCGCTGAAAGGCGTAGACTTTTATTTTCTTTTTTACCCTCCCTCAGCTTTCGACACTGAGGCACCTGAGCTCTTGGATCTGTGCCAATGTGAGCAGTGTTGATTTGAGTGGTCTTTCTACTGTTCATTGCATGCGTTGGCTAGATGACCCAAGTATGCAATTTCACTGTCCATGTGCAAAGTTGCTGAGCATATTCTCCTGAAGTCTTTTGCAACTGTGGGTAGCCTTTGACCTGATCTGCAAGTCATGGAGTGCTTTGTGCTTATTGGTATGCCCGTCTGCAGGAGTTGAGCAGCAAACTGACAGGGCAGCTTGCTGACTTGACCAGCATGGTCAGGCGTGACTTGGGTGGAGAGGCACGCAAGAAGGTCAACACCCTCATCATCACTGATGTGCATGCACGAGACATCATCGAGACATTTGTCAGGGACTCAGTCATGGATGCGCGTGAGTTTGCCTGGGAGTCTCAGCTGCGCTACTACTGGGACCGCACTGCTGATGACCTCATGATACGTCAATGCACAGGTAAATCACTTAAACTGGTGCAGCGAGACTTTGAAGCAAAAGCATTGCCTCACTTGTACAACAGAATGCAAACAGCGTCATGTGTGGGCTTTGCGTCCGTGTTAGTGCCTTCAATAAAGAAGCCTGCTGCTGGCAATAGGTACGCCTATATACACAAACTTGATATGTATTGCAGGCCTGTTCCGGTACGGCTTTGAGTTCATGGGACTGAACGGGCGCTTGGTCATCACAGCTCTGACAGACAGGTATGCCTAGCAGCTTGTCTCAGGCCCATACATTCAACAGCTTGACACTGCCCTGTAGTATGAGCCGTTTGTGTTCCCTGAACTGCTTCAGACCTGCATGGGCTGGCACCAAGGTGACCACAGGTAAACGCTCAAGTGACATGCAGGTGCTACATGACCTTGACCACTGCATTGACATATCGCCTGGGTGGCGCTCCTGCTGGCCCAGCTGGCACAGGCAAGACTGAGACCACCAAGGACTTGGCAAAGTCAATGGCTCTGCTTTGTGTCGTCTTCAACTGCGGTGAGACTTCCACTTGACTTGAGTTTGGCAGTTGTGAGGATTGCACTGAGCAGCAGGTACAGAGCCTGACTGCACTTTCCCATGTAACAAAATGAGGAAGAGGAGAAAATCACCTATGCTTCAGCCACGTGACAACTTTGTTTACAATTTGAAGAAGGCAAAGGTCATGTTTCAAACACCTACAACATTGTTTAGATGGCCTGACAATGGCTTGTGCTTTAGGTTGAAGTCTGGACTAAATTTTCTCATGCAACCCAGCAAAGTGCGCCAGTAGTTTGTGGCCATGCATGACAAAGGTTTGTGCATCAGGTGAGGGTCTGGACTATAAAGCCATGGGCAGCATCTTCTCAGGCTTGGTGCAATGCGGAGCTTGGGGCTGCTTTGATGAGTTCAACAGAATTGAGGCAGAGGTGCTGAGCGTGGTGTCCAGCCAGATCAGGCAGATTCAGGAAGCTCTCAAGAATGGCCTTACCAGGTTCCCTTTTGAAGGTAAGCAATGCCTGCTGTGGTCCCCAGAAGACCTTGTCCCATGATGTTCAAGTGTGCATGTCGTGCACAACAAAGTCAGCCTGTCAGTGTTTTGGACAACCAGGCTGCTGACTTGCATTGCATCCAGTGCAAGCTCAATTGCTGCAGCAGGCTCAGAATGGTATCAGGCAGATGTCACTTATACATATTGTTGACGTTGATGCAGGCAAGGAGATCGCCCTGGATGAGCGCAGCGGTATTTTCATCACCATGAATCCTGGGTATGCTGGCCGAACTGAGCTGCCTGACAACCTGAAGGCCCTCTTCAGGCCTGTCACCATGGTGGTGCCTGACCTGGAGCAGATCTGTGAAATCATGCTCTTCTCAGAGGGCTTTGACACTGCCAAGGTACATGCTTGGCGCACTCTCGCAGACCAAGCCTGTTTGGTGATGCTAAGATGATTGTCATCATACCCCTGAACGTAAGCCCATGTATTTGCAGTCTGACAACTACCTCATAGCTGTTGGACACCACATTGACCCCTTGGATTGCTGCAGCAGGTCATTCACTGCAATTTATCATGCCGCATTGGTGCCTGATCCTTGAAGCCACCTGCAGGTGTTAGCCAAGAAGATGACAGTGCTGTACAAGCTGTCTAAAGAGCAGCTCAGCTCACAGCACCACTATGACTTTGGTTTGCGCGCCCTCAAGTCAGTGCTGGTCATGGCCGGCAGCCTCAAGCGCAGCTCCCCAGACATGAGCGAGGCACTGGTGCTCATGCGCGCCCTGCGTGACATGAATCTGCCCAAGTTTGTGTATGATGACGTGCCCCTGTTCCTGGGCCTCATCAATGACCTCTTCCCAGGCACGCCCTCCTACAACCAGCTTACCTGTGTTGTATCAGCAGGACAGGGCACTGCGTGGCATGATGGACAGCATGTGTAACAAGAAATCCATATCATCATGCAGAGATTGCCAGTTGGGTCTATACCTGTAGCTTTCTGCCTGTTTTGTGTGGGTGAGGTCTTGATGCCCAGCAAACTATCTGCCAGAGCTCGGGCTGCACGACCAAAGCACTGTTATGGCTGGGTTGCTTGCACAGTTGCCCTATAGCTTCACTCCTGTTGAGCCTGTTCCTTCTGACGTGCAGGCATGGACTGCCCAAGGGTGCGCTACCCTCAGCTGAATGACGTGGTGGAAGCTGACTTGGCAGAGCAGGGGTACCAGGTCCTCACTGACCCTGGCCAGCAGGTGGACAAGGTCATACAACTGTACGAAGTGAGTCCTCTCGCGCCCTGTGAAATCGCATTAGCCTGGATGTATGAGCTTTGCTGTTTCACGCTGGTGGCACAGCACAGCAGCAAGATGGATGCACCGGCAGCATATCAGGTCAAGCTGAACTGAGCATGTCAGAAGCTGAATGCAAGGCCATGACTGAAATTCAGCATGAAACTTCACACTTGCAGCTTCTGCATCACAGGTGTTGATGACACGGCACACTGTCATGGTGGTGGGTCAGACAGGAGGTGGCAAGTCTGTTATCCTGCAGACCTTGGCTCGCTCGCAGACCAAGATGGGCAAGCGCACCACCATGAATGTCCTCAACCCCAAGGTGAGCCCATAGTCTCAGCTGCACTAGCCATACAGCTGAATCTGCACGCCTGTATACTATATTAGCAAGCAGACTCCTGGATCCTGGACATGGCTGCAGCATAAGGTACCAGACCTTTGCCAGAGTAGCTTAAAGTCATGGCCAGCAGGGCTGATGGATAGTGTGACGTGCATGCAGGCACTGAGCGTTGCGGAGCTGTATGGAGTGTTGGACACAGACACCAGGGACTGGACAGATGGCCTGCTCTCCAACATTTTCCGAGAAATCAACAAGCCACTGCCAGCTGGCAAGGTGCGCCCACTCAAAGCCGTTGAGATGACAAATGCATTGCATCTTGGTATTTTACCCATGTTTGCTACCGGATATGCTCAGTTCCATGATGTTGTCCTTCATGAGGCACAGCTGTCTTGCCAGAAGCTGCTGTCCTTGCAGCCAACTGCCTTCAATGGTCCCAACATGGCTCACAACGGCACTGTCACCATGCACATATGGATGCACACTGTCATGATTGCACTCTGCAGGATGAGGCCAAGTATTTGGTGTTTGATGGTGATGTGGATGCTGTGTGGGTGGAGAATATGAACAGTGTTATGGATGACAACCGCCTTCTGACACTGCCCAATGGAGAGCGCATTCGCCTGCAGTCGCACTGTCGTTTGCTCTTTGAGGTGATACTACAAAACATTTCTCACACAGACAAACCAGCAACTTGTCCAGCATGGAACCAGTGTCTCAATTCCACCTCTTTGGGAACATTTCCAGTGTTCTGTTTGCATGTTCTACTTGAGCTACTAGCTCCATACAAACATTGCCTATGTCACATTCCACTGGCAGCATTACTCCTCCTGATTGCCACTCCTGTTCAGGTGGGTGACCTACAATATGCTTCTCCAGCCACAGTGTCTCGGTGTGGAATGGTCTTTGTGGACTCGCGTAACCTGGGGTACATGCCATTTGTCAACACCTGGCTGGCTTCCAGGTATGCTACCATCCCCAGGCATCACAGCACTTCAGTCGGTCATGATGTGTTCCATACGTCCAGGCAATACAACAGATTGTTTACTGCACATAAATGCTGCTATGCCGAACATCTGCGGCACAGAGTCACTTGTCATGGCCTCTGTGAGATCACTGCTAGTGGCAAGGTCAATTGTTTGCGGCGCACTGCAGGAGCAACGCTGCAGAGGCAGGCTTGCTGAAGCAGCTGTTTGCCAAATACGCTGCTCCGGCTGTGGACTACGTGCTAGAGGGTGTGGACGGTGGGGAGCTGGTGCAGAAGTTGAAGCTCAGCATCCCTGTTACCAACCTCAACCTCATCACACAGCTGTGCCACCTCCTGGAAACCCTGCTCTTGGACAGCGGTCACTACACTGACCCTAATGTGAGCGCATGCCCTCTCACATCATTACCCTGTGACACAGATGTGCTTGACAAAAGCTGCACGACCAATGTAGGCAACGCAGCTGTGTGCAAACATGGCCATCCTTACGCCGCTGAGCAGACAGTTGCATGCAGGTTCTGGAGGCAATATTTGTGTCCTGTTGTGTGTGGAGTTTGGGGGCTTGCATTGTCCAGAGGCCAGGCTGTGAAGACCGTGACAGGTAACTAGACCTGCATGCAACAGTATATCCCATTCAACCTGGACTGTAAAACCTGCCTGCTGCATCTTCTCACCTGCAAAGATGCATGCTGCATCTTCTTATCACAAAATCTTGAACAGATGCACACATGTATCTTGTGCACAGATGCGCATCTCAACCCCATGTTCTGAAATGCAGGTTCAATGACTTCTTGTGCCACACATCTGGCATGGGCACAGTTGATCATGAGAAGGTCTTGGTTGGCAACCTGCCAAGCAAGTCTCTGTATGAGTACTGCTTTCACCCAGACCAGCAGTGCTGGAAGGTAAGCATCTGCCTGCTGCACAACAGGCACAAACTGGCAGATGCAGGACCTCCTGCTGTTGCATCATCAGCACGCAATTGGCACTCTGCAATAGCAGCTGTGACTGAGAGTGTGGAGGCTTGACTGATCATGCCTGCACAGCTCAATCACAAGTGTGTATGCCTTTTGCCTCCTTTGCATGTGCCAGGGATCGTGCATGTTTGCTGATGCATGGCACCCAAAACATCAAAGCAGGCTTCCCGCCACTTTGTACTCCTCAAGCACTGTGTGTTAGTGCATGTTGGCTCACAGAACTAGGGTTTAGGCACACCTAGTAGGTACCTGGCAAGAACGATTGGCTGGAACGCCTGTGAATAATCATCATCAAGCACTGTGTGTGTTGCCGTACAGTCTTGGAACAGCCAGGTCAAGGCCTACACGCCACCAGTAGATGGCATGTTCTCCAAGATCCTGGTGCCCACTGTGGACGTCGTGCGTTCAACGTGGCTGCTCAGCACCACTGTGGGGGCGGGCAGGCCCTGCCTCTTTGTGGGAGAGTCTGGGACAGCCAAGACGGCTACCATCCAGCACTACCTCGGCACATGGACTGCCAACACCAACATTGTGCTGAACATGAACTTCTCTAGCCGGACCAGCTCTCTTGATGTCCAAAGAGCAATTGAGGTAATCTTGAATGCACGGATTGTCTTGCTGGCTTTTGCAACACTGTCCAAGAATACATGGCATCGATCATTCTGTTTGACCCACAAATTGTAGCAGCAACAGAGGAGTACAAAGTTGCTCTGTGAAGATGCAAACACGTGATCCACAACATATAACATTTGGCAAATTCGTGTATACACAACAGGATGGCACAGAGAAGCGCACCAAGGACACCTATGGCCCACCCATGGGCAAGCGCCTCATGATCTTCCTGGATGACCTCAACATGCCTCGCATGGACCAGTATGGCACACAGCAGCCAATCGCCCTCCTCAAGCTTCTCATTGACCGCAAGGTAGGCCTTGCTTCATGCTCCTAACCTGCACAGCATGCCTGCCTCCCATACGTATCACACCTCATCATTTGCAACGAAGTAAACATTAGGTGCCATAAAATCTCTCCAGGCTGACCTAGTCATCTGCCCACATGTAGCATGGCCATGATTGCCATTGCCCAAAGCAAAAGCATGCTAATGTTGGCAGTTTGCAGCTGAGGCTATGCTGCATAACATAGCAATGCAGGTGTACAGTGCAGGAAACATGGCATGTTGGTTGCAGGGCTTCTATGACCGTGGGAAGGAGCTGAACTGGAAGAACATGAAAGACATCCAGTTTGTCGGGGCCATGGGCCCGCCTGGGGGTGCCAGGAACATGCTGGACCCCCGTTTTGTGTCTCTCTTTGATGCCTATGAGGTCCAGTTTCCCAGCAACTCCAACTTGCAGACCATTTACACATCCATTCTTGCTCATCACGTGGCGACTCTGTCTGAAGAAATCAAAGGTGAGCTGGTCTGAATGCTGTGCAGACATCCACATCATTGTCAATTTCTGCTTTATGCTGAGAAAGCCTGTCTGTTCTTGGTTTTCTCTGCGCATTTGTAAAATTTATAGCTACCTATATAGCTACCTAAAGCCTAAATTGTATCTGTGGTGAGGTGACCAGGCCTGCTAGCACATCACAAATGCAGGTTGTCTCAAGGCGTTCAGAGCTTTGCTAAGCACATGACATGCTAAAGGCTGATCATCTGCTCAGTTTGTCCCTGTGTGCAGCCACAAACAACAAGGCAAAAAGTGTTGAGATATTGACACTGGATACATGCAACTCAGGTGCTGCTGGAAGCTTGACTGGGCTAACCCTGGACCTGTACTCCTACATCATAGAGCAGCTGCCACCCACGCCATCACGCTTCCACTACATCTTCAACTTGCGAGACCTGTCCAGGGTGACTGAAGGGCTGCTTCTGGCCAGCCCCATCTGCTTCACCACAGCTGCCCAGTTTGTGCGCCTCTGGAGGAATGAAGTCCTCAGAGTGTTCCATGACCGACTGATCTCACCTGAAGACAAGCAGGCCAGTTGCAAACATGCCACCTGCCAGCTGTGCTCATGTTTGCCTGCCGGAACTACTGCACACTGTCATTGCCTGCTGCTTGAACTTGCATGAATCTAGTTGATGACAAGAGCCTTGTGACTGGCTCTTCTTTGCCACAGCCCTTGGTTCCATGTGATCCAGAAAGTGCATGCGTTCAACCTGGCATAAGACAAAATATACTGATCGTGGAATGCTTTTTGCAGACAGTGCAAGAGAGGATCAGTATGCTGGTACAGTCAAGGTACATGCAGCACACAGAGGCGGTCATGAAGAACCCTATCCTCTTTGGGGACTACCGCTCTGCCAAGAATGTAAGGCTCAATGGTGACCCTTGCTATGGCTTGAACTGCTCACTTTTGCCATGCCTGCTTGGTTGCTTTGCGACTGGGTGTGTGGTTTTGAAATCAACCTGCAAAACATCATTGTAGATGTGCAAAGACTTGTTGAAGGCAACAGAGCAGACCCCTGCTCTGAGCATTGGTGATTCACAGCTCATGGTTGAACCTCATTGGTGTTTCATGCAGGGGGAGGAAGGACGCTTATACGAAGATCTAGGCACATTTGATCTCATGAAGCCTGTGGTCGAGGAGCTGCTGGCTGAGTACAACTCCAAGAAGAAACCCATGAACTTGGTGTTCTTTGATGATGCCATAGAGCACCTCACACGCATTCATAGGATTCTGCGCTTGCAACAGGTGACACGCAGCTGCAATTGCAGCAATGTCACCTCACTGCTGCGTCATCAACAGTGCTGCCTTGCAGCTGTTCTATGTCTGGGCAATGGTTGAGCTGACAGCACAGGAGGTCTATGCATGAGCAGACACACGGAGCAAAACCTTTATGACTGGGCTGCTTGTGTAGGGAAATGCCTTGCTGGTTGGCGTCGGTGGCTCTGGCAAGCAGAGTCTGGCAAAACTGGCGGCTTTCATGTCAGGTTGTGAGGTGTTTGAGATCACCCTGACCCGTGGATATGATGAAACCATGTTCAGGGAGGATCTGAAGCAGCTCTACACTCTGCTTGGGTCTGACAACAAGAAGGTCAGAACAATCATTCTGCATTTACACCCGTGAAGGCTTGCTGTTCAGCAACTTGTTGTGATAGCAAGGCATGCAGTTTGAGCATGCGGCATGTTGCTAGCTGAAAGCTGTGGCATGCATGCCTCGTGGCTACCTACACTCAGTCAGTTTGCTGGCAAGGGCACATGACGTGACCGCCTGGTGGAGCCAAGGGTCATCCAGGGTTCAGGCAACTACTTCATGCTGTACTGCCACATGTCTGACTGCATGTTTATTGGTGAATCATATGGTCACAAACGCCTAACATGTCTGCAGGTCATGTTCCTGTTTACAGATGCTCACGTAGCAAATGAGAGCTTCTTGGAGCTGATCAACAACATGCTGACCTCAGGCATGATCCCTGCCTTGTATGATGATGGGGAGAAAGAGGGCCTAATCAGCGGCATCAGGGAAGAGGTACTCAGATTTCAGGCTGGTTGTGTGCTGTCAAGTTGCGACCTATGGTCAAGATGCTGCAATTGAATCCCATACCTTCAGGCATGCATGCACTGCGTCTTGCTTGAAAATGGTAGCATGAAGCAGTAATCTCAGCGCCTTGGTCGCTGCGATGTGAACTCTATAAGGCTGCCCTGGCTGCCAGCTTGCATGTTGTCAGAGCCTTGTGTATGCAGGCTTGTTGCAACTTGTGTAACAACGCTGTGCAGGCAGTGAAACAAGGGACAAGCGACAGCAAGGAAGCCTGCTGGGCTCAGTTTGTGCTGCAGTGCCGTAACAACTTACACGTGGTCCTGGCCATGTCTCCTGTTGGCGAGACCCTGCGCACCCGCTGCCGCAACTTCCCTGGCCTGGTCAACAACACAGTCATTGACTGGTTTGAGCCTTGGCCTGAGCAGGCCCTGCATTCTGTGGCCACGGTGTTCCTGCAGGTGAGTTCCCTTATATGCCACTGCCTCCAAGCTCAAGGCATCTTTGCACTGCTCAAGCATTTGCATCCATACGTGGCTGTGCATACTTGCACTTTACCGCCTGCTTCAGCGCTGTAGACCACAAATTTACACTTTGTATTGTGTGCTGTCAAACATTTTTGCAGGCGTCTGAACACAGCTGTGATGCAGAGGAGACTCGACAGCTGCCTCACCTTCTGGTCATGCTGACAAGCCTGTATGTGCGCTGATGACATGTGCCATGTAATGCAGGAGGAGGCACTGAGTGCAGAGGTGCGAAGCAGCATTGTATCACACATGGTACTGGTCCACCAGAGCGTGCGCACCTTCAGCACCAAGTTTTTGGAGCAGCTGCGGCGCCACAACTACGTCACCCCCAAGAACTACCTGGACTTCATCCACAACTACAAGCACGCCCTGGCTGACAACCGCACCACCTTCTCAGGCATGGCATCACGCCTGGATGGTGGTCTGCAGAAGCTGATTCAGGTGTTGTAGCCTCTTTGCCCCAAGTTTGGTCTAAGCTGTCTGGATGCCTTCCAGAGCTGATCTTTGTCTTTTTCTATATGGGCTCAGACTTGCTGGCTGGCTAAAGCTTTGTGATCTCCCCCTCTCTCTCTCTCGCAACTGCTTCACCGTTGTTGATGCTGAGTGTGGCTTCAGCTTGCAGTCATAAATCACAGAACGCACAACAACGACATGTGCTTCTATGTGGCATCTTCGTTGCTGAACATGTTGCAGCATGTGCTGCCGATATATTACATAGTGACAGAAGCCTGATGCAGCAGCGAGTTTGTGAGTCATGCTGCAGGCCGCAAGTGAAGTGGACAGCATGCAAAAGGAGCTGACACAAGCCAAGGTTGTGGTGGAAGCTGCCACTCAGGATTGCAATGCCTTGCTGGAGGTCATCACAGTCAGTACAGCAGATGTGGAGACAAAGCAGGCTGTGGCTATTGCTAAGGAAGAAGAGCTGAAGGTATCAGTCAAAGTCTCACATGTATCCTCTGCAAGCTAGAGAAAGGGTCACTGTCTAAATCATTCATGCAAGGCAATCCAGACTGCAGACTCAATGCAGCACATGGCCGCTAGCTGCTGTTCACAATGTCCAAGACCTGAGAACCAAGTCTGAGCAACTCAGCACCTGTTAACCCACTTTGCAGCAATCTGTGGACCCGCACACTCGCACAATCTCATTCAGTTTGTCACTGTGGGCAATCAGCTGTTGGCTCCCATGACAGGTGACGTCAGCAGAGATTGCTATTGAGAAGGGTGAGGCAGAGGTGGCCTTGGAGGCCGCCATCCCTGCACTAGAAGAGGCTGCCGAGGCTCTGAATGACCTCAAGAAGGATGACATCACTGAGATCCGGTCCTTTGCCAAGCCACACATCCTTGTGCAAAAGGTATCTCATCTCACTGACATCTACAGCTGGACTTTTGTCAACCTGTGTCCTAGCTTTGCTGAAACTAAAGTGATTGAAACCCTGGCTTCAAGGCTTGCCTACCATCTGCATTCTCTGAAGAAATTACAGCAGAGAATTATCCAATGCACAAACCAGATTGCTGCATGCCATAGCAGACGATCGTCGTTAGCATGTCAGGTGTTGACACCAGCAATCATGGACCTGGCTGAGAGGCTGCATCTTCTGACCTTGTAAGAATGCAGGTGTGTGAGTGTGTGGTGATTCTGAAGAACCTGAAGGAGGTCAGCTGGGCAGGAGCCAAGTCCATGATGGCAGACACAGGCTTCCTGAAGGGCCTTGTGGAGTTTGACAAAGATTCCCTCTCAGACAAGCAGGCATGAGCTCTTTGTGTGCCGTGTTATGCTTGCCTATCTCACTCCTGTGGAAAGCCCTGTATCACAACACATTCTGCAGTATTTGTTCTGGTGGTTAGCTGCAGCGCGCTGAATATGTTTCATGATTGCTGTTGGACTTCAGCGCTATTTGCAAGGCCTGTCAATCATCGAATCACGCCCAAGCCAGAATCACATTCTGCACCTGGCTGCATTGCTTGCATATCATTCAAGTTCCTCAAGACAGCTGATTGTGCAGGTCAAGAAGGTACGAGAGTACATGAAAGACTCCAAGTTCACTGTAGATGACATCAGGTCAATTTCCACAGCTGGAGCAGGCTTGCTGAAATGGGTTTTTGCCATGGTCAACTACTACAGGTGAACTCCTGACGCATTGCCTCTGCTCACATGACCACAGTGAAGGGCTCACCCTATCTCCAAATGCGTGCTGACAATTTTGCCAAGGGTAGTTGAAAGCTGACTGCAAGGCTGTCTGAGCTGATGGGCTCAACTGCTTCTATTCAACAACTGTGTATTCACTGATAGCACACTCAGCTGCTGCTGCAACACCTGTTTTTGCCAACTGCAGTGTGGCAAGAACGGTTGACCCAAAGCGCAAGAAGGTGGCAGAGTCTGAGAAAAACTTACGGCTGGCTCAAAAAGAGCTGGCAAAGATCAAGGTTAGCCTCTCTCTGTGTGTGTGTGTGTGTATGCGCTTTTCATAATTAGGAACTTGTACGTAGCATCTTTATCCTGATCTCAAAGTACAGATGCTTTCAGGTCCCACAGTGGTGCGCTGAGACAAATTGCTGACAACAGTAAACTTTGCTTGCAGGAAGAGGTGGTGTCATTGAGCGCACAGCTACAGCAGCTGCGGGATCAGTTCCATCAGAAGACTTCTGAGCAGCTGGACCTGAAGGCCAAGGCAGACCTGATGGAGCGGCGTCTCACAGCAGCCTCTAAACTGATTGCTGGCCTTTCGTCTGAACGCATTCGCTGGACGGCAGACATGCAGGTAGCCTTGCTGCGTCACTTGAATTTGACCTTGTTGCATCACTTCACTTTGACCTTGTTGCATCACTTCACTTTGACATGATCTCCAGGAGGATCAAACCTGCAAGAGCAGAACTTGTGCCAGTCCAAGCAGTGAGGTCTCAGCTGCGCATGGAACTTGATATCGGGCATCAGGACATGCAGATTTGTTATAATCTTGTGGCTGGCTTTACACATCAACGACAGCAAAGCCTCAAGTGCCACAGCTGCAGCCATGCCTTGCATCCAGTCCGCATGCACCCATCAAGCACATGCTGGTTTGTTGACGCCTAGTGATGCATGTTGAATAGGCACTTGATGCCAAGAAGGAGCAGCTAGTGGGCGACTGCCTGCTCACCTCTTCCTTCCTGTCCTACTGTGGAGCCTTCACCTATGACTACAGAGACTCCATGGTCTACCAGCTCTGGCTCAATGATGTCACTGAGCGCAAGCTGCCGGTCAGCACTCCTTTCAGGTAATGCTGCTGCTGCTGCTGCTGTCTTGTTCTGACTGTCAAACAGTGAGGTCCAAGCCAACATCCAATTCTTTGGCCATCACAAAGCAGTAAAAGTTGTTGGAGAGAAACAATCTCGATGCAATTGACACATGCACACACTTTGCTGCACACTGTTCAGCATGCTTCAAGCAATGTCAGATGCTGATGCAGGCAAGTGTTTGTGTGATAGAAAATGGTTTATCCTAATGAGTACCAGGAATTGATAGATTGCCATGTTTGCAGGCTAGAGACACTGCTAACCAATGAAGTGGAGATGACTGAATGGGCTAGCCAGGGTCTGCCATCAGACGACCTTTCTATTCAGAATGGTATCCTGACAGTCCGAGCTAATCGCTGGCCTCTATGTATTGACCCTCAGATGCAGGTAAGCATGTTTACACTTTCTGTTACTCTGTAGCAGCCTTTACCAGAGCGCATGCTCATCTTCCCAAAGTCTGATTGTATTGCCAGCATGCCTGACTTCTGTCATAAATCAGCTCATGCTCAGTGCCAGTGCAGAGACTTGCCAAGCTGTATTGACTTTACTGCCAGATCATGTCACGTCTTTGCCTTTTCACCATATTGCTTGTTGCTTGTTACCAGGCAGTGTACTGGATCAAGAAGAGAGAAGGGAAGCAGCTGGAAGGGCGGGTGAAGACATTCAATGACAGCGACTTTCTGAAGCACCTAGAGCTGGCCATTCAGTATGGCTTCCCCTTCTTGTTTGAAAACCTGGATGAGTACATTGACCCAGTCATTGACCCAGTCCTGGAGAAGAGCTTCGTTGTTCAGGTCAGTCAGCTCCTTTGTATCCGTTTGATTGTAGTCTGTTGACATCTGTGTTCAGTCATGTACAATGCAACAATGCATTTCAGCTTGCTGGCCTGAAGCCTGCTCAAGATTGGGGACACAGCATGGCTGCCATGCATACTCAGTCAAGAAAGAGCCAGGCCTGGCAATTATGTAGTTGGTAGCAGGCTTTCCACACCACATTATACGTATGCATTTTGCACGCCACACCTGAAACGCTCAGGAGTCATCATGTATAGTGAGAAGTCAGCATCATAGCAAAGGCATGTCATGCATCTGACAGGCACCTGCTCAAGTTGAACAGATTGACAAGCATGGGGATGATTGCTGCCAAACTGCAGGGGTCTGGGCGTAAGGCTGTGAAGCTGGGAGACAAGGAGGTGGAGTGGGACAGCAACTTCCGCCTCTACATGACCACCAAGCTCTCCAAGCCTCACTATGGCCCGGAGATCAGTGGCAAGTCCATGATCATCAACTACTCTGTCACTCAGCAGGTTTGTCAACCAGTCTGAGCACTCTGCACTGCTTTGCAGAAGCCTCGCAGCATGAACACAATCATGCAGAACTGCACATCACAGAACATGCAGGCTTATTAAAGCAATCTTGATAGAAAAGAAAAGAAAAGACCATGCCTTTCAATATCAAGGAGAAGCCAAGTATTATACCGGGCAGCTCAGTGCAATCTTGGTACACTGATCTGCAACCCTGATGTCGTGAAGTGCAATAAGCTTCTTGCACAGAATTGACAGCATGCTTGCAATTGACTGTAATGCCTGCTGATGGGCAGGGCCTGGCAGAGCAGCTGCTAAATGTGGTGGTGAAGCATGAAAGAGCAGATCTGGAGGAGCAGCGTGAGTCTCTCATCCAGCAGATGAGCTCCAACAAGGTCCTGCTGAGTAACCTGGAGGAGTCCCTGCTCTCAAACCTGTCTAATGCCAGCGGCAACATCTTGGACAACCAGGTCAGCTGCATGGCGCTTGCTCAAACATGATTGCCCAACTGGCATACCATGGTATGGTGTGCTGACAGTGCAATGTGCAAACCCATACGCTCTGTCTCCAATTTGCCTGCATGATAACTTGTCTGCATGACATTGCATAGTATGGTGTTACACAATGTACAGCTTTCATACAGTGGCTTTTGTGCACTGGTTCTGTAGCAATGCTCACTGCTACAATAAGGCGCTTAACAACTCAAGCTGGAGAGGCCAATGTTTCTGCAGGAGCTGATTGGCACACTGGAGGAGGCCAAGAGCAAGGCTGTAGAGATTACTCAGAAGCTGGCGGAGGCGTCAGCCACTGCCAGCCAGATTGAGGAGGTGCGGGCGCGCTACAAGCCTGCCGCCCTGCGAGGGGCAGTGCTCTTCTTCGTGCTGGCCAGCTTGGCAGCCATCTCCAACATGTATGAATACAGCCTGGCAAGCTTCCTGGCTGTGTTCAGCCTGACACTTGACACCTCCAAGAAGGTGGGGTCCTTACCCAACAACAACGTGCCTTGCAGTACCCAATGTGCTGCTGAGCAGTTTCAGAAGCTTGTTTTAGGAATGCCTTTGTGTCAGCTGGCACATAGAATAGCAGCAGACTCAACAGAGATAGATCAAATGTCATGATATTCGAACAGATAGACGGATTCACAGCTGTGATGGTGGCTCATGTGCTGCAAGTGATGACACAGAGAGTGGTCCATACAGTGGTTCTATGGTTCTCATGTGACTGCAGGCGCCCAGCTTGGAGGCTCGCCTGCGCAACATCGTGGAGGCTCTGACCTTTGATGTGTACAATTACACTTGCCTCAGCTTGTTCGAGTGCCATAAGCTCATGTTCTCCTTCCAGGTAAGCAGTCAAGTTTAGCCTGGACGCAATCTTCTCTATGTCACCTTTATCTATCATTCTTGGCTGCACTATATCTTTGTAGACTGTGACTTGCTTTGAATGCATGCAGAGCAGTCTCATGTGCCTGCTCAGTGCGGGCTGCCCAAGGGCAGTTGCAGTGCAGTTGCTCACTCTTGACTACTGTACTCTCAATCGAGTCCATGGGGTCATGAGCACTCACAAGCTGCCAAAGATCACAAAGCTTATTGGCGGTCTGCCCTGTGTTGTGCAGATGACTCAGAAGATCCTGGAGGCAGAGGGTGAAGGGGATTCTGTGCAGCTGGACTTCTTCCTGAAGGGCAATCTTGCCTTGGAGAAGAACTCACGGCGCAAGCCTCATTCCTGGTTGCCTGATCAGGTCAGGCAGCTTTACCGGCTCCATCTCCTGAACTCTCTACTCTTCACCGTGCTTTCACATTGCGCAAGCACCCAAGCATCAGTGCTGCACTCAAGCCAGAGGTCTCATAGCGCAACACTGGCAGCATCTGACTTGGCATGTGGCAATGTCCAATCTACAGGCTCTCTTGTCATTGCTTGATTGCTCTCATACTTGCTTGGCGCTTCTGCACATTGGCTTGCTCCCTGAACGCTGCAGCACATGTCTGCAGGGATGGGAAGATGTAATGAGGCTGGTTGAGATTGGCAAGACCAAGGAGGGGTCACCGTCAGCAACCTTGGCAGATGACATTGAGCGCAATGAGGTGGCTTGGAAGGAGTGGGCGGCCTTGGAGGCTCCTGAAGCAGCCCTCATGCCTGCTGACCTCACTGCCAAGCTGTCCCTATTTGAGCAGCTCTTGGTCAGCCCTGACACCTTGCTTTGCAGTATCTGATTGGCATATGCTCTGCCTTGATGCATGCCAGTGAGAATGTGAGTCATGACGCTTCCCAGCTTCAAAAAAAGCTGCAAGTTATGACACCAAACTTCGCTGCAGACATGCAGCACAAAGTCGCCATCACAGAGTTTCATCACAGATTTTCAAAGTTGATGAGACGCTATCCCGCCTCGCGCTGTCACATAACTCTGTCATCTTCACACAGTCATTGTGCTTCATGCATGTTGAGCTGAGCTGATGACTGCGTCTGCATTTCAGGTGCTCAGATGCCTGCGCATGGACAGAGTGACAGTGGGCATCACACGCTACGTGATAGCCAAGATGGGTGACAAGTATGTGCAGCCTCCCACTCTGGACTACACTGCCATCTACCGCCAGTCTACACAGATGACTCCCATTGTCTTTGTGCTCAGCCCTGGAGCAGACCCTGCCTTTGACGTCTTCAAGCTAGGTACACCCCAAATGCCATGCTACACAAAGCTGCACTGACCAGGATGCCCAGCAATACATGTTCTCACCAGCAGCGCTGACTGTTCGCAGCTGCTTTGTATAATGCCCTGTGCATAGCGATACAGTCAGCATGTCGCAAATTTAGAATGGCTTGTTCGTGGGTTCTGTAGGTGAGGAGATGGGATTCAAGGCAGGCGTGAAGCTGAAGTATATGGCACTGGGGCAAGGCATGGGTCCCAAGGCTGCAGAGGTCATTGAGTCAGGCGCTGCACGAGGCCTCTGGGTCATGCTGCAGAACTGTCACCTGCTGCCTAAGTGGCTCAAAACCTTGGAGAAGATTCTAGACAAGCTGGAGAAACCTCATAAGGTACATCTGCGCATCTCTCTCTGTGTGTGTGTGTGTGTGTGCACGCATGCATTTCTATATCTGTGCATGTTCGCATGTGACATGTCTGTGGCAGTACCTATGTGCCTCCATCTCTGTGATCCAGTTGCATGCAGTCGTCTGCACAGATTCTGCATGTGAAACCGACAGTGTATGAGCACACAGAATTAGTTGTTTCTAAGTAACATTTGAACATGTGTGAACTGCAGGATTTCCGGCTGTGGCTGACGACAGAGCCCACAGACCGCTTTCCCATTGGCATTCTGCAGCGCAGTCTCAAGGTGGTCACTGAGCCGCCCAATGGCCTCAAGCTCAACATGCGCTCCTCATACTCCAAAATCACTGATGCGTTACTGGTCACCTGTCCTCACCAGGTATGGTGTTGCCCTCGACATGCACGCACACAAGCTGTCCCTGCATGACCCTGAAAGAATGCCATTTTGACCTTATGCAAAATGTATTTCCAGCTGTCTGGGTACCCAGCTTCCAAATATCCGGGTGCTCACTGCTGCAACAGTTGTGCAAGCACAGTACCCATCACAAGCACAGGAATCCACCGCTCAGTTCCAGCTAACAATGCAAGAAAGAGCTATTGTGTCCAATTGCACCAGGTTGCTGCAGCAGGATACAGCTGCCTGTGCATGACAATGAGGAGTGGTTGGAATGTATGCAGGCGTTCAGGCCGCTGGTGTGGGTTCTGGCCCTCTTCCATGCTGTTGTTCAAGAAAGGCGTAAGTACGGCAAGCTGGGGTGGAATGTACCGTATGACTTCAACGAGACAGATTTCCGAATCAGTATGGCTCTCATCGCCACCTATCTCACTAAGGTATTGCACATACTCACTACAGAGCTATGTTGGGTCTGGCCATCATTGGGTTCTGCTCTTGCTGCATGCTTTGCACTGGCTGGCAGAAAAGAGACGACTACACCTTTTGGTGTCAACTTGTTGAGAAGCCAAGTACTATATTGGGCTGCCCATTGCACTAGCTGGCACATTGCCACTGCACTCGCGACAAGCTGCTGCACTCTGTGCAATCAGTGATGCTATGACTACCATCAACAAGTTGAGATATGTATGCAGGCATATGAGAATGGGGATGATGGGCTGCCTTGGGGCACCTTGAGGTACCTCATAGGAGAGGCCATGTATGGTGGACGTGTCTCAGACAGCTTTGACCGCCGCATCCTGATTACCTACCTGGATGAGTACCTGGGAGACTTTCTGTTTGATGCTTTCCAGCCCTTCTACTTCTTCAAGAATGACAGCGTGGAGTACAAGTAAGCTGCTGACTCTGGTGCCTATGCTCAAAGGCTTTCCAGCAGCAGCTGTCTGTGAGGGCAGCAAGACAAAGCAGTATGTCTGCATCACTGGAATTCATCCCTGCTTCATGTTACTGTTGCATCAGTATGAAACCATGGCCAGTGGTACTGTACCACTGACACATGTAAGATGGGTCAAGACAGCAGAATGCGGTGCAGCTTGCATAGCAAAAGCATGTGTACCCTGCAGCTCAATACCATGCTGCATAAGTGCCTGTAACATGCATTATATGCATATTTCCGTGATGCTTCAGGATTCCTGAGCTGGGAGACCGGAACAGCTACGTGGCTGCCATTGAGGCTCTACCCCTGGTGCAGACACCGGAGGTGTTTGGCTTGCATGCCAATGCTGACATCTCATACTACACCAGTGCCACCAAGGCCCTGTGGCGCAATCTGGTATGCTGCATGCATATGTGCTTCAATGCAATGCCTCTAATGCCTCTGCCTGATGAACTGCATCATGCAGCTGAAGTCATGCTGTCGTGTGGATGCTGTTTGACTATGCTAAGTGGGGCTATGTTCTATTGAGCAACAATATGCTAAAGAAACATGTAGATGCCGACCTAGTGTTCCAATGCACAGCTCAAAACATTATGAATGTAATGCTGAGCATTGTGAGACTGAAGCTTTTATTCTGGCAGGTGGATCTGCAACCACGTGTGGGAACCTCTAGCACGGGCATGAGCAGAGAGACTTTTATCAGCAATGTAGCACGCGACATTGGTGACAAAATTCCTGAGCCATTTGACACACAACTGCTGAAGAAGAGCATTGGGGTTCCCAGCCCGGTCCAGGTTGTGCTGCTCCAGGAGACAGACCGATGGAACAAGGTATGACCTGCTGATGTATGCTATGGCACAGCATATCACTTTTTTGAAAACAAAGCCTGTGAGGAGACCGTTGAGTCAACAGTCATTACATACAAGATTTTCCTGAGCATTTTGCACTTAGCATCTTCCAGGCAGTAAGAAGCGTTAACATCAAGCAGGCAGCAGATTGTCCAGCTTGGGCAACCAGTTGAGCGTTTTGCAAAAGAACAAATTGTGCGCTGACTGAATTGTCACTAGCCATGGCGTCCTCTGCTAGCATAACTGCAGATAACAATTTCTTGATCAACAAAGTGATTGCCTTGCAGTTGGCCATGGCAATGCGGTCCTCCCTGAAGGACCTGCAACGTGCGCTGGCTGGTGAAATCGGCTTTTCCAGTCAGCTTGAGGAGCTGTCCACCTCCCTCTTCAATGGGCAGCTGCCAGCCATGTGGGCCAAGCTGACCCCTGCCACTGAGAAGCAACTCGCAGCCTGGATGCTCTGGTTCCAGCGCCGCTACAAGCAGTACCGGGAGTGGGCAGAACACGGTGAGCCAGCAGTCATGTGGCTGTCTGGCTTGCATACACCCGAGACCTACATTGCTGCGCTAGTGCAATCAGCCAGCAGGGACAAGGGGTGGTCCTTGGATAAAACCACACTGTATACTAAACTGACAAAGCTGACTGACCCTGCACAAGTGGCAGAGAAGCCTCGCCATGGCTGCTACATCACAGGCC
>JAABUK010002849.1_pt1 | contig 30348 bp, 30 predicted proteins | sample 5559141 | NCBI WGS metagenome assembly JAABUK01 (sample SAMN10711869, study PRJNA513367) | rock metagenome | isolation source: Antarctica rocks | place: Antarctica: Victoria Land, Pudding Butte nord | collected 2016-01-03
CGAACCAAAAGCCACACCCGCCCTGCTGGACAAGATGAACGACAAAGAGTTGTTGAAAGTGCAAGGCTTCATAGGTGGACAGTGGGTCTCGGCAAGCGACGGAACAACCATGGATGTAAGCACCGTTGTTCGTGCCAAATTTCTCATATGTATAGCGATGCAGGTGCCTTCCAGCACGCCTACAAGGCATATCATATTGAAGTGCTCAACCACATATACCGTGTTGGTTGCAGGTCAAAAATCCAGCTACTGGTGAGGTCATTGCTACAGTGCCTTGCATGAAGGCAGATGAGACCTCAGCAGCAGTAGCAGAGGCAACGTCAGCTTGGCCAGAATGGAGTAAAATGGTGGCAAAGGAGCGCAGCAAGATCATGCGCAAGTGAGTACAGTCATGAAGCTGCTGTTGCTATACAGCAGAGTCACAAATAAAGCCCTGCGTGATGTTGGCACCACCACCAGCACAGCTGCAAGCACAGCTAACAGGCACACAATGCTGCTAATTTGGCCTCCCAAGATGTTGCTTGGTGCTTACAATCGACCGTCTTTCCAAAATATGTCACGATAGCACAACAGGAGCATGACCTTTGTCTAACGCATTATATGCCTCACAGCTGCTGCAGTATCCTGCTGGTGGTCTCTGCTGGACTTGACATTGTCATGCAGAGAGCACTGTGTCTGATGATCAGAATCTATCATGCATGATCTGGATTGTCATGGCTGCATCATCCACATTGCTCATTCCAGTTGATGGCTGCTGACTTCTCTGTCAAGCCACCTGAAGGAAACATGATCATACACATTGGCTGCTGTTGACAATTGACTACAACTGCAGTTCAACAGGTTACACAGTGTCAAATCCCTGAAGTGCTCCATGCGTGATGCTCAGATTAAGCTGTCTGGAAAGAGCTAACTTGTGTTTCACGCACCTGATGCCTTTTGGCTAAGCCTACATCTTGTTGCCCTCCAATATTGCTGTTTTTTCAGTGTCAAATGAGGGACTGCCATGCTGCATTCCAGCAGTGGTTGAGGGACTGCCATGCTTCATTCCAGCAGTGGTCGAGGGACTGCAACGTTTAATTCGTTCAGTGAATGAGGGACTGCCATGCTTCATTCCAGCAGTGAATGAGGGACTGCAATGCTTCATTCCAGCAGTGATTGAGGGACTGCCACTTTGATTCCTACAACGAATGAGGGACTGCCATGCTCGATCACAACAGTGAATGAGATAACTTTCTGCTGATGCTGCATAGCTTCACTGTGCAGGTGGTATGAGCTGGTGCTTGCAGCTGAGGAGGATATAGCAACCATCATGACCATGGAGGGAGGCAAACCTCTCAAAGAGTCCAAAGGAGAGTTTGCGTCAGGGTACGTACCAGTGCACATCTCACTCTACTCTACATCTCATGCCTTGTTCTGCTCCATTGCAGCTGCTTTGCATTGTCTGCCTTGCAGGCGTGCGTCATTGTGGGGCAGCTTTTCTTGATGCTGAGATGATGAGTTGAAACTGTTTACCTGATCTAGAGCTTGATGTTGATTGGGAAGCTCTTCCGCTTTGTTTATAAGAATGTTTCATGCAAGCAAGCAAGTTCAAGTCCATCAAAAACCTAGCTATGAACATTTTGTTTGGTTTTTGGTGCTGCATGCAAGCAAGTACAGCAAGGCACCCATGTGGTGTACAACTGACACAGCTGGCTGATCCACAGATGCCATCCATGCCAAGGCTACACAAGCTTGTGCCAAGGTTGCTACTGTTTGCCCACAATTCTGTGCAATCCCTGCTGCTGCAGACACGCCAAGTGGTCAAACCCCAGAATGCCAGAAAAGAAAAGAAAAGAAAAGACTACGCCTTTCGGCGTCAATTTAATGAGAAGCCAAGTGTTATACCGGGCTGCTCAGGCCCAGAATGCCACATGCAAAGCCCTGATGAGCTGCCTGCAGGGTTGCTTCCATCGAGTGGTTTGCTGAGGAGTGCAGAAGAGTGAGCGGTGATGTTCTGCAGACCGTGTCTGCCACTAATCGGCCTGTGGTGATAAAGCAGCCGGTGGGGGTAGTGGCGGCCATCACACCCTGGAACTTCCCCATGTCCATGATTACCCGCAAAGTGTCACCAGCTATCGCTGTGGGCTGCCCAGTGAGTCTCTCTCCCCTCCCTTGCATGAAGTGTCATAAGCTCTTGCTGTGGGCTGCCCAATGCGCATTTCCTCCCCTCCCTTGCATGAAGTGTCACCAGCTCTTGCTGTGGGCTGCCCAATGAGCATTTCCTCCCCTCCCATGCATGAAGTGTCACCAGCTCTTGCTGTGGGCTGCCCAATGAGCCTTTCCTCCCCTCCCCTGCATGAAGTGTCATGAGTTCTTGCTGTGGGCTGCCTAGTGAGCCTTTCCTCCCCTCCCCTGCATGAAGTGTCACCAGCTCTTGCTGTGGGCTGCCCAACGAGCATTTCCTCCCCTCCCCTGCATGAAGTGTCATCAACTCTTGCTGTGGGCTGCCCAATGAGCATTTCCTCCCCTCCCCTGCATGAAGTGTCATCAACTCTTGCTGTGGGCTGCCTCATGACCCTTGCAGAAAGAGTCATCAGCTACCGCTATGGGCTGCCTAATCAGCTTTCCTCTCCCTTGCATGAAGTGTCATCAGCTCTTGCTGTGGGCTGCCCAACGAGCCTTTCTCCCCTCCCCTGCATGAACTGCCATCGGCTGTCGCTGTGATCTGCTCAGGCAGCATTCCAGTCTGGCCTGCATCGCCGGCACAGTGTCATCAGCTATTGCTGTGGGCTGTCCAATGAGCCTTCCTGTCTTTTTCACATATCTTTGTGAAGTAGAACAGCCTGATTCCAGTCCCCAGGCATTTCCAGGCTGACAGTCACAACCCAAAACCCGGCATATTCTTAGAAAGTATTGACCCTTCTGATTCCCAAGAGCTGCATATACAGATGTAGAACTCCGAGACCTTGGTCCAAATATAATACTGCTGCTAAAATTTATGATGTTTTGCCAGCACTGCTGGGACAGTGCAACAGCAAAGTGCCTCAGGTTTTCCAGCTGTTGCTGTGGGCTGCCCATTGAGCCTTCCTGTCTGCCCATTGAGCCCTCCTGTCTGCCCATTGAGCCCTCCTGTCTGCCCATTGAGCCCTCCTGTCTGCCCATTGAGCCCTTCCTGTCTGCCCATTGAGCCCTCCTGTTTCCTGTCTGCCTGTCTCACCTGCAAAGTGTCACCAGCCAGCTTAATGCTTCTAGGAAGCCTGCACTTGTTCCAGGTGCTGCTGTGACTGTTTGGGTACAGTAAACATCTAACATGTTTCAACGTGTCACCAGGATGTTGACGTTGCTGGCACGTCTGTACAACGTAGTTGGCGAGGCTGAAGATGTGCACAAAAATGGGAGGAGACAGAAAAGGAAATGGTTCCAAAAAAATAAAAGCAGAATATCAAAGCAGCTGAAGATGTGCATCCTCCTCATCCTCCTCCGTCCTTGTGTCTGTCTGTGACCTCCGTATGCTGTTGCAGGTCATACTAAAGCCTGCAGAGGCCACTCCGCTAACAGCCCTTGCCCTGGCTGAGCTAGGGCGCAGAGCCGGCTTGCCGCCTGGCGTGCTCAACATTGTTGTCGGTGAAGCTAAGAAGATAGGCAAGTCCAGCAGCACAGTCATCTCCTTACAATGCATGCCAAATCTGTCCAGCATGCGTGTGTCTGAAGCCAGTCAACTCCTTACAATGCATGCCAAATCTGTTAAGCATGCGTGTGTCTGAAGCCAGTCAATTCCTTACAATGCATGCCAAATCTGTCCAGCATGCGTGTGTCTGAAGCCAAAGTCTGCGGCAGGACTCAAGATGTGATCCACAAGTACCAGCAATGCTGTGAATGTTTGGACTGCGTGCTGAGGCTCTTGGAGAAAACACTGCAGTGTGTGCATGCTCTATGCCCGCTTTTCATGAGGGATTGGTTTTCCAAAGAAGTCTAAGTATCCCTCCTAGGAACGACAAAAGGTACTGGAGATTGTATATGCAGTCACATACAAATGACTCCAGATATGCAGAGATTCAGTGCACATCAGACAAGTGTGGGTACGTACCAAGCTCATCATGAGCTAGAAAGCGCAATTATTGACATTATTATTAGACAAGTGTGGGCACATCACAAAATTTCAGTGCGTTCTCCTGCACTGACCACACATCCAAGCTGGAATGCAATTAGGAAAGCATCGCCCCTTTGCCTGGAGGCATGGCCTAAAGTGGCTTCAGATGTTTGAAAGCCACAGCAGTGTCCAGAACTACAGCGCCAAGTGGCATACACAGAAGCAAGCTCACCTTCTGAGCTGCCAGAAGTGCCCTCTTAGCCCTCGTAATGCAACGTAATGTACCATAACATAACGTAATGTAATGCAATGTATGTAATGTATTGTAGCGTGTTGTAGCATGTTGTGCCTGCAGTATGCTGGAGTTGTCAACAGTGGACATGCTTCTTGCAGGAGACAAAATGCTGGAATCTGAAGCAGTCAGGAAGATAGGGTTCACAGGGTCCACAGCCGTGGGCAAGGGTCTGATGGCGGGAGCCGCCCAGACTGTCAAGAAGGTGTCCCTGGAACTTGGCGGGAACGCACCTTACATCATATTTGATGACGCTGATGTAGATCTTGCCGCCACGGGCGTGGCCACATCAGCATTCAGAAATGCTGGTCAGACATGCATTTGCGCCAACAAGATTCTGGTCCAGGTGAAACTGTTCATTTGAAGACGTGTTCATCATGGATTAGTCATGTTGGTGACTGATACGTTTAGGTCATAGTTGAACTTAGCTGGCCCCTATGAGTGTTGGTCATGATGGACCAAACATGTCAAGTTCCTGGGGGGGAGGAGGGGGAGTGGAAAGGGGCAATGAATTTCCTATCCTGAGTGGCAGAGCAGAGTGTGCAAAGGTTGCATAGAGTCCAACAGCTGCAGTGCACATCTCGTTTTGGATGAATGCATGCTGCCTTTGACACATCCGCAGTGCAGTGATGCTTGACCACGCTGCTGTTACTGGCAGTTTGTCTGCGGTCGTGTGCATTGTGCATCATTTCCCAATGCTCCTGGCCAGATCTGCAACCCAGATTCAGCACTTGGGGCATCAGACCTAGAGCAATGTTACAGCCTGCATTGTGAACTGTGATGCCTGTAACATGCAGGAGGGCATCTTTGAGGAGTTCAGCAAGGCTGTTGTGGAGAAGGTGAACAAGTTCAAGCTGGGTGGAGGAATGGACCCCAACACCACCCTAGGACCCCTCATCTCCCAGGCTGCAGTTGACCGGGTACGCCCCTGCACTTTCCCTCTTTGGACCCCTCTTTGCCCCCCTTTTTGGCCCCCTCTTCTGCATCTGTTGGACGACGTGTGAGTCTGTTGCCACCAACGGAACAGACACTTCGGTCTTTTGCCCTGCCTTTTCTGTATCCTGGGCTCCTGAACTTCCCTCTTTGCTGTTCCCTTGTGCGTCTGTTGGATGATCTGTGAGTCTATTGCCAACAACTGAACATACATTTTGGTCGCCAAAGCTGCTTTCCCTGTATCCTGTGCTGCTATCAATTCATGGTTTGAGGAGAAGGACAATGGGATGCGCCACCAGGCCTAACAGATGCTGCATGTCTTCTTCTTCCATCAGCAACGTGCTTACTGTGAGGACGCTGACTACCAGAAGGAGGGAGTGGTTGAGAGCTGCTGAGCACTGAACATATGACCCTACACCATGACATCTGTTCACTGAAGTACCCTGAAGCGTCAGCTAGCGGAAGCTTGAGGCTGCATTTCTTTCCCTAGACCATGACATACACTGACTGAAAGTACCCTGAGGTTTCAGCTAGGGCAAGCTTGATGCTGAATCTGTAACACATGTGTCAGGTTTTACAGGACAGCATCACTGTGTGCTGATAGGCATCCTGTTGTGTCGCGCAGTCTTTCCAATCCCGAAACGTCTATTCTACAGCAGAAATCTAAATTCAGGAACGCCTGGGGGACAGCAAAAACCATGTTTCTACATTGAGAAGATGCTTCAGTTTAAGGCTCATCTCAATGGAGTGCCACTAAAGCATACAAGCGCATTCTCTGGAGTCACCTATGCCTGGCTGCTCATCTCCCAATTCATCTTAGTTGTGGATTTTGGGTTGTAGGTGCAAGGGCATGTTGATGATGCCTTGGCCAAGGGGGCAAAGGCCCTGACAGGTGGCAAGAGGCCAGACATGCAGGCTCCCTACGACAAGGGCTACTTCTTTGAACCCACCGTCTTGTCTGATTGCACAATTGACATGAAGGTCAGCAATGCTTCTGACCCTGGCTCAGCACGTCAGCTCTGTCATGCTTTGAAGAGGCCTTTCCATACAGGGAGCTGCTCAGGATGGACTATTGATTTTGATTAATGCAGAGTGCTTTGTCCCTTGCTTTGCAAATGAGATCCTGGATGATTCTCTAATTTCTTGGTTGTTGTGGCTGCCATGAGAGCGCTATGTTGCACAGCATCATGTCTGCCGGGCTGATTTGGTTCATTGACAGCCTGGCTTTGAAATCTGACCTTTTGCTGGCTTTTGCTGGAGTGCTCGCCCTTCAAGGGTCCTTCTGCAGCATGCTCGCCTGCTGCAAGCACCCGTGGCCTCATGCATCTATTACTGAGCCTGCCACTGGTTCTCAGCATGTTGCCTTCAATCATGGCAAGCCTGCTGAAGATTTCTGACTCGGCATGTACTCCCTGCACACCTGTGTTGAAGAATCTTGTTGGCTGCTGCAGATCTATAAGGAGGAAACATTTGGGCCTGCTGTGCCTCTGTTCAAGTTCAAGCATGATGAAGAAGCCATCAAGCTAGCCAATGACACCATCTATGGACTTGCTGCATACTTCTTCACCCGGGTGAGCGTCAGCCGTCTCATGCATGCACACCTCTGCCAGCGCATGTTCACGTCTTTGGGATTCTACTGTGCACTATCTTGTGCTGAGTTGCACATCTTGACGCACATCTGTGGTCAAGTCCCAGCTGTTATTGTTTGTGCAAGCCAATCTGCCCATCTTGTCAGGCATGCCTGTGCTTCTGGGGTCCAGAGCTTAAAGGTGCAGGGTCCAGGCTTCCCTGAACCAGGGCTTCCGGCAAACTCATGGTATGGCAAAGCTGCGCCATAGCTGAATGAGCGCATTTGTGCCTGTGCCATCTTTGTCAAAGCTCTAATAGTGTATGACAGGCATACCTGCCTGACAGATGCTTAAGAATTGCAATTTTGTACTTGTATTGTGCAGGATCTAGCAAGAACCTGGAAGACCGCCGAGGCATTGGAATATGGTATGATTGGGGTCAATGAAGTAGGCATAACAAGCGAGATTGCACCCTTTGGTGGCATGAAGCAGTCTGGGCTAGGTCGAGAACACTCCAAGTACGGCTTGGACGAATTCATGGAAATCAAGTATGTCCAAATGGGCATTGGATACGAACGTCCATCCAATCACTGACCGCGAGAAGGGCTACAAGGGCCAGAGGGGCTTTGCTCATGGATGTATGACCCATGTGTGTGACCAAGCAGCTCCTGATTCAGGGTTAGGTCACAAATGACACCTAGGCTTACTTGTCTCCTGTACCTCTGATTCTGGCACTGCTTTTGCTTGCAATGTCAAATCATCCGCACCAAATGTGACATCTTCTTTGGCATTGGTACCATTGAGGCACAATGCATACAGTACAATCAGTACTAGTGCTTTCAGCAATGCAGGCAGTGCAACATGCGTGTTCAGATGACAACATGCAGAAGGTACTTGCCGCCTCATCCATTTCCAGGGCAGCATGGGTGTTCATTGATGCAGTGCATGCGTTGCAGCCTGGTCAGGTTGCCTGCTACATCATCCAGCTGGTCGATGACTTGCATGTCCTGAACCCGTGTCAACACACCCGTTTGGCAGGTTATCAAGGGCGGAAATGGTATCAGCAGCATCAACAGACCCCAAATGGCACAATGTTTTATGTGATTCAGAACCAGATCAAGGGGTTTTCAAGATATCCTTGCTCGAACCCCTTCAAGCCTTGAAAACGCAAGCCAGAGTTTGTTTCCTGGACGCACCACGCATCAACATGTGCAAAGGCTACCACGGCGGTCCTGCATTCCACAAATGTACTATACCTGCTTGCTATCTTGCAACCATGCCAAATTAGGACTCCAAGATTTATGGCAATATGAGTTGACCATAATGCCATCTGTCATACGTAGGTTTCTGGCGAAAGGCGCACAGCAGCAGCGTCAACCAGTATTGTATTGACCCTTGCCGTCTATCTGAATGTCTTTGGTACCCAAGTGAAGGGCATCCGGTCCCGTGCTGCGTGCTCTATGGCATGCCTGCAGATGTACTCTCACGGGACCGGCGGCACCTCGTTGTACATTTTGCGTCGCAGCCAACATGCTTGTCGGAAAAGCTTCATTCAACGATCCAGGCGTCGATATGCAAACAAGCGCTGTCTCCGCTGTTCGCCGTATACTCAGGCAGTGCACAGAGGCTACCTTGGCGAAACAAGAACGCACATGAACACTCGTTACAGCAGTGCAACAATTGATCAAGACAAGGAAGATCACAGACAGAACATGCGGACGGTGCTCGATCTTCGCCTCTAGAACAGCAACTCAGGGTCGTTCGATGCAAGCAGCAACTCCTCCATGGTGCAGGTGTTTGATTTCGAACGATGGGCTACTCACAGAAGCTCGCAGAGATACCTTCTGCATCTGATTGGCATACCCAAGGTTTTTGGTTTTAGCACTGGCTGCTGTAACTATGTTACTGAGCTTTGACACTGGTTCCAACTATCTATTTGCATTGCAGTCTATGCTCATTAGAGGACTCAAGGTGCCACTGCTGTGTGAGTTCTGTTTCTCCTCCTGTGTTGCCTCATGGGAAGCATATAAGGAGGTAAGCACATGTGATAACACATGTGCAACCCCATCTCAGCATTCGACTTAAATCAAGCACAAACATCACACATGCTGGTTTTTGAGCAGATGTCTCCTTCTGACTGCACCTGAGAGTGAACGTCATAAACACAATGACTCACATGATCTGTGCCCTGCTCGGCTAGAGTCCAGGTGTGCACATACATTTGATCCATCTTGCCTGCAACCATACATCGAATTTATGCATGAAGCTCACAGCCAACAACACCATCCCAAGCTGATTTGCTTTCTCAACTGCAGATCCACCCCTCTTTGGGGTTGCCCTCATCCAATTTGGAAGCTTCAGATCCCTTCCACCTCACCAGCTTTGCTCTGGCACTGCTGCTGGCGTTTCGCCTGGATGCTTCCTACAGTCGCTACATGGAGGCTCGCAGTCTATGGGGCGATGTGGTGTGTGATGCTCGCAACCTAATGCGCCAGGTTTGTCACACACATGGCGCACAAGCACAGCATGCTGACAGTCTGACAGCGCAGCAGGGTAGTTTGATACATCTGTTTTGTACATTCCTGAAAAAAAATTGCATTCTCATCTTTACAAGTTTTGTGAATCCCCTCAAGCTTTATATACGTTGCCGTGGAAGTTACAACGCATTTTGAATGTTGGCAGTTGGCAATGTTGGCAGGCTTGCCGGCTGAAGGACTGACTGCTGCCGCTTCATCAGCCTGTCGAGCAAGCTCAATTGAGGTATGCATCTAGGATCAGCAGGTGTCAATGTATACATGCTGCTGCCTTTACATAGCAAGTAAATGAGAGATGGGTGCAAAACAAAGAATGTTTTGCAGAAGCAAGACACACCAGCCTTGCCTGCAGGCGCAAGGTTTTTGTGAAAACGAGGAGAGTCTGCAGCTGCTGCTGCGGTGGACGAGCGCGTTCTGCAAGGTGCTGATGTGGCATGTGCGGGAACACTGTGATCTTGAGTCTGAGCTCAAGGTATCATGGCCTGCTGGCTGCTGCGTATGGCCTGCTGCTTGTTGCCTATGGCCTGTTGCATACTGCCTGGGGTCAAGCGAGCGATTATGGGATAAAGCTAGCTGTTACGGATCAACCCAGCTGTTACGGGTCAATCCAGCTGTTACTTGTCAAGTCAACTGTTACAGATTCACGCCAGCTGTTATGGGGTAAAGCTACCTGCTACGGGTCAACCCAGCTGTTACTGATCAAGCTAGCTGTTATGGGGTCACGCCAGCTGTTTTGGGGTAGAACTAGCTGTCACGGGTCAACCCAGCTGCAAATGATCAACCCAGCCGTTACGGGTCAACCCAGCGGTTTGGGTCAAGCCAATGCTATGGGGTGAAGCCAGCTTACAGGGGTGAAGCCAGCTTACAGGGGTGAAGCCAGCTTACAGGGGCAAGCCAGCTCCCAAAGACTTGATAGCACAACAGCAGCAGCGCAAAAGCTCACCTGCAAACTTGCTGTGTCTGGTGCTACTGCAGGATGTGCTGCTGCCTTCTGAGGTGAAGGTGCTCATGCAACAGGAGCAGCACAAACCCAACTTTGTACTCAGCGTGCTGATACAGATAGTGCATGGCATGCCAGCAGCAGAGGGCCAGAAGCTGGCGCTGGATGCCACTCTCACCAAGTTCCAGAAGGCGGTGGGCACCTGTGAGCGCATGGTCAAGACACCCATTCCCAGGTCCTACACTAGGTGAGCAAAACTGCCAGGAAAGCCACCACATGAGTGGTACTGCCAGAATGCACAAGACCGCAGGGCATGCGTGCACCCACGCATGTAGTCTAGACTACCGTGTGCCATGTTTTCAGATGGCTTGTGCAGGTAAACACAGATCTCATGCCAGGAGCAGTGAAAAGGGTAGACATGAGCTGAGCAAAGTGCCTGGAGCAACAAAGTCATGCTGTGTGCAATCTTACCAATGTGTGACCTGTACACCACCAGAGCTTGTGGAATCAAGAATCTGATTGCATGTGGATTGACACATGGGTACTGCCCTCATTCTCTGTTAGCAGTTTCCCATCTTGACATATGAAAGAGCAGGATGTCAGGACAATTGCGAGATACTTCATAAGAACAGGAAACTGACCACATGTAGATATTTAGGCGTGTTTCAAAGACCACGCCACCTGCACTGCAGGCATACATCCAGGCTCCTGGTCATTTGGCTAGCCTTCCTGCCCTTTACCCTGTGGAGGGCCTGCCACTGGGCCATGGTCCCTGCAGCTGTGCTCATTGCCTTCTTGCTGCTGGGAGTGGAGGAGATTGGTGTGCAGATAGAGGAGCCCTTCGGCATTTTGCCTTTAGGTGCGCCCACTGGATGTTTGATACTTTGGGCAAACTTTGCAAGTTTTGCAAGAAGGTTTCGTGTGCAGAGACGGATATCTTGTTTGAAGCTGACATTAGTGGAAATGGGTCAAGTCTGGTGTCTGTGTCACCGTGCTCAAGCATGACCTTTGTGTTCATTGTTTAATGGATCATGTCATGTGGATGGAGATTGCTGGCATGTCACAGGCATCCCCGGAGTTGTTGCTGCGTCACTGTGCTTATTGGGTGCCCAGCTGCGTCTTGGGTGCCCAGCTGCTTCCTGAGTGCAGTCATAAATTTGTATGCCCCCAAGGGGCGCCAACGCTGTGTTTTAGACTGTGTTGATGCCTTCTGCTGCAGAGAACCTGTGTGACATTGTCCATGCAAACGCAAAGGAGATGCTCAGCACAAGACATCAAGTAGAACAGATAGTTCAGAATTCAAGCACATCAAGATCACAGCCTGTGCCACAGATGCACGGCAACGGGTCACACCATTGACAGGTGTCATGTTTACTCTTCCTGGATGTCTCATAGTTCCTATTGATTTCATTCCTAACTGGTCAAATTGACCTGTACCATATTCCCCTTGCTCACGTATTGACATTCTTTTCTACTATACTGATTGTGGTACTGCTGATATCTAGAAGGTCCTAATATTTGCTTTGTTTCCTCGCATTTTTGGTCAGTTGGTTGTCATGATGCAACGCCAATTATAAGTTGTTTGATTAATGAAAGCAAACAATGCTGATCCATCAAAACGGAATAGACTATGATAATTAGGCAACATGCGCATTGATAAGTTTGACGGCATGAGCATGGAATGTTGCTGAGGATGTTCTCTGCTTGTTGAGCTGCTGTAAAGACAGTGATCAGTCAGGCAAATATCAATGAAAGATCAGAAAACTCAAAAATTCCAGAAGTTGAAGCATATACATCGAGATATCCTGGCAGCCATAAATGTGCTGCAGTTTTCTCGTGACAGATGCTAACTTTGCGTGTCTGTGTGTACAGCACTTGAATGACAGTATAACACCTAAGTGACGAGCGTTGCTATAACATGCTTCAAGTTCCAAGTCATATGCATGCATGATCAGACACAGCTAAGGGTTAGTCACGAACTGCCCTGCTACCAAAAGATGCGAATCACGTGCGCATCGCATACGCAGCAAGCTACTCACAGATGCACCGCAACACGCAAGCTCGTTTCTGTTGGGGCGCGTCGCCTGAGCAAGTGAGACCTGTTGTGTTTTGGGGTTCGTCACTCAACCCGTTCGTCACACTGCAACGCCGCTCTCAAGCCTGTCTTCTGTTCCCTAATTTTGTATCTGCATTTCACGACTTATTTTTCGCTTGCTAACCCCGGGCCGTGATGCTAGTGCAGTCCTTTGGTCCCAGATTGCACGAAACCGAATGCTGGGCTGTAACAAATGCAAAAACTCATGTTGTGAGGCGTGTCAGTCGATCTGGCAGCCTGCGACCTGTCAGCACTGCCCAAAAAGTCCCACCCAAAAAGGAACCCCAGGAATCGAGACGTGATAGACTGGAACGGGCAATCACATCTTTCCGAACTCCCGCTCGGGCGGCTGCTCAGAAGGTGAGCTCGTCTCGGACCTGCCCTGTCACAGTCACCCCTCAGCAGGTTAGCAGAAGTCCTTATGGCTTGAATAAACTTACATCCATATTTCTTGTTGCAGCTGCAACAGAAAGCCTCAGAAGTAGACTCAAGCCGGGTTTCAGGAGCAATACAGAATCTTATAAACAGCTGGAAAGCTTCTGACACTCAGGCTGATCAAGATGCTGCCACAACCAGCAGCCAAGCACCACAACCCAATGAGGGAGACTCTGCAGGCAAAGCAGTCACCAATAGCGGCTTGCCAAATCCACCTGAGCAATCAGGCAACGCACAGCCTGCTGAAGATGAGAAGCAGCAGGAGAAACGGAACAGGTTGCTGTCCCTGTTTTCGCGTGGCAAGAATGGGCAGCAGCAGCCCGAGGAAATGATGCCTGTGAGGGTAAGCCCTTCATGCAATTGCCAGACCTTTGCATTTACCAAGGTTGCTGCCAGTTTTGAGTCTAGCCTGCAGACCGGGCTTGCAGAATTGATTGGCCTGTGTTGTTGCCTGGATAGACTTGTCACAAAGAGAATCGCATGACGTACATTGCCAAGCTGAACATACAGCAAAGCTGCTGCATCAACTGAAAGGCAAGAATAAGCCACTTTGTCGTCCAAAGTCACCCATCAGACTGCCCTGTTCAGCCACTGAGTTTCTATAGCCATTCAGCAGTTAAAGAAGTGCAGAGCAATCACGCAAATTGGTGCATGCTGATGCGCTCACTACACAGCTTTTGCTGCTGCAAGCAGGTAACAGCTGACAAGTGTGGCATAGACGTTCCATTTACATAAGTCTAGCAGACATTGGTCATGCATGGCATGTGTCAGGTTGCAACAATTGTAAACCATCCCATTTCAAACTTCTGTCTATATGTGCAGGTCATGTGTCACAGTTGCTGCGGTCACCTGCTACTTGCCAGTGGCTTTCCTCTTACACATGAACATGGTCATACATATAACATGCTCAAGCGATCTGCCCTCATCATGAGCTGGAAAGCAAATTTATTACAGTTATTGTTTTGCGCTGTAGCCATGCAGACATGTTGCATGTGGTGCCCTGCAGGGCAATCATCCAGCCCTTCAGCTGCTACGCCAGAGGGCAGCACAGAACAGCTTGCCATTTGACAGGAAGGACAAATTCAAGCTGGGACTTGTGGTAGAGGGTGGGGGGATGAGGGGGGCAGTCAGTGCTGGGGGCCTTCTGGAGTTGGGCAATCTTGGCTTCAGGCAAGTCAGGAATCAAAGGGTGTTCTGCAGTGTCATAGTTCAGCAAATGTCATGGACAACTACATTGTTCAGCACAGTATCAGCAACTCAGGCTCAGATTTGGCCAACAATAACATTTAGTTGAATCAGCATCTGCAGAGGTCGAGGCAACATATAACATGTATGCCCAGAGGCGCTATGTATGCTCATGCACATGCAGCAGTCTGCAGCCTGATCAGGCTTCATGCCCTCACATTCACCCTAACCCCAACACTCTGCACTGTGAGTATAATACATATCTATACAGTACGTAATACATTATAACACCTCATAAATAACAATAAATCATATATATTATAATAAGTTATAAATACTAATACATAGTATATTGTAATAAGCCATAACTTCAAGTTATGTTGCTGCAGGGAGTGCTTTGACGCAGTGTATGGCAGCAGTGCTGGTGCTATCAACGCCACCTACTTCCTCAGTGGCCAGAGGGAGGGAGTGCGCATCTACTACGAAGACATTGCCAACAAGCAGTTTGTTGACCTCAGCCGTTTGCTCGACCGCAAGAATGAGCAAGGTCAGCCTTCCCCAAGTGCTGTCCAATCTTAGTACCTCATAAGTGACACTCATGCTGGATTTGTCACCTACCTGATGTTTTCTGTGGCTTAAAAAGACTTTCTGGGGCCTGACTTGATGCACTTTTGCACAACAGCATGCGTCCTGGACCGCGCTTGCATTGGCTTCCTCGGCTATGCTCGGCAACTCATGACCTGGTCTCTGTTCTTCGAAGCATGGCAGATGTAGGGTGTGGAAACATGCAGACATACTGGATCCAGTGTACTGTGCGTCGCTCTTCAGGGGAATTGCATGGCTATCTGTAACATGTCAATGAGCAGATGTCAGTGATCTGTGAAAAGATCTTGGCAGTCACCATACGCAAGCCTATTCAATGTCCTTCAATCCTGCGTGCTGTTGTCTTATACACCATCAGTGTGATTCTGTGCACCAAGCCGCTCAGCTGTGGTCAAGTTGATGCCTTGAACATGTTGTATAGGCATGCAAGAGACAGTTGCATGCACATTATGGTCCGGCGTCATGTTATGCCTCTTAGCCACACAAGATGCTTGCAGGTCCTGTGCTCAATTTGAGCTTCCTGATGGACCATGTCATGGAGAAGGTCAAGCCCCTCTTCTGGGATGCTGTCTTGGATTCTCCCATACCCCTCAAGGTATTGGCTTTCCCCAGACTCAATCTGTGGTCTTGGCAGCTGGTGCAATTACACTGCATGCATGGCATGCCACAATCCTGTGTGTATGGCATGCCATTACATCATATGTATGGCATGCCACTATACTGTCTACCTTTCTATCTACCACGTATAATAAGAATCTAAAAGAGGCTGGAGGCTGGCTGTTGTAGACTGTATGTGTCTGGTATCATGACCTGAATGTCACAATCGGTGCTAAGTGCACGCTCACCTTGTGTATAAGGGCAGTAACGCAATGTCATCTGTGCAGAGTGAGTGCTGCTGCTGTTGCTGCCACTGCTGCTGCTGCTTCTGTTGCTGCTGCTGCTGTTGCCGCTGCTGCTGTTGCCGCTGCTGGGTAAAGCTCTGAAAAAGAGTATATCAAAAAAAATCTTTGCAGAATTATAAAGAAAATATTTCAAGTGTGATTCAAAAGAAGGCTTAGAATGCAGTGACCTGTTGCAGGTGGTTGCCAGTTCACTGGACACTCTGGAGCCAGTGCTGTTGGAGGGATTTGAGAGCAAGGAGGACCTTGTAGCCTGCCTCAAGGCATCTGCAAACGTGCCTCGCATTGCTGGGGAGCCCCTCCAACACAGGTGGGCACCCCTCAAAGTTTGGTTTGGTTTGGTGAAGTTCAAACCAAACAAAACAAGTGAAAGAACAGACGACATTGTAGTGTGACCCCCCAAAGCAAACAAAACAAGTGAAAGAACAGACGATATTGTAGAGTGACCCTTCAAAGCAAACAAAACAACTGAATGAACAGGCAATATTGTAGAATGTTTTTACGGAGAGGAGCTTGAGGTGGAAGCTTGGGCCCACCCTGAGTTGGGCCCAAGCGTCCTTATGGCATCCTGCAGATCTGTTAAAAATGCTGCATGTAGTACACAAGCATTAAGGCGCCCTGCAGGTTTTCACCAGCCCAGGTCTTTAGCGTGTGTTCTACAGGAGCCTGTTGCCAATCTTTACTGCGGCGCAGATTTGTAAACAGAGCCTTTATATGAGAATGTCAGCCAAGCACTGTGCGCACAGTGTATCTGTGTGTATCAGGCCATGCTGACGTGAGCAAGAGGTTAGAGATGCCATGTCAGCAAGGGGTTAGAGGTGCCATGTGGCAGCAGCACATCATACCTGGTTTATCTTGCAATGCTGCTTGGTGCGTCTATCCATCAGTTTACCCAATGCACAAGCATGAATTGGAACGTACCCAGCTAAACATGAGGTGGAAAGCTATTTATTAATATCATCATCATTTATCACTATTATTATCATTAATTGGCTGGGGTGCTGCAGGGGGCAAAGGCTAGTGGACGCAGCTGTCTTTGAGGCGGTGCCCTTCAGAGTGGCAGTGGCTGATGGCTGCACCCACATCATCACCCTGTGCACGCGCCCCCCCTTCAAGTGAGTCAGCCTGCTGACAACACACATCTTTCTGGAAAGATTGGCATATGCTGTGGCTGCAATGCTCTGCGGTGCAATTGTTCTGTGCATACGCCTCTTATTGTGAGCCTGCTGACAGCACATTTCTTTCTGACAAAGTTGGTACATGCTGTGGCTGCAACGCAATTATTCTGTCACACAGAGTCAGAGATACCTGACTCCGCTGTGCTGAACTGCACGTTATGATGTAGTGTGGTCAGCTTCCAATGGCATGCTGTGACATGTGAAGCTGTGTGTCTTTGAGTGCTGCAAGCTTGCTGACCCAGCTTGAGTAACGCCAGCCTCTGTTATTGGCACACATCCTCTTGTCATTGGTTTTGGCTGGGTTGCGACTATTCAGGCCCAGTGCTGGAAAAGCAACAAAGCAGTCCTTGCTGCTGTGTTTTCATTTACACGTTACTTTTGTACTTGGGTTCCTTCTGCAGATTTATGCCCAGTGCTGGTCCTTGCTGCTATGTTCTAGTTTATACATTCTTTGTGTATTCACTTTCCTTCTGCATCATGTCTTTGGGATCTGAACAAAGCTGAGCCCTGTATCCTCGTATGTCAGAAAAGCAGTGACCAGCATCCTTCTTCTTTGGTGTAGTCATACGTGCTGTGAAGTTTCTCTGGGATCTGATCAAGCCTGAGCCCTATTTGCCTGCAGGGGCAACCGCATCAGGAAAGCTGTGACCAACATCTTCTTCGACGCAATCAAGCGCGCAGTGATGAGCCCATCATACATGAAGGAGGCGTGGCAGAAAGAGCTGGAAATGATTGCTGAGGATGGGCTGACCCCTGATGAGATGCTGGTGCTGGGTCTGGAAGAGGGCTCTGACCAGATGCCCTTCTTCTCTGGCTGCAATGTGTACCCCATCTTCCCAGGGGCTGCCTCCAAGTGAGTCAACAAGAAAAGAAAAGGAGAAAAAAAGGGGCAAAAAGAACAGACCAGAAGGGGGGGGGGGAAACATTCAATAAAAAAAAATAAAAAAAATAACAGAACAGAACAGAACAGAACAGAAAGACCACACCTTTTGGCGTCAATTTATTGAGAAGCCGGGTGTTCTACCGGGCTGCCTCCAAGTGTGTAAATGACATGAAACATGACTGACAAACAACCTTCATTCGTGAGACATGTGATTCGTTCTCTTGTCGCAAGAGTAAACATCTTGGTGTCTGTATAATTTGATGTGTACTGTTCACCTCTGATCTATGCTTCCACCGAACACCATAAACTGTGTTTTCAAACCATGCCCAATTTTGTGTAGAAAGCACCTCTGATCTTTGGCCGCTGGTTGCAGTGCTTGGCTGCATTTGGCAATCCTGTCCTCACACCCTCTGCACAATCACATTGCAGATGGACCGTTTAGAAACTGACAATCCTGCTTACAAAGGCACCGGACGCTGCTTATGGTGTGCTGCAGGTTTCCTCCGGTCTGTATTGATGTGGACACACTGATCAAGGGTGTACAGGAAGGACAGCTGGCAGTCAGACGAGCTCTTACACCGTATGCTGGCTCAGTACCGCCAGCAGCCGTATCTGACTCACCTCAGAGCATCAGCAGAGCCTCTGAGTCTGAGTCTCTCGACATGCTCGAGTCGCTTGCATCTGCTGAGTTGGATGATGAGTCAGGGTCATCTGGGGATGAGTCTGACGAAGAAGAAGGTCAGAGCCGAGTAAAGCTGCAAGAGCGCTACAAGTGGCTGCTGCAACAGAGAGCAGCTCTGCAACAGCAGTTAGAGAAGCTGCAGAATGGAAGACAAACAAAGCAGAAGGAATCAACATGAACACAACCGTTTTTCCCTTTCATGTCCAGGATTGTTGTTTGGAAGGCTTTGTGTGCAGCATGTGTGAAAGTGGTGTTTGTTTGGGCTGCTAAAACATCCAGTAGTGCAGTGTGTGAACATTGTCCAAGAGTTAAGCAGTGAATCAAGATATCTAGATAGTATTACACGTGTGCCACGTCGTTTGGCACCACTGGCCACAAACTTGTAGCTAATTTACACAGTCAGCAGCAGGCTGACTGCATTGCTACACAGTAGTATTTCGTGATGCCACAAGCTGTCTACACTTTGGAAGTGGCGTGTGAAGCATTCCCTGCATGCAAATGGCACATTGGGTATGGTCTACGATGTACACGACTGTTCAAGCAAATTACTTATTGAACCGTGACCAACGCTTGTTGCAAGCAGTTACCTCGCAAATCGGTACAAAGCTTCTGGAAGCAGCAGCAGAGATGCTATCCTCACATCAGCAAGCATGCTGTCTATGCTACAAACCATTGCTAACAGAACATGCGGCAACCAACATAGCGGTGGACAGCAAGAAGAGCAAAGTTCATCAATTAGGATCTGCTCAGAATCAAAAAATAACAACTGCCGTTAATGTAGGAGCCGCCTGCAACTCAAAGCAATAATCACCAAGTGTGTTATAACTTAATTAAGCACTGAGCGCACTTGCAAGCATACACAACTCTGAGGGCTTGCATGTGTTTAAGATGCAAGCCCTCAGTTGCTGATGTGCCAGTGCCACAACTACTTGTGAAGCAAACAATTTCCTGCTATTCTGCTCAGTAGCTGTGTCCAAGCTGAACAGTGACACAGCTCTAGAGCTGTGAATAATGGTATAAGGTATGGGATGTGCATGGCACATAGGTCACTGCAGCACATCTGCCTTCATACTGTCTAAAATCCTAATATACCATATATAACATATAAGTTGTCACCCACTCACAAGTCCTGCATTGTGGCAAATCCCTGTTTGCACTTCTCATCTGCTCTATGAATGTCTGAAAAAGGCTGACGGCCGGGTGGGTTTTGCCGATCTGGGAGTTGTTTAGTAGCAGCCTCAGAATGTTGTCTGCTGCACAATGTGCATGTACCATGACATGAAGCATGGAAGTGTGAACACGCTACACATGTATTGCCAGAAGAGGAGGCATGACATCTCAGCTTCCTTGTTCTGATGGATTGTCACGACTGTCTGCATGGAGACACACATACAACTTAGTTGGTGACCTGATACTGCCTTGCTCATGGATTGTGACAACTGTTTGCATCAAGACACACAAAATTTGATTGGTGACCTGACACTTTCTTACTCATGGATTGTGACAACGGTTTGCATAAAAGAACAACTTGGTGAGCTCATACAGCATGATGGCGTAGCACCATCATGCAGCTGGCACATGCCCACAGGCAGGCAGATTACATATTTTGCAAGTTACAAGGAAAGCAGCATGATGCAACACACATGTACATGTTGCCATCTGTGATCTGGGCAGCGATGAAGCCTGAGATGCTCTCAAAATGCAAATTTTTGGATTGACAAGAAGCTTTTGGTTCATTGGGTACATGCCAGGGCAGTCAGCATACCTGCATGTTGATTGCAGTGGGGGTGGTGTGCGTCAAAAGCAGCACCATGAAGAAGAGCGGGTCAGGAGCGGCAAAGATATGCCACCGATGTGCCAAGACTACCATTCCGGTCCCTGCAGGCACTTCAAAATGGACTGATTGATTGATTGACTGACGTATGGATGGATGAAGGGTCAGATAGAGGAATGACTTAATTGACTGCTTTATTCAGGTACTGATTATGGTCGTCTATTGTCCCTAACCCTGGCCAGCTGAAGATAGGTGGGTATCAGTTACACCTCACCAGAATGATACGTCACTAACATAACATGGCATGCACTTACAGGATGCGCACGTCCAGAACTGCAAGAAGCATCATAGCCATGCTTTTGGAACTGATCAACAAACAACAGGCCTCAAGGGCTTCACTCCCCCCCCCCCCCTTCAATGGCTCATATCCCGCCCCCCCTTCCTGAGATACAGCATGTAGGTCGCACCTAGAAATGGAATCAAGATCTGACGAACGCCAAGGACGCCCAAAATGATTTTGATGGGCACTTTGGCACTTCCAGGCCCCTTATGCAGCACGCTGCCCAGCACCAGCATCATGCTGGGGATCATGGCTGCTGCCATAGTATTCAGGCTTTCTGTCAGGAACTCCAAAGGAGGATCCTCCCCAAACAGCAGGTTCTTGATTGGAGACGCACACCCAACTGCAAGACCTGCAGGCATCAGACACACTGTCAGGAGTCAGACATGCTTGCGCATGTCACAGGGTCAGTCCCGTTTCATTTTCGTTTTCCTTTTAAATCTCTATCTTCTCAGCAACTAAAGCCCACTTTCTTTTTGTTCTACTTTTATTTTCAGTTTTGACTTCCTTTTTATCTCTCTGCAGGAAACAGGGTCAGCAAAGGGTGCTCTGCATGCTGCCTACCAGCTGTGCACCTGCTGCTGTTTACGTTGGGGAAAACTTCCTTTTTTTCTGGGACAGATTAGGATGCAAGAAAAAGGAGCTTGCTATTCTTGCAGTCAAAGGACGCTGCAATTCAAGCCTGGATCGCCGCATGCTAAAACCACTTTCAGAAATAACACCTTCAAAGCTCAGCAGCATCTGGAGACAAGCATGTAAGTCACCAAGACATCTCAAAACACTCTCACCTGCTGCAGTTTGAAAAGCTGCTAATGCAAAATATATGACTCTGATCTCAGCTAAGTCATACTCCAAGCTGCCACTGCAGCTGAGCGTTCAGCTGACTAACAGAATGTTCAGCTTTACACATGAAAAGCTTCCGGTCTGTACTCCACACATTACATTACAGCACAGCAAAGCAATCTTACCAGCAAGTGCAGATACTGTGGGAAGGTTAACAACCATGCAGAATCGGTGCCAGCCTTTTCCTATCCATTGCTTTGCTTGCGCCCATGTGGACTGTTGCTGCTGGTGGCTTTGCTGTGGGTTCATCTGCCAGGGTTGCTGCCCATTTTCTTCCCTGCAATCACACTATGCTATGTCATGGTATGCCATGCTGTGCCATGCTGTGCCATGCTGTGCCATGCTGTGCCATGCTGTGCCACCCTATGCCATGCTACGCCATGCTGTGCCATGCTATGCAATGGAGGCATTTGATCTGGCCTGTACCAAGGCAGCCTCTACAACCCTACCAGAAAAGTTGTGGGGCGGGTGAGGCTGCGGGTGAGGGTGAGGGTGAGGATCAGGCAATGATGAGACACACCATGCTAAACCCAAGCCAAAGCGCAAAGCAAGATTGCACAGCAGCTGACAGTGAAAGGGGTTGCTGCTTTACCTGCCAGAGGTGGTCAGGCCGCTGGTCTGGGGGTGCACCCCAGAGCCTGGGCTCTCCAGCTGGCCACTACTCATACTGCGTATGTCCTCTGAAGGCTGCCTACCAAGCTCCACTTGATTGGCCACATCTGAGCAACACACGCATGAAGGCCTGTGTCAGTAAGTGAAGGCTAGACTGGCCACATCTGAGCAATACAGGCATGAAGGCCGGTGTCAGGAAGTGAAGGCTAGATTGGCCACATCTGAGCAGTCCATGCATGAAGGCCAGTGTCAGTCAGCAAAGGTCGAGCTTGCCTGCTCTGTTGATGTCCAGCTAATATCAGAATGCACAGCCATGTACTGACAGGAATCGGGAGCAATTGAAAACTTGACTTGATTGGATGCAGACCCAGTGGCACTCACTTGAATCAATAGAATCATTTCCATTTCATGTCAGAATGCACAGCTGTGTACTGGAAGTAAATCGGAGCTGCATATGGTAAGCCACACCTAAGTAACATGGGCATGAGTTGCTTGTTTGATCACGGTAACTAGACGCATGGACAAACTGTTGTGCACAATCAATGCAGAGTCTGACAGGCAAACACCTGCTGAGTCTGAATGCCCGTTCTGCTGCCACAATGGTTGCATCTCAAGCTCTTCAGCTGTCAAGTCCTCTTCTTCACCTTCTCGGCCAGTGCTCTTGCTCCTCTTCAAAGACTTGCTGTGGGCAAACTCACCCATACCAGCATGGGCTAGGTTCTGAGCATGGGACTCAGGGGTTCCGGGAATTTCCCCTAGGGTTCTTGGCGCTTCTAACGATTTGGAGGGCTTGCGGGTTGGGGCAGGAGAATTCGCCAAAGCATTTGGCCTGCACAACATAGCAAAGCTGAATGGCACACAAGCTTGCACCACAACAACTCTGTTTGTTAATTAAACAACAGTTCAGAACAAACTAAAACACAACAATTAAGTGATGGCTACTCTGAGTGGGCCTCAGAGTAGCCAAACTGCATGCACTGCATGCACTGCATGCATCAAACACGGCTGTCTTTGGGATCTGCAAAGCTTAAAAAGGGAGAAAACTGCATGGAAAGCTGGCACATGCCTGTTGAAGTGTGTATGCACACAAGATGATGCAAACAAACAGGCAGACAGTCCGCTGTTGGCAGACCTCAAATGCCATGCCAGATCCACAAAGCAGGCAAACTGTTCAGCAATACAGTCTGCCAAGAACAGAATTGAGACTGAGCTCTGGGCTTTGCAAAAGTCCCTTGCCCCCGTGCAGCTTCAAAACGAGTGCCGTTTATGACCAAAGGGCCCATGTTGAGTCCACACCAAAGTTGCTGGTGTCATGCTAATGGATCCTGTGGTTCAGATCACAACCTTTTGAGAAGCTCCTTCTCGACAACCCACACTTACAACAGCAACCAACATTGACAAAAGTGCTAGTCAAGCTCACAAGGAGGAGTCACTGGAAAGGCTTACTTTGGTGGCAGTTTCATCATGTTGTATGCCACGGAGTACTGGACAAAGCCCGCCACCCACATGGAGAAGGCCACGTAAGCAATGCCCACCTGCCCACACTGTGCACCAAGGTCGCGAGCAAACAGGCTTGTCTTCTCGTCACACAGCGTGGCCACAATGACTAAAGGCAGGTTGCCAACATTGCCTGCACATGAGCATGCATTCCTTCGTTATGTATGTGTCCTTCCTTTGGTGTAGGTGTGTACATGCATAAGTAGCTCCCTGTATGGGGCCCTGTGTTGCAGTCAGCGTAAAGCAGAGCCACATGTTGATGTGCTGTGAGTCAGAATGAACAAGTCTACGCCATTCCTTTGCAAGTATGACTACGGTGTCTGTTACCTCAAGTCTGCGCATGCATGAGAGCAGTTGATGTTGCATGGTTGAGCATGCACTAGGCATACTGGCTTCGTGAAACGCTCTGTGATGTCAGGGGTAGACATAACAAGGAAAAAAGCCTGTGCATTGATCTAGCAGGGAGGTCAAGTGGAAGGTGAAGCATCAGGAAGAGTGTCTGCAAAATGATGCGCCAGGAAAGCTTATGCAACACATGGGTGGGTTTGCAAGAGCAATATGATTGCGCATTAGGGTGCAGAGTTCACTGACCTAGTCCTGTTGCCACAATGACATGCATCCGCAACTCCTTTGGTGGCTTGATCACCATGGCTGTCAGCCAGCCAATCAGTAAACCCATGAGAATACTGCAAAGCTTTCAACACAAAGTCAATGCTGAAGCCATGCAGTGCCATCTTTTGCACACAAGCGTCATTGCACAAACTTTCAATGTCGTGTGTACTGCATGCAAGAAGGTATACCTCAGAGCTGTATTGACAGGCAGAGGCCACCAAATGGCCAGATTGTTGAGATCTACCGAGGAGGCTAGCTTGGTGAAGGTCAAACAAGGCACAAAGATAAAGAACACAAGCTGTCCGAGATGTTGTCGAGCCTGGCCGTGCAGCACGCCCTACAACATTGAATGAAGGAAGCTTTGCAGAGAACGTAGTGAGCACGGCACGCTTTGCAAGCACGACTGCATGCAGACCTGTCGTGCCAGCAACGCGCCCATGCAGCACATCAGTACGATCTGGATCACCGGCATGGTTGAAGTGATAAACATGCTCAGCCATACTGGGGCCATGTTGTGGGTGACACACGGCGTTTGTGGAGCACAAGGAGCTCACAGGTTAATACCAAGCATGCATCGACCCAGTACGAATGCAGCGCATCCGCATACAGCTTGTGTGGTTAGGGTCAGAACTTGTGTTATTCCTTTACTGCTGACCCCAACAATGCGCAAGCAGTAGCTTTAGGAAGCGCTGGTACTGTGCGTAACATATGACTAAGGGAAGCTGCAAAGTTAGTAATGCGGAACGCAAGCACGGGTATACCAATTCCGGAATGCTTGCCGAGATCGACACCAGTTGATAGCTCAACTTTGCGCAGAGGATCGCACAATGACAAAGGGCTTGCTGAATGCGCCTTAAGTGCACACTTCATACCGTACCCTGTACCAGCCATCTCTTCTGCCGTTCGCTGTCGAACCGTCTTGGCTGGCAGGGCGGTTTGCTTAAACTTGACCAGACATGTCATTGAAGTTCATTGTGGAATTGAAGGGTAATCTCCCGTGTTCAATTGCCCTTACAAGATCACGCTTGTGACCTGTTGCTGAATCTGACAGTGTGATCGCAGGTAAACGACACACGGTCAATGTTACCCCAATGGCCCCTTTGCAAAAGGTCATCGAAGACGTCTGTTTTCAGCAGAAGCCGCAGCTTGATGTGTCGTCTTGTCGTCTGTACTACCAGAAGAAGCTTCTTGATCCCACCACACCTGTGCGCTTTGCCAACTTGCCCAAGGAAGCAAAGCTTGAGCTTGTTACAGGTATTTAGCAAAACCGGTGCAACTTGTGTTTGTTGCCTCATTTCACTGTTGTTATACCTGCATACAGAGTCTGCCACATATTGGTCACTGTAACAGATTTGCCTGTGACTTGGTATTAACTGAGCCCCATGCTTTGCAGATCAAACTCAGCAAAGACTGGGGCTGACAGACAGGTCAGCCCCAAGCATGCCTACACAATCTTTGACGACCCCTGCAGCTGAACCTCCACCTCCCTTGTCTGCACCACCCCCTGCAAGCAGCGAGGCAGCACAGCGACTTGCATCCCCAGCTGTTATGTATGCGCCTAGCACCACCACATCTCCTGCACAATCAGACACCTCACCTGCACCAGCCAGTGCTGCACAACTACATGGCAGCAGCACAGTTTCAAATGGCCTCAATACCTCTTCAGCTGACAGGAGCCATACACAGACAGCTGTCAGCAATGCACAGTCAGCACCAGACAGTTGCATAGTCAATGAGGCTGCGTCAGCGTCCATGCATGATAAGAAGCCAGTGCCTGCTGGTCTGGACCGCCACATCCATGTCTTCACCAGGGAAGCAGCTGCAGCTGCTGAAGCAAGCAGCAGGTTGGTGTACAGCCTGTCATGCACATAGCACAAAACTTTGAATTGCATTGATTGACCGTTACAGTGCATACTTTGGTGACTTCAATCAGCTGCATGCTGCCGGATGATCTGCTACCCACCCCACATGCATTTCGTGCTGTCATGTGGTTGAGACATGCGACCATTCATGCTAGGTTGAAACAAGCAAAAAAATGGCATTGAGTTTTGTTGTTTAGCATGCTCATGTGCTGCAGCACCCATGTGACTGTTTTTGTTGTTAATCTAGGGGTACATTCTTGATTTTCAGTCCAGCTGAGAGTTCACACTCCTGACGAAGGATTGCATTGCACAGGGGTGACACAGACCTGCCAGCTGACTTTTATGACTTCACGCCAGATGATTACCAGAAGGTCATGTCAGGTTGGGCAAAGAAGAACTCACAGGCAGCAGGTCCTCTCAAGACTCAGAAACTCAGAGAGCAAGATGAGCAAAGGCGAGCTGAGCAGTTTGGCCCAGTCCCTGTACGAATACATTTCCCAGATGACACCATTGTTCAGGCCGAGTTTAAGCCCTTGGAGCCATTGTCAGCATTACAAAAGCTAGTACAGCAGTGTGTTCAGCCTGAACTGCCCAAGTGGTACATGTATGTCACTCCACCCAAGCAAGTCCTGAAGGATCTCAGCTTGACCTTCTACAAGGCAGGGTTGCTACCAGCTGCCAATGTGCTGATTGGCGTAGAAAGCAAGCACGAGGGCGCTTTTCTGAAGCCTGATGTAGCAGCTCTGCAAGCTCCTCCCCCAGCCAGGTCTATCAGCCAGACAGAAAGCAATGGAGCAGAGGCTAAGAAGAAACCTGCTGGCAATATTGGTTCAGGTGCTCAGTTTCTTTCAAGCAGTAGGGTAGCTGGCTCTGGTGAAAAGAAAGTCCCCAAATGGATGAAGCTGAACAAATAAGTAGGTGTGTGGCTTTGGTGTTCTGCAGTGCCGACTGTACTGGCACCAATAGCAGCAAGACTTACAGGTCACCGTGTTAACTGATCTCATGAGGGCTTCAAATTGATAACATATCTTGACAATGTTCTGGTGTTCATCAAGATGCCCTACTCTTGCAGGGAGCAGCTAGAAACATTCTGCACACAATGCAGGCTGCAGAAGCTTTTCCACAAGGCCTTGCTTGTTTCAGCTGCGTGCTGCTTTGTTGCAGGACACAGATGGTTGCTGCATGTGTGATGTTACAATGATCATTGCCTCGCAGACACGCACGTACTATATGCATACCGCTTCCTTCATAAGGCTTTTTCTGGCGGACTTCCGCTACAATCAAGTTACTGGTGATACTATATGTGCGAGAGCGATCCAAATGCCCCACAGCACAGGAGATTTGCTCTTGCGCGACGCGTTTCTATACACTGATCCCTTGTGATCACAACTCGACTTCCGTCGCCTGAAAGTTTCCATAGTCCCTGCAATGGATTGGGTAGACAGCACTGATGACAATCAGGAGCTTTCTAACGCTCTGCGGCAGCCTTTCGAGGTGTTGCGGCCGGTGCCGACACAAGCAACAGCCAGGGTGCAAAAAGTTCAGACCGGCAAGGGAAAGGATAAACATCAAGCAATGCTGCAGGGAAAGCATGGTTGTCTTGCACCAGCACGGTGAAATGCAAACAACATGCTGAGGATTTTGTTGGCATGCAGAGAACCTGTTGCATGCCTTTCCTCCTGCCTTTCCAGAAGAGACAGTAGAGCAACAAGGCTTACGACAAGAGGCTTGCAAGACATGTTGGACGGCGCTTAGTCAGCATTTGGAAGTTAGCATTTATGCCTTGGCATGTATGGCAAACATGCAGCAGAGTGCAGTATTGCGACATTGTCCTTGCTGTTCCTGCAGGCTGTCTTGGAGCAAACCAACTATGCCACCTTTCAGGCTTTGCTTCAATTTGCAGCAACAACACATCAGGATCCAAACAGCAGCAACTCTTTTGCTCAGCGTCGGCGCATCATCCCTACAGCTTTGACCTTTGCTGGTGGTGTCAATTCAGCAGACCATGCACAAACCTTTCCAACCCTTGTGAATCTGTTGCGGCAGCAGGTACGCTCTCATATGACTGAATCCAGGCTTCAGCCATGTGTTGGTGTAGTGATCGAGGCTGAATTATGTACTGCACTATTGTCATACTCAGCAGCAATTGCATCATCTCTCATGTATACTGTATGTATGCTGTATGGCCTTCTGAACCAGGGCGAGACATACCTGCTACAAGCTGATGCGAGAGCAAAGGCTGGAACAGGTTCAACTCAATCTCATGTATGGCTGAACGCGGACCCAGTCTAACATGCAATGGGATTGGCTCATGCTCACCTTGGTCATCTTGGTACAGGGCTGTTATGCTGCAATCTTGCACCCAAGCCAGTTGCCATCAGGAAAGGGAGTCAGCTCTGCTGTCAACTCTGTGCTGTGCCAGTTCTCTGTTCTGGAGACTGAAGCAGACGATATGCTGGTGAGGGCCTCATCAACCGTCGCCAGCAGGCACTCATGCAAACAAGTTGCACGATCCAACATGAATAACGGAAAATCTTATCAGATGCAGCCATGCAGTGCCATGCATTGGACAACAGATAATACTATAATGAGTATATGTACATATATGTCAGCATCACCTCCTGCAGCTCTTGACGCTTGCACCCATGCAAGATCTACACACCCTTCTTCAGCAAGCACCTGCCAAAATGCTATTGTGAGCCATGAAACATGTATTCATCTTGAGGGCGCTGAATCACAGTACTCCATTCACTGTCTTGTCAGAAGAGCCCCAGCAAAACAGCATTGCAAGTACAGCACATCAGCCCTGACACGCTATCATTCTGATCAAACCACGATTGCTGCATGTCAGGCGCTGCTAGCTTGGTACCAAGACATACTGGCCGACCCAGCTAGTAACAGGGTCTCACCCGCCAGACCCCCAGCCACCCCCTTTGGCAAGCTGCAGCTCACCACACCAGTGAAGACCACCAGGTCCACAGCAGCTGCAGCAGCAGCTGCAGCGGCAAACAGTGAAGTGTCACCCGAGGGGTCTGTAACCTCTCCCTTGGCCAAAATGGGCATCAACACACCCACAGCCAAAGGCAAGGGTGACAAGCCAGAGGCAAAGCAGGTGTGTGCAGATGCACCACCCTAAATTGCATGTGCACCTTGCATCTTGCCTTGCAAGCTCGAGTCTATCTGGCTGCTGCAGCATGGCCTCATGTGACTTGCTTGCAGCCACAACTTGCAAGCAGAAACGGGCACGAGGGTCACATGCTAGGCTTGGTGTGGTCAAGTATACATATGAATATATATCTACAAATAAATGTACACCCAAATATACACACAAATATATATTTATACCAGCAAGCTATTCTTTGAGCTCTGCCTGTATGTTGAGGATGCTGCAACTGCAGGGACAGCCGTCAGCCTTTTGACTGTCATCAACTGCAGAGCCAAATTCCACTGCTGTGTTTGCTTTCATGCTTACAGACAACATGGTGCTGCTGTCAGATACATTTGCAGGCAGGCTTGGCTCCAGCGGCGGATCTCATGTTGCCCAGGCACGCATGCATGGGCCTTCTGTATTGTTGACTCACTAGCAGCAAATACCTCCAAAGTCTTTTTGAGTGCTGCATCATACTCCCCTGCAGGCAGAAGAAGAGGTGCTGGCTGCTTCTGAGAGGCCGCTGGTGGTGGTCATAGAGGAAGCTGAAGCTGTTGACACCCTCACACTGCAAGATCTCATCCTGGTTCTGAGTGAGGTACACCTATTTTCATAGCATACACAGCGACTGTATGTAGAATTGAGAATTTGGAATTTAAACCCCAAGTATAGACCATTTAGCTTTTCAGCCTTCCCACAACATGTCGCAGCACGAATCTGCAGTCCTGATGCAGCAGCTCTTTTGTTCACAGCAGAACACGCAGTCTGACAAGCTCTTGCCTTGTCCAGCTGTCAGCTCACACGCCTGATGTTCTGCTCAAGCTGCTCTGCAAGTATAACACGTATATTTGCTCCAGCTGACTTTTACTCAACGTAGGTTGATAGCGCCCAAGCACCTTAGGAAGTCTTTTGCCCAAAGCTTTCAGCTCTCTGGCTATGGCCTCTTGAGATGCAGCATGCTTTGCAGGCACATGCAGAGCTGCCGATTGTTTTGGTGCTTGGTATGGCCACTTCAGCCGGGGCCCTGCAGCAGATGCTGCCTGTGGCTGCTGCCAGCATGCTGGAGCCACAACACTTCCAGCTCACCAGCTCCATGGAGAGGTGACCACACCAACTACCCAGATGGTGCTGTGTCTATGCCTCAGATCACTGAGTGCCATCCTGGCTCTTGGGGTTTGCTTCAGACATGTGCCATAAACATACCTTGTACAAGCAGCATTCAGGAGCATGCATCCATTCATAGACTGTGTGTCCCCCCCTCCTGTGGTGAGTGAGTGAGTGAGTGAGTGAGTGAGTGAGTGAGTGAGTGAGTGAGTGAGTGAGTGAGTGAGTGAGTGAGTGAGTGAGTGAGTGAGTGAGTGAGT
>JAABUK010002850.1_pt1 | contig 30343 bp, 25 predicted proteins | sample 5559141 | NCBI WGS metagenome assembly JAABUK01 (sample SAMN10711869, study PRJNA513367) | rock metagenome | isolation source: Antarctica rocks | place: Antarctica: Victoria Land, Pudding Butte nord | collected 2016-01-03
CTTAAGCGTCGACACTCTGGGCAAATGCTCACTTGGGCTTGGCGTCGTGTATACTTAGATGAGAAGATAAGGGTATGGCATTTGAGAATACCAGAGTATCGCAACTCGGAGAATCCATAATTACTGTCTGAAGGAGATTTTGCTCGGCCTGCAACATTGTTGTGAATGATGGGTCTAACTGCAGTCAGTGGAAGGACTATTTGGTTTGTTGACCTGCTTGCTAGTATCCTCGAAGTCAGCCTATGGAGAGGCCGTGCGCAAGAGTGAGATAGGACAGTTTGATATTACCCTTGCAATGAAGCTCCACAATCTACGAGGTCAAACCTAACAAAGTTCTCACGATCCCGTACCTTTGTCGCTCCGTCATTTGATGCACCTGTGCCAAGTTCTCCTCTCATGGCGTTTCAAAGCTCGTCTTGAAAACAGTGACCATGTTCTGATCAGTAATGGCAGACACGACCTCTCGTAGCCCTGTTCAAAATCGCTTGGCTTCCCATAATTCACCTGTTTGTTGGATCGAAGCAGCCCCTCATTCAAGCTACTCTATACGCGAGCCAACCCCCGAATGTCCCGAGATACCATTTCGATAACTGGTTCCCAACGAAGATGCTTGATCATTGGGATCAGAACGCCCTCGTATTTCATCATCTATTGCGACATTCTATGTTGTGTGCAAGTTCTTATCCGTTCGTTGAACTCCATCTTCCCATTATTGCTGTTACTTACTCACGTCAAATACTGACCTAAGCCAACACATCCTTCAGGGCACCATATTTTGCCTGACCTGTCCTTGACCAGCGCCAATCGATAAAGTACCGGCTTGCTAGATATACTCAAGATATCACACAGATGCTCGGTGCAATGTGTCAAGTAGCGCCGATCCAAGGACACTAGGCTGACTAGGTCATGTAGACGACATGGGGATCTTTCAGAGGATCAAAGAAGCGTCAGAGAAGCCATCGACAGGAGACTTCTATACCATTGCTCGTCATGGCAGGTATACCGTCAATTTGTTGAGGGATTGCATCCTTGGTTCAATGTTCCAACATCACCACTGAGTTCGCAATTGCCGTATTGCAACCATCATGGTTTGAAGGCTCTGATTGAACGTATAGTACGGGGGTTTTGGACTTGCATTCGTCGTGAGTGAAACTTCAGAAACACTCGCTTCTCATATGGCAGGCCGTGTTGGGATCTATGGGGTAGTCTTTGGTCGTCGTGTTCAGCATGGCGACGTTTCGACGAGCCAAGGATGAAACTATTGCCAGACAGGCGGCGGAGAGAGTGCTTCCGACCTCGTAGGAATGGATTCGCAAGTCCAAGTGGCTTTGAACCGCAGCCGGGTGAGAGTGCAGTGCTTGATGTTCCATCCTAAAGCGGCGCAGCGTCAGCATTACGTTTGGACAGCCAAATGCTTCAGATCGTCTCGCCGAAAAGGAGTGAACGATTCTTTTCTCTCTTCTAATAAAGTCACGATCGAGGATCAATTGAATGGGGGCAGGAGTGTAGCCAATGATTATCCATCTGCGCTGTCGGTGCTGCTGTTCTGGGAAGCGTGTGATGAAATCCTCTGCAGGGAAGACGCAGAGTGTAAAGCAAAAATAGCAGCCACCGGGCGCTAAAGCGGGGGCTTGGGTGTAGGGTCCTCGTAATTTCCCCATAGGAACACTAGCGCCGGCGATCATAATGGCCTTCTCGCAGCGCCCCCTACTCCGTGAAACCTCCTTGAATTCATAACATCCACCGCAAATCCACTCTCGTTCAACATCTTTGCTCATCACACTCGTTCAAGTAGACAAGTACTTTCTTCATAACAGCGACACTTCCAGATCCAGCTCTTCATCGTTGCTACTATACAAACCTTGATACCATCTACTCAGTCGACATAATGCGTTCCTCAGTCATCCTCGCCCCTGCCACCTTCGCGGTCGCTGCCTTCGCGCAAACTGGCAATGTGAGTCTTCATCTACATCCATAGCCTTACACAACGATTGCACGCTCAGCCGAGCTCCATTCTGCGCTCCCGGCGTCAATATTCCAGCAGCTGTCGGCTCACCGTCTCCGTTCACAATGCCAGCCTGTCATCTTCTGAAACACCCCCCATTGACTGATACTCACAGGTTGTCTCCAATACTTTCGTGGCCCAGACGAACTCACTCGGTGTGGTCACAGGCCAGCCTCTGCCGGTAACCACCCAGCCTACCGCCGCGACTAGCCAAGGTCTCCCCATTACCACTCAACCGTCAGCTGTCACCACGCAGCCAGTCGCAGCCACGGTTCCAGCTGGCCCACCATCGTCCGATGCGTCGGTCCCCACGACCATGCCGTCCGGTGCACCGGTCCCGGTGGCCATGCCGTCCGGCGCGTCGACTCTCATGGCCATGCCTTCAGGTGGCTTGGCTGCTGGAACTGGCTCGGGCTCCTCCAATACCAACGGCACCGTGTCTACTGCCACCCTCTCAGCTACCACCACCAGCGACTCGTCTGCCTCTGGCTCAAGCGGCTCGGGCTCGGGCTCCTCTACCGGCTCCTCAACCAGTGCCACCAGCTCCAAGGGCTCATCCGGCGCCGGTATGCTCGAGCCATTCCTCGGTGCCGGTCTGGCTGCTGCTTTCCTCGCTGCTTTCTTGTAAGCCGTCCATGTCCGGACTCTTTTCGCGGCATCTATACCAGGTTCTTTTCGGCGACACATCGACGGGCGTTCTGTTTGATACCTATCACAGTCGCTTTGAGGGAATTGAAATAAAAGTCTGATAAGCATTTCGAAGACTTGGGATAATTGAGGGCGAGCAATGCAGCCCTTGAGCAGGGCGTAATTTTGTCACATTGGAGACGTCGTGTTATTATGGGTGAACTGCTGCCTGCCACCTTGTAATATGTGGCTTTGTGCATGTATTAGATAGGCCAAATGAAGCAGTTGTGTTTCGATGTTTTGCTGTGGTATCCATGGGGGACATGCGCCTCGTCGTGTGCTCGTTGACGAGACCAAGCATTACTTGACATTTCACTGAACAACTGATGAATTCTGGGAATCATACCCAATCATCCATGAATCTTCGGTCCCATAGCAGAAAGTATCTCAAGCCATCGTTGCGATGGTAATTAGTTGATGCGCCTATGAAGCCAAGCAATGCCTGTTTCAGCTCCCTTCCCACGTTTCACCTGCTCGATGTAACATCACTCTTTCGGGATTCCTTCGACTTGGCTATCACAGTTGTTCTCTCGGGTGCAAATGATATGAGTGCAGGAGTGTCTGTATTGCATCGCTGACACGACCAGAACAAAGTCCGTGCCGCGTTCCGTACAGCGTGCATCTTGTCGTCATTGCGAGCGAGAAACCCCCACACAGACGAGCCGCTTCCTGACCCTGACCCCCTCGGCCTTTTCTCTCTACAATTACCAGCAGCGAAACGCTCCCAAATCTGACGCCATATAGGCAAAGACCTTCAGCATCCGTTCAGACGACTGGCTGCGATTGACTCCTCTTCCAATACACTTTGTTCTCGGAACAATCGGAACTTCCCCAAAGTCAATTGGATTCCTGAGCTACACCGTATGCCTCGACGACGGATACAGTCCTCGTGCCCTCTTAAACGCTGCAATTTATAAGGTCCTGCAATGGTACTTCATTGACGCTGGCCGCTTGGTTGGCTTGCTTGAGAGCGGCATTGTAGGAACCCTCTCCGCTACGCAATATTTCTAAGAAGAGGTCGTCTTATCATCTTGCTCCCCGAGTCGTCTCCAGATAGGAAGCGCCTTGTGGGCAGCTCTCCCAGGCTAATCCGACGGAGGCCGCTCTCCCTCCTTGTCAACCCAGCTTTAACCCTCCCCACTCTCCCACCATGTTCCTCACTAGTTCCTGGTTCTGGCGGGGCTTCCAATCAGCAATTTTCTACTACGTTTCCTGCGCTCCTCTCTCAAAGTTCTCATACCGCCGCCAAAAGCGAAAAGAATACAAGCGGGCCAAAGCGGAGAGTGCGGTCAGTGAAGCAGAAGGCGGCGTCCACAAGCACCTGGCACCTTTCAGCACAAATCCTTATTGGAGGGAAGAGATAGATATCGGGCCTGGCCCGCCCATCAGGAAGGCGCAAAGAGACGGGAGGGGACTACCAGAGAAGGGAAAGCAGAAGAAAGATAGGCAACTGCAAACGGGAAACAGTACAGAAACCGGGACAAGTAGTGCAGATACCGTGGTGGGTAAAGAAAGCGGAGAACGCGTGCGGGACAGTGATGAAGGCTGGAACAAGAGGAGGTATCAGCGTGAGGATGAGTTACTGTGGGGCTTGGAACAGCAAGACACGGGGTCGACGGGTATGCCACTAATGTCAAGGTCGGCAAGCGGTTCTACATACCAATACTACGCCAGGAACCCAGCGATCAATGATCTATCTCCACCAATCGTCAGTACGCATCCGACTAACAAGATCGTATCGCAATGGATGTTGCAGCCCCCGCCAAAGGCGAAAGTCATGGATGGGAAATTGAAACAAGCTCCTGCAAGTACGCCGAACCGGAGTAGGAGCACAAGCGGTGGGAGTCATGGCATTAAGGGCACGATGAAAAAGGCTTCAGATGTGAGTCTGAGTCGCCAGGTTGGAGAACGACTCATGGAATCGAAGCTCAAACAGGGCATATCACCAGAGTCTTCGATGACAATGAGCAGGGGTCGCTCCGCTCGCAGCCATAGATCAGCAACATCGGCAGAAGCAGCACCTGGCCAAGCTCATGACAGAGAATTGGACATATCGACCCGGACACGCTCCAACTCTATAAAGCGAGACAAACAACCCCCGCCCATTTTTATCGGCCGCGTTTCCCCATCCCCATTGCCAGCTCGTCCACCTCTCTCGACCATCCCCTCCGAGACTCTACCCCATCGACTAAAAGATGGACCCCCACACCTCCGCCCTCTCCCTCTCACGGCCAATAGCGCCTCATCACTACACATATTACAAGAGCTAGTCGCGCCATCCTCACAACTCAACGCGACCAAAGCGGCTCCTACCCCTCTACCGATGAGCGTGAATCTGCCGCCTGTAAGCCAGCAGGAAGATGTCAATCTAAAGCTGCCGGAGACGGAGAGTTTGTTTCCAGACAGTGGGTGGAGTTTTCCTCCTGCGAAGGAGAACGGCACCAGGCAGCCGGGCCATAGGTGGAGCATCAGTATGTGATGCTGGATTGACATTGGTTCAAGTGTATTTTTCTGTCCATTTAGCGAGGGTGTTTTGGAGAAGACTAAGCTTTTGGTAACTGTGCCTTGTCAATTATAGCGTCTGAGCGTCGGAGTTCCTGGTCTTACACATTCAGATAAGGGTCAGTCTTCTACAGCTATAGAAGAAAGATATAAATAAGTACAAGACATCAAATAGCTCGATTGTTCCAATCGTCGAAAGCGAGTGATACGCCTCATACCATCCAAAAACAAAAATAACCCCACCACTATCCCACCACCGTCCCACCAATCCTTGAACAACAACCCCAAAACCCGCACCCCAGTAATAAATACCATAGTACAATAAATCCCTAGAAGCCAAGGCTAGAATGCTGATTTCTAGGCCCTGTACACGGTATAAAATCTGTTCGTTAAGCTGGGAATGAGAATGAGGATGAAGATGGTAAGGGAGCGGTTTAGATAGGAGATAGGAGAGAGAGGTTAGTGGGTTAGTGGGGTGGTGGGTTAGTGGGTTGATGGGTTGATGGATGAGAAAGTACTTTAAGTTACTACTGTTGTATTCATGAATAATGTACTTTCTGTAAACATTATACTTGAAAGCATCAAAATATCAAAGTCACATCGACACCGCCACCGCTCAAGTAGTCCCTAGCCCTACATGCCCTGAAACCCAGCTTTACTAATTCCATACCATCTATTCGCTTTAAGCGTCAGTGACAGGTCGCATCGAGCGAGAATGCTTCCGTGGACAGACATGTCAAAAATAGATAGAGGTTCTGTCAGTGCTGGCCCAATTTCCATTTCCACACCCTCAGAAAACCAAATAGGATAATATCCCCAACTCGAACAGATATCCTTCCACTTTTCCCATAGCGCGAGGAGGTATCCATCTTTCGCGACGCATACCTATCCGCCCTCTCCTTCCTCATCGCCCACCCCGCTTCCCACTCCCTCCCCATCCACCATTAGCAGCTCTCGTCGCCCTCTTCCTCGCAGCCGCAAGCTCGCGATCGGGACGTGCGGATCCACTCTCCGGGTAAGCTCTGAGGCAGAGCAGAATGAGGAGGATGAGAGCGGCGAAGGTGACGCCGACGACTATGTAGTTTATTTGGTTGATTTGCATTGTTGGTGTGGTGTTTGGTGCTAGGGTTTGTTGGTTTGTGAGGGTTGTGGGTGGAGATGGCGGTAGGGTAAGGGGCTGTGGATTTAGTGTTTGGCGCTGGTTGGTAGGGGTTGTGGGTACTTTGGATGGTATACCCGGCAAGTGGAGGGTTTGGTTGGGCGATGTGCTGTGTAGAGGATATCTAGTACTTGTGATGTGAGTATTTGGGGGATCCTGTACCACTTGGATGTAAGGCTTAGTAGTGGCGAGGGAGTGTGGAGACAGCGCCTGATACCGAGATCAGGCTTCTTGCGTGCCGAAGATGGGTCGTAGGCAAGTAGAACGGCGAGACTTGATTGTGGCTTTGGCTGCTTACTTGGGCATATGAAGCTAGTAAAAAGCGTTTTTGATCTGGTCTTGAGAGTCGTTATATGAACGGAATGATTAAGAAGTATCAAACACCCAGTTTATAGCAGTGGTGAGAGGATGTAGGCGGTCAGGATGGTTGTAGGCCGCACGAGTGACGACGAGTTGTCGACTTTGATCTAAAGCCGCAGGTCAGTGCAGTCGTGCTACGAGGGAGTCGAGCGTAATGTGGTCTCTTGTAAGGGTTGTCAGCCTAGTAGTTGCCGATTTTGAAGACCTGCAAAGTCGTCTAGAAGCTAACCTTTGAGTTGTAAGTCTACAGAATGTCAGTGCTGGATATTGTAACAATCTATCTGGAGTGATCTATCGAAATAGTGTCAAAGCTTTCGAGCCTCGTCTGAAATACACTGTTTGAGTGTGATTGGATCCGAACCATTATGAAGTTGCGTGAACAGCAAATCAGGCTGACACACGGTATGGTTGATCTTCGCGATGGTTGTATGCCAGAAATTTATCGTAGTCAGAAATGGTGCGAAGCTATGTATCAGCGAATGTATGTTGCAGCTGATATCGTTCGGCCGTATAGTAAGGGCTTAGCTTTGTTTTGCCTTGGTTTTCTCCATTGCGGCATCGGCGGTGGGCAACTTGGTGTTACATATCAGCAAAGTCTTCTTCTTTGCAAGCATTCTTCACTGTCCACCAGCTGTCATCAACAAACTTCACCAATCACGCCGACATCACTGCTTGGAGCCACCGCAAGCAAATTCGCCAAAATGCTCCTCTGTAAGCGAGAATGTGACAGTAGGTACTGTGTCTCTGACCCGCAAACCCACGAAGCCATGGCGAAGCATCCTGAGTTGGTAGAGCGCTATGCCAATGAAAGCCAACAAATCCGAAACGCAATTAAAACACTGGTGCACGCCGACGCAAGCTTTACCCAACTCCACTGGGTTGAAATACTCCCTTTGATGAAGAAATTTGGCAACGATATTGCCTTGATGCATCATACAAGTTTTCGTCATCTCGCCGCTCCTGCTGAAATTTTGGACAACGTGTTGACGAGCTTCGACCGAGGCATCTGGTGTCTGGAACAGATCGTGTGGGTACCTGGCTCTGCTCGGTGCCAAGAGCACAGGGAGTGGACGGTACAATTGCCTCCTCACCTTGCACGTTTCATCGGCTCTCAGCAAGTCACTTCGCGTTGTCCCACGCACTCTCAGAACCTGCAACCACAGATTCCGGCTCCTCAAGCGCAGACGCTAGCTCCGCAGGTGAACATCAGGTTTCATAACATGAAATTGCCTCCACGGCAAATGGAACGGTCGTCCCCAGAAATGCAACCATCGCCATGCGTGAGTCCGCCGTTGGCTGCTGGTAACACGCATGTTGGGGACCAGCTCAGCCTGGCTGAAACGGCTGCATACGTATCCGCCAGCGAGTCGAAGAGCATATCAAGCTCGAGAAGAAGGCGCGAACCAGATGCCTGCTCTCCGTGCAAGCTCAAAAAGACCGGTTGTGGTGGTAGATTCAAGCATTGTCTCAAAAGCCCGGCCAAAATCAAATCTCCCACTGCCACATCAATTAGAAAAAGTGGTCCACATGTGCAGCTCAATCGTAGGGCCGCCAGCTTTCCAGTCAGTGCTATGACACGGCCAGCCTTCAATAAAAAGCTCAGTGGACAGATGTCGTCATCTGGCCGACAGCCCTCCAATGTCGAGGGTCCTTACACGACTGAATTCGAAGGGGAAACACCTTTCGACAACAGGGCTCCCCTGGCCATGGGAGCTGCATTTGGATCGCAGCATGCTCATACCTTTCCGAACACTACTCCAACCGATGCGCAAGACGGCATTGACATCTTCGCTACTCTTCCCCCCTTCGGTATGGAGTGGTTTGATGAAATCGGCTATCGCACCGACGATCCGCTCGATCGAGAGCATGATGACATACTGTCTGGCTCCTATTGATGTACGATATTTAGCATCGTCCAAGGCTATCGATTAGCGATAAGGGTCCCAGGCGGAGGCTACGGAAATATGAGTCGATAGAGACTCTGGTTAATTAGCTGGTACAGGCCTAGCAATGAAAGACACGATCGGGCCTAGCGATCGTGTCCTTCATTGCTTTCTGTTGGAGAGTCAGTGGGAATAGCGGGCTCTGTCAATATCGACTCAGCGGCCATGATACTAGCATTGCATGAAGCATATGTTATGTTTGATTCTTGTTGTCTAGCGGCGACAGCATGACGTCAATTCTACTTTTCCTGCAAAGATTCTTGATAAACTTATACAACACAGGCCTTTCTTTGGTTCCACTGTCTGGCATCAACTGGGATTCATCCCGCTGCAAAGCCGTGTCGCCCGCTCTCCGCGCTCGATACAAGGCTTTCTTGTGTGCGGGACCCATCCGTAGATGCATCATGTAATCGGCTTGCAACTTGGATATTAGTAGGTTGGCTGTGCCAGATTATGAGGACAATGATCCCTAATTCTCAATGCACTTCTTTGAAGTTGCTCTGGTCACTGCTTAGCTCTACCGTCGTATTGGCATTTGCAGGGGCAATCACCGACAGCTCAGTCTTGCCGCGATCATGATCATGCTAGCCTGCGACGACATAGACCCTGGGGTTCCCCCAATGATTGATCCTGTATTGGTCGAAGAGAGGCCGCAGTATATCGGTACATGTCAATAGATGTTCGTTAGTTGGCTAAGAACTATATGTGAAGGTCAGGCGTTTGAAAATGCCTTTGACGGAATAATTGCATCGTATTCAGCTAGCACATCGTTCATGATATCCAAATTTCAGGCTGCAGCTCGGACTCGTCAATCCTAGTGCTCAAATTGCGTACGATTCTCATTGCCTGCTCCACCAAACATTGGTAGTCACCTACCAAGCGCTCAACATGTTGATAAATTTTAGGCATAAGCTAAAGTATTTTTATGATCTGCTCACGACCAACTACAACATAATTATGTGGGTCATTTGTGGTCCACATGACTGTCGTTGGATTGTTGAGAGTTCCGGTTGAGCTCAGGAAACCCATATTACTTACATGGACGGACATCTTCGTCTGCATCGTCGTGTCATTCGGACTGCGGATTGCAATCACCCAGTTCTGGCTGGCCATTTCAAGCATGATGTTGAGCTAAGCGCGCGTGTAGATATGGCGGGCACTAAGTACTTTACTTTAGTAACTAAGTAAAGGGCGAGCTGGAAGGACAATCACCCCGGAAAGTGCACCCCAGGGTACCTAGATCCCCGGAAGCAAGGCTAAAACTCTTATGCCGAGGGGTACCGTCATCCCTGTAGACTTAATTTCGTGGAAATGAACTCAATGCTTGACGACATGATTTCACCTCTAGAAGCCAATGAAACAGCAAGAAAGGCAACAGCTATGAGAAAGTCTCCATGTGCTCTCTTTGCCAACCCTGGCCATGACCCGATGTCACGAATGAGATTTGTTCGGCGAAGGGGGAGAATCACAACTCGGGCATGACATTGACGGTTTTCTTGGAACCACATGCCACAGTCCTCAACGGATTGAGCCGAGTGACAGGATAACGTTACGGCAAGGGGCCAAGACCATTAGCCAGCGCTCGACCGGCTTGGGAATGAAGGCTTTCCGTTTAGTCCACTCGGAGAACCAGCTCAGTATCGCCACGCAGGCCAGCAGTGGAGATGTCATGGCAGTGACATCATCTTTCGCTGGCCTCGTGCTCCTTTGCCTAGAAACCAAGCTGTCATGCGGTTGCCGTCGGTAGCCATCGCTCTAGCATTACCACGATTTGTGATTTGCCTCAATCCGTGGATTCAATGCCCGGAGCATATTACGGGCGGATAGTAGCGTGCGTAAGAAGATGTACTTCATGTTCACTGTCACTCCTGTTGTGGGTATGTCAGCGCGTATAGCAGTGGCTTGCGACGTACCATTTACTAGAATAATCATCAGGAAAACAGGACGGCACGGAGTACATTGCGTTGCATTAGGTAATGGATACGCAGTCTGTTAGCATGTCTTCAAGATGATAGAGAGGAGATAGTATCAGAAAATGGTATTGACATGGCGATATAGCAATGAGAAAAGCTTCGAGGAGTTGGAAATGCTTTCAATGATCAGAGAAAAATCGTTGCTGCCAGTCGCTTTTTGGGGTATCTTCAATTGCCAAATGACTTCGACTTTGGGGCAACGTTGACGAATTGCCTTGCATCCCCCGTTCTGAGCGGTGCCAAAGGCCACTACGCTACAGCTTGACACTTTTGACCAAGCCCTTCTTGATACCTGTCTTCTCGCCTTGGTATCCACCCCTGCCTTCTCCACCCTTGTATAATTGCCTAGTACTTCCTAACTTCTTGAGTTTGCTCTCATATTTGTTCCTCTTCTTGACTCTAGGGTTGCGAACGTCCTTCTTACGTTTGGGCGTTATTCCCTGTAATGATTTTGGGAGTCAGCTTGTTTGTTTAACCTTCGAAGTAGGAAAAAAAGGGTCTTGAGAGATGCTCGCCTTGTTCTTCTGGATCAGCCATGAGATAGCCCGCTTCCCATCCTCCCCTAAAGTGTTGTCATTGGCAATACGCCCCATACCGCCGTCTTTTGCCTCCTGAGCATAAGCAGCAGCCAGAGCCGCCTTAGCAGCTTTCTTATCTGCAGCTTTCGAGGCGATGAGATCATAATAGTCTTCCGATCCGCTACCCTCACCATCGCGCAACTCGCTTGCAGCGGCATGATCTTCTTCGTCGCTCGGCTCACCCAAAGTATCCCTCTTATTTTTCTGCGTTGGCTTCTTTCCACGACTCTCAGCCTCAGCAGTCAATCTCGCCTGGCGATCCTTCAGTCGTTCTCGATATGGTAAATCAGCATCCCCGCCAACGTCTCGACCAGCAGCGTCTCGTTTGTTAGATTTTTGGGCAATTTGCGACGTATAGAAACGGAGCGACTTCTTGCGTGTGGCTTTTTCCGCAGCCTCGTGGGCAGTGAGCATTTTTTGTTCGCCGAAGTCAGAGTCTGGGTCTTCTTGGGCTTTGATGGCCGTTCGAGAGGTCTTTCTGGGCTTTGAAGGCTGTTCTGTGCGTTCTATAAGTGCGGATAGACCAGCGAGCTCCTCTTTAGTCTCTCGAAGCCTCTCGGTGCGTTGTGCTTCGGCTTTGGCTTGAGCTCTAGCTGCTGCCTCCTGGGCTCTGGACTTTCGCTGCTTTCGCTGCTTGGGCTTATCTTCGCTCTCGCCATTAATATGTGTTGGTTGATCCGTAGAGGTTTCATGGTCGTCAAGCCCGTTCGATATCTCAATTGTGCCATTCTTCGAGCCATTGGTCTCTGGCATGACAATGTCCTTGACCCTATGCCAAAGGTCTCGACACTGTACCAAGGTCTCCATGATTGTGTGATCCCGAAGCTCTTCTGGAGGCATAGCAAAAGCCTTATCGTCCGCTGCTTCTTGGCCGGCTGTCAATAGTGCAAAGTACATGGACAGTGCCCCAAGGTAAGCGGCCAAGGAGCTGTACTTGACGAATGCAACAGACGTGACTCTATCCTCAGATTTGAGGGTTTCATTAGCCGTTCCAAGCTTTTCAACCTGGGCGGACTCTGCATGCTCAGCTGCGGTCTTCAGATCGTCATACATGAGTTGCAATTCCAAAAGCTCATTAGCCAAAGGCTCAAACTCCGGATATCTCGACCTCAATATTTTGGATCGCTCTTCAGGTCCCATAGCATCTGTAATCTCTAGCCTAGGTAAAACTTCCCTTACAACCTTTCTCTGCCCTTGGTCGCCAGCTTCATGCCCATCGTCTTTCCCAGTCTCCAACCATTCCGCTTCATCGAAGCCAAAGTCCGCCTCAGTCATACCCTGAAGCTGCTTCTGCTGCAGTCTTTTGGCTTCGGCTTCTTCCTCCAGGGCATCAGCTTCTGTCTCGATAGCGTCGGCATTGTAGTAATCTTTTTTCCAAGTTCCCCAACCGCGAGCATCTTCGTCTTCTTCGGGCGCTGCTGAGGCTTCGGAGTCCGAGTCTTGAGTAGGCTCCGAGATTTTGGTGAGCGTTGACAGCTTGGCTGCAGGATTGGTTTCCGCTTCTGCATCTTCGTCGTCATCTCCGGATTCAGAGACGTCTGGGCTAACTGCTAGGACCTCCTCATCTGAGGGCTCCAAAAACTCTTCTGCAGAAGGCTCAGCATTTGAAATCAAAGTCTTCGGTTGGATTCTTTTGTAGCTACCTTCCTCTTCTGCCCTCCTCTGTCGTTTCTGCGCAGGACCCTCGTCAAGCAATATCTTGTCTCGATTGATATGGAATTCATCTTCGGAATCCGCCACATCCTCGTATGTGTCGATCCGCAACTTGCTGTCAATCTCCCGTTGACCCCTGAGTTCATCATGACCAAATGGCTGGCCACCAGCTTTCCTCTTCTTCCCCATTGCGCAGTGGTGCCAGAAATGTGTGTATACGCAATAGCTCACGAGCTCGCCAGAAAATATGTGGGTCGGTGTTAAGGGTCTGGAGATAAGCGCGGAAGATCAAGTTGACAAAGCTGGATACTGTCTCATCCCTTAAGGAGCCATTGCTCGCTCCTATCAAGTCAAATGGCGATTGGTCTCGCCTGGGCATCTGTTCTCCTCGTTGTTTTTCTTTCAATTTTGCTTTTCGACAAGATGGGTGGCTTCCAGAGCAAGAATTCATTCCCCGTGAATGGCAGAGTGAGCTACTCACTACCTTCATGTTTTGTACAATTCCATATGCTAACCCATTGATGGTAGACCGTACTGATAACCGGTGGCTCGGAGGGCATGGGCAAAAGTGTAGCAATCCAGCTTGCAAAGAAAGGTGCGAACGTCATTATCGTAGCACGAAACGTCGAGAAGCTCGAAACAGCTATCAAAGAGATATCCGTATGCACCTTTCCTCTCCCCACTTCAACACTTTATCTAACCTTTTGACAGGCCGCAGCCATCAACTCCACCCAACGCTTCCACCACCTAAGCTACGACCTCACAGACCCCACCTCCGGCCCCTCCATTATCTCCGCCACGACAGAATGGAACTCCTCGTCTCCGCCAGACATACTCTTCTGCTGCGCCGGCAGCTCAAACCCAGGCCTTTTCGTCGACACTCCCACCTCGACCCTACGCTCACAAATGGAAAGCAACTACTTCACCGCGGCCTACATAGCACACGCCTTCCTGCAACCCTGGCTACAAAAGAAACCTGCCTCGCCCCCAGCCAAGAATGCATTGGCTAAGCATATAGTCTTCACGTCCTCTCTGGCAGCGTTCTATCCACTGGCTGGATATGGGCCGTATTCGCCATCCAAGGCGGCGCTGAGGGCGCTGAGCGATACGTTGAGTCAGGAATTGCTCCTTTACGCCCCCTATCATAGCATTCGCACGCATACCATCTTCCCCGGCGCTATCTTCACGTCTGGGCTTGAGAAGGAAAACGAGATCAAACCGGCCATCACTAAGAAGCTCGAAGAGAGTGATGGGGGACAGACACCTGATGAGGTGGCTGCTGCGAGTATCAAAGGTCTAGAGAAAGGGGAGGAATTGATCACTACGAGTGGCGTGCTAGGCTATGCGATGAAAGTGGGCATGTTGGGGAGTTCGAAGCGGAACGGGTGGGGCATTTTGGATACCATGCTGGGCTGGATTGTGCTGATTGTGATGGTAATTGTGAGGAGGGATATGGATGGGACAATTAGGAAGTGGGGAAAGGAGAGATTGGGAAGGGGAGCATAGGGAGGCAGACTGTCGTCGCTGTTACTTGTGCCTATGAAGTGCTGAACATACCCTTGCAACGTTGAACAACATTATTTCCCCTGATAATCATGGACCTTCACTTTGCCCACACCTGAAACATGCTTTGGGTATCGGCGCGAAAATTCCAAAAACGTAAATGAGCAAAATATCTCTATCAATCAATAGCCAACTCGCCAACTCTCCCTAAGACAACCATTTTTTGTCTCTGCCAAATTCTTCTTGCTAGCGTATTCCTCCTCCATCCACTTTACCCCTACACGATCTCCCAGTCAAGTTTATATTTCACGGGCATACAGTCGTCCGTCATAGGCTGAGCTTCAGCTTCCTCTTCAGTATGTCAACCAAGCCAGCCAATTGTTTTGAGGCCACGCTTGGCGGAGACCTCTTTGGTAGTTCAATGAGTGCATGTCTCAAAGCCGTTGTAGCGGCATCTCCATAGAATTGTAGGAACCTCTCCTCGGATTCTTCGATCAGGCCCTTTAGCACGATAAAGTGGGTCTGTGAGATCTCGTTTGGCGGAACGTTAGAAATTCGAGCGAGAGCCCTCCAGTAATTATCCGGGGGGAATGGGTTCACCGCTACGGCGTTTTCGTAATTTCTCAAGGAAAGTGCAGCAAAGCCGGCACTGAGACCGGTCATACGCTGAAGATGAGCTTGGACAGGAATGAAAGGTCCGTTTGGTTCCTCTTTCCACCAACCAAGCCGCTCCTTCCCATGTTGGTATTGCTCGTTTCCGTTGATCCCAAACAGAACTGGACAAACCAGATGTAGCTTGGCGATGAATATGTCGATGAGGCTGATACCCTGCCAACGGAAGGCTGCGTTACTGAAGATATGACTAGCTATTGTGCCAATTTGGTCAGCTAATTGTGGCTTCATGCCCGCCTCGGTGATAAGCTGAGCGATAATGGCCTTTGCGAAGATGTTGAGTAGGTAAACCAGTAAAGCGGGACCTTGAGAACTGTCTTTACCGGCGGGCGGGTGAGCAAGTAACATGGTGATGTCTATCGCTGGTTCGGAGCATTTGACAGCTTCCTTGAGTGTCTTTGTGATGTTGGTGAGCTGCGGATTGCTGTCAGCATATACAGATAGCAATATATTAGAACACATACCTGCTCCTTGTTGTTATTTTTGCCTTTCTTCTCCCTGATTTGTCCCACGCTCTTTCGAATCTCTCGGCGCATATCCGACATCACATTCTTGAGCCGAGAATTTTGGTCAGCCTCAGTCTTCATGTCCCTACGTAGATCTTTTAATCGGCGGTGAATGACTAGGTATCGACCGTGTTCCTCTTCATACTGCGGGTTGCGAGGGTACTGGTTAGATTGGGTGGATGAAGACGTTCGGTCAGATGAAGGTTGCGTGACAAGCGCAACTCGTGCTTTCTGAGCAGCTCTAGCGGCTTCTTTAACTCTGGCCTCAGCTGCCTCAGCTTGCTGCTTCTGTTTTGCTGCATTTACCTGCTCTTCTTGCCGGCGATGTGCGTCTTCCTGATCTTGTTGAGCTTTCGCTGCTCTTTGCTTCTCAGATGCCTCGTTTTTCGCTCGCTGTTTGGCCTCAGTAGCACTTCTCTCCTCCTCTGCTCGCTTTAGCCGTGCACATTCTCTCTTTTCCGCTGCCTCCTCCTGGGCTACCTTTTCCTGTCTCTGCTTCTCAAGTTCTCTCTGGGCCTCTTCCTCGCGCTTCTGTCTTTCAGCTTGAACCTGAAGCTCCAACTTTTCCCTGTATTGTTCGGCAGTTCTCCGCACCCGATCGTGCTGGGCAGCTGCCTCTGCGAGTGCCTGCCGATGTAACGCTCCTCTTTCGTCATTCTCTTTGTCTAGATGCGCGTAGAAGTCTCGCTGATCAGATATGGCGATTTGACTGAGTTCCCATAATAATTGTCTCGAGGGGCTGTCTTTTGCCAATTTGTAGGGGCTGGCCATGATGTCGGTCATGTCTGTGGACTGAGGGTGGCGACAGGATAGAAGGAGGCGTTGGCCGAGAGAAATAGTCGAGAGCTCAGTTTGAAGAATTTGCGGAAACGTGCTGGTTGACGGAGACCGTTAATTATGTCGCATGTGCAGTGTGACCTCCGACAGCTCGGCCACGCGTTGTTAAGATCTGAACGCGATGGGTCGAGAATAGGATATCATCATTGCAAGAGATATAGTAGCATCTGGTGGCTCAGACTAAAGACTGTGTAGCAGATAAAGGAGGGCATATCGAAAGGTACATTTATGAGATGCCAGTAATACGCCTTGAACAAAGGCTGGATTATGCCGGAATAGATCAACGTGGATTAGTCAGCAGGCTAGCTCAGCTAGAGTTGCCTAAACTGTATTAGAGGAGCAAGTTTATCATTGCGCCTATGGATGAGCCACGATTTTGTGATTTGGAGATGGCTTTCTGATGTTGAATGATGTGATATAGTACAAAGAAGGAGCTCTGTTAAACAATTCATGCATGAGATTAGTGAAGGGTTCGATGAAAAGCCTCACAGCCATTCACCACTCCAGTCCGGAGAAAGGCGCTGCTGACCCAAGAAGGCTACCGTACACCCAAAACCGACTTCACCTCGACTTTTCCCCGTTCACTCTTTCACGTAGCTCCCTCCTAAACATATCTCCCTATCCCTCCTTTGATCGTTCCCCGTTCCTTCCTTCTGCAAGCTACCCTTGTCATCGAGACATTACTATTGCGTTACGTACGCAGCCACTGTCAACTCCTGTCTTTGTGGGGAGAAGCCAACGTCACCGTACAGCAAATCCAACGACTTCAATGCTCTACAATCCTTTGCGGCACTGACTATCCTTATCTACCCTTCTACATCCCTTCCTTCCCAGGACTCGAAGTCGACTGCCACTACCGTGTTCAAAGCTCGTATCAGGAGTAAATGAACAGAGCCGACCAGTCTATCAAGCCCGACGTCCCCCTTCGAACCACCATTATCGCTGGCCACTATAAGCCTGACGTTGATCACTGCGGCTCATCGTTGCGCCTCACGTTCGACCTTTCACACATAAGTCTTAAGCCTTCTCGCTGCAATTATGGATCAGCAGCAACAAAACCTGGGAGTACCCGGGCCCGCGGGTCGGCGACTGCATATCGCACATCGTCGTAGCCCCTCAGAGATGACTCCATTGCTCAGTGAGTCAATCTTTATCAACCCCAACAGTCTGGCTCAGTCCCCCAATCGGGATGACGATGTCCGCTACAATGTACCTGGACTTCACTGACGTGGCTTTTCGTGCAGTGGAACAACTTGCTTTGCAACAACAGATCGAACATCTTCAGCAGCAGCAGCAGCAGATCGCTGGGATGCATCAACAATACGTCAACATGGGCATGATTCCCCAGCAACAACAATTACCCAGTGTAAACTTTCCATCCCAACAACAGGGGCTACAACCACAGATGCCAATGTCAGGCATGTCACCTCACGCAAACGCATTTCAATTCCCTCAGCAGGGCCAGCAGCAGCAGTTGGGCGTTCCGGTAAACGCTCCCACGCAGCCTGCATCACACCGCCGCAATCAGTCGGCACTACCCAACATGAGCATGGGTCCACCTCCAGCTCCTTCATCAGGTGCTTCCGTGTCTGGCTTCGGTGATTTTGGTCAGCCGGGTACTGTTAACCAAGGCCGTGACAATCTATCTCAGCGCGGCGGACGAGGTGGGGGACCACCAGGTGCAGGCCATCAGCGTCGTCACTCCCTGGCTCTGCCGGAGGCAAAGAAGGCTGCAGAACTTGCCCAACAAAAGAGGACAACTTCTGGGTTCCAATTTCCCATTCCCGGGGCCTCCGGTGCTTCACCTACAACTACAAATCGAGCTGTCAGTCCATCAACCATCGACGAGCAGGGCAATGAGGCCCAACATGTTCCACCGAATCCATCGGGCCTAAGTGTACGTGCAGGCAATCGTGGAGCAGGACACGGAAGAAGCCAGAGCATGGCCATGGGAAGTGGCCGAGGTGCCCCGCAAGGGCGTGGTGCCAGTAATTTCCAGTTCCCACCTCCAATGGCGACCAACGACGCGGGGGCCATTCCTGCACCACAGCAATCAGACTTCCAACGACGTGGCAGCCAGAATGGTGGCCATGGGCGGACGTCGTCAAGAAATTTCGATAGCAATTGGAGATCACAGGGAAGCAACCAATCGCATATTCAGGAACAGCAGCCACCGATGGGCAACTTTGGACAGAACCAGAACCCCAACGCCAACTCCTTCCAACCCGGACATAAAGTCAGAGGCTCTATGAATCAATCGATTGGCTCCGTAGGACAATTTCAATTCCCGAATCAGCCACAGCTCGTGCAGTTGCCCCAAGGCCAGGTCATGATCCAGCAACCCCAGATATTTGCAGGCCAGCAGCTTAACCCCCTGCAAATGCAACAGCTACAAGCATTACAAGTTGCCCAAATGGGTGGCCAGCAATTTCCTATGCAGGGCGCCCAGCCTACACAGCCTCAACTGTCCGCACAGCAGCAGGCACGTAAGACTTTGTTTACTCCTTATCTTCCTCAAGCGAATCTTCCAGCGTTATTGTCCAACGACCAGCTCGTAGCTGGTATACTTCGAGTGAACAAGAAGAATCGTAGCGATGCGTACGTTACAGCGAGTGATTTGGACGCGGACATTTTTATCTGTGGTAGCAAAGACAGAAATCGTGCTTTGGAAGGTGACCTTGTTGCTATCGAACTTCTTGATGTGGATGAAGTGTGGGGACAGAAGCGCGAGAAAGAAGAGAAGAAGAAACGTAAGGATATATCAGATGCTAGAAGTGGAAGTAGCAGCAATGCTCCTGAAGGACGTCCGAGGAGCGATTCGGCCGCTAACGGCGACAGCGCGCCCTCCGGTGGTAATGAAGGTGGCCTTAGAAGGAGAGGCAGCTTGAGACAGCGTCCAACGCAAAAGAAGAACGATGATGTAGAAGTCGAGGGCCAGAGTCTTTTACTGATGGAGGAAGAAGAAGTGAATGACGAACAGAAGCCTCTGTACGCGGGTCATGTTGTCGCTGTGATTGAGCGTGTAGCTGGACAGATGTTCTCAGGGTGAGTTGCATCAACTTGCATAAGCATCGCGTATCCACGCTAATAGTTCGCAGCACTCTTGGACTTCTGCGTCCCAGCAGTCAGGCCACGAAAGAGAAACAGGAAGCTGAGCGCCAACATCGCGATGGTGGCTCTGGTCGTCACCAACAGGACCGACAGCCAGACAAGCCAAAGATTGTTTGGTTCAAGCCTACCGACAAGCGTGTGCCGCTGATTGCCATCCCAACAGAGCAGGCCCCGCGCGACTTTGTTGAGAAGCATCAGGATTACGCAAGCTGTATTTTCGTTGCCTGCATCAAGAGATGGCCCATAACCTCTCTGCATCCGTTTGGTACATTAGTCGAGATGCTTGGTAAGATGGGTGACTTGAAAGTTGAGACCGATGCGTTGCTAAGGGACAACAACTTTGGACCTGACGACTTTTCTGATGCTGTATTGAAGAATATTGGCTTTGATGAATGGTCGGTAGCCAACGAGGCGGAGGATGCATTAGCGTCACGACGAGATTTCCGTACAGAGACCACATTCACACTTGATCCTAATGGAACGCAGGAGCTCGATGATGCAATACACGTTAAAGAGCTCGGTGATGGTGCTGTCGAACTTGGTATCCATGTTGCAGATGCAGCTTACTTCATCAAGCACAATTCTCTAGTCGACCGCGAAGCAAAGAAGCGTGGGACAGCTGTATACCTGATGAATCGGGAAGTTAACATGCTTCCACCACGGCTAGCATCGGATATCTGCTCGCTTGGTCCTGGACAAGACAGGTTCACAGTCAGCGTTGTTTTCAAGGTCGATATCGAAACCGGTCGTGTGTACGATGATGACGTCTGGATTGGGAAGGCTATGATTAAGAGTGCCGGCAAATTGACTTACGACGAAGTCGACGCAGTCGTGAAGGGAGACGGAGAGGTTCAGCTTGAAGGAGCCACCGCAAAGGATATCCATACTTTGAAGGTGCGTTTGGTTTGTGTCTCATCAAAAAGCCTGTGACTGACATGAAGCAGAAAATCGCACAGAAATTCCGCGAAGCACGCTATGGGTCTCGCTCAGGAGACGTGGCTCCCCTGCGGCTCCTTCACCAGCTTGATGATGAGAACGTCCCTGTGGAGCACAACATCTTCGACTCGACACCGGCTCATGAGATTATTGAAGAGCTCAGTCACAAGGCAAATACTTTCGTTGCCCAGCGAATTGCCGCAGCTCTTCCTGAAAAGGCCTTCCTTCGTCGTCAGGCACCCCCTAACGCCAGGAGATTGGCTACACTTGCCGATAGGATGACTCGACTAGGCTATAATATCGACACTTCGAGCAGTGGAGCATTGCACAATAGCTTATTCAACGTAAAAGATGCGGAGCTACGTAAGGTATGGACTTATCCTGCCACGCCTAATTTAGGACATTACTCATGAAAATACAGGGTATGGAAACTCTACTTATGAAGGCTATGCAGCGAGCCAAGTACTTTGTTCTTTCAAAAGTGCGAGCCGATCAGGTCCCTCACTACGCTCTTAACCTACCGTTGTATACCCACTTTACAAACCCTACACGTCGATACGCCGACATCGTAGTCCATCGGCAGCTCGAGACTGCATTGTCCAATGGCGTCGTTGAATTCAATGAGGATGCAGACAGTCTTGCAAAAATAGCGGAAGCATGCAACACCAAGAAGGATTCAGCACAGAGCGCCCAGGAGCAGAGCGTTCATATTGAATCTTGCCGGGTTATGGACAAGAAGCGCATGGAGCTTGGCAGTGATTTCATCAGTGAGGGCATAGTCATTTGTGTGTATGACTCTGCTTTCGACGTCCTCATACCTGAGTACGGCTTCGAGAAGCGTGTTCATTGTGATCAGCTTCCGTTGAAGAAAGCCGAATTCCGCAAGGACCAGCGCGTTCTTGAGCTTTACTGGGAGAAAGGAGTGCCTTCGTCCGCATTTATACCCGAGGATGAGCGCCCGCATGCCGGTGCTGGCTCACGGCGCAATGGCAGCACCGCTCCTCGTAATGTTGACCCCAACAAGCAACAAGCCCGAGAGGTTGAAGATTTGCAGCGAAGACAGACAGAATCTGGCACCATGTCGACGGACGACGTTGATGCTCTTTTCGACGATGACGACAACATATCCGAGATCACGGGGTCGACTGCAGGCGTATCTCTAGGTACTCAGCACGATCGGCCTACTCAGAGCATGCCTCCGTCACCAACACACAACGGCTCAGCCGCCGATACTCCTCTGCGTACTCAATCATACCCTAAGCTTGCGTCCAGCGCTGGTGACGCTCCCGAGGCGAAGTTGACCAATAAAGAGAAATACCTTGGTCTGTTCAAGCTCCGGGAAGAAGGCGGAGAATATATTCAAGATGTTACAGAGATGACGAGGGTCCCTGTGATCCTCAAGACAGACCTCACCAAGAGCCCGCCCTGCCTTACCATTCGATCGATGAACCCATACGCCTTGTAAGGAAGCCAGGAAGACCCCGAGGCAGATACAAGAAGGCTTTCCCATGAACAAGTCGGCGAAATTGTTTTAACTCATCATCATACCCCTTATATAGCGTTCAACCACAGGTCCGGCGCAAGGAGTCAGCGCAAAAGCAGTTGTTCGTAGTACTTATGCACAGCACGCCAAAGGGCCCTGGTCCTCTCGCTCTAATAGCCAGCCTCTCAACGGGTTCTGAGAAGTCACTGAGTTGGAATTGGGACATAAAGGAAGAGGGACAATTGCTCTAGGATCATTATTTATCGAGTAGACCCGAGTGTTTATAGATGTATTCACCCCAGTAATTAGCTACATTCTAGTCAATACATCGAGTACAGTGGTGCATTTGTGCATGATACAGCTTTGCGGAGAATATAATGTGACTCTGTTAGTGGTCTTGGTCGCCACAGCCCACACACACATGCGCGGATGGGTATTGCCGTTTTATCTTAATCCAGCTGACACAGTACACTACAAACAGATTCGGTGAATCGTATTTATAATTATGATTGCATATACGGCCAAAGGTAATTATGTCAAGCGGATTGAGCTGGAATCAAAGAGTTCATGCAGGGCTCTCCGTGGAATCCGAATCTTGGCAAACAATTCCCCGCAAAGCGACGAGGCTCGTTCCGCCCCTGTTACAGAAGACTATCCCGTTGACCACGTTCCTCGCACTGGGTTAGATGCTCTCATTCTTGATGTTCCAGTCTTTCCCGTGTCTTGACATCCTTCACAACCTGTTAATTGCACCGGTTCACCAACGGCGAGCCTATCACGAGTAGCGATACAGGATTGTGAAGCTCGGCAGCCCCCAGTGCCCCCTACCAGTTGGCGTCAACAATTACAATCCTCAACCACACTTGGTCTGATGGATGGATCCTACTTCGTAACACACATGCCTGCATAAGGCCTTGTTGATAAGACTTAGCGGCGACAAGCTTCATATCAGATTTGATAGCTTGGGGCGAACCCCTTGCGTCATCCTCAAGCCATCCAGACCCTTCTCTTCGGGGACTCTGTCAAAGGAACTTCATCACCTTCTCGTCTAAACTTCTACCCTCCCTCAAGATCCAGCGGCTTCGAGTCTGAAGCCTCAGTCCGCTCAATTGTCTTAACAAAGCCGGCCTACTCACTCAACTCATCCCCAGACGTGGAGTCGAACCGACCTCTACTCTACTGGTTGTCCACAAGCTCTCCTTTGCGGACTCTCGCATCCATTCCAAGTAGTACTCATCGGAAGATAATTGAATGGATCCTTGGAAAAGCTGGGCCATTGTTGGCATCGTTGGGGCAGGAGCAGCATACTATTATAGCCAATCCGGCAAATCAAAAAAAGGAATAGGCCAAATCTCTTCTATACTAGGCGATCAGAGTCGGCGACGTGGCTCGGCTTCGACAAACGACAGCAAAAGCACGCGGAAAAGAAAGGATAAAGGCAAGGCTTCTGGCCCTTCCGATCAAGCTGCTAGTGATCTTGCAGAAGCATCTTCAAGTTCTGCCAAGGCTAGCTCCATAGAGAAAGCTAAGAAGCGTGAAGGAGGGAAGCAGCAGCCAAGCAAGCTTTCTCAAAGCTCGGCCGTGACTGTGGCCAATGTGCCAGATGTCGAGGTCGGTGCGGATGATGGGGAAGATGAGGCGATGAGCAACAAAGAATTTGCGTTGCAGCTTTCAGGCTTGAAAACAGGGAACCCTCTAAAGAAACCGGATTCCGCGATCAAGGAAACCAAGAAGACCAAGAGACAAAACAAAAGCACAGAAATGCCACCTGAAGCAACCAATGATACTGTCATCAAGCCTAATGTGACCCTCAATACTCAGGAAGCGTCCACGGCTTCGTCTACTACAGGAGCTGATGCGGATGATGACCTGTCACTTCCTGTATCCCCAGAATTCGGTGCGTCTCGGGCTACAACACCATCCGGAGCAGACGTGACAGATATGCTTGAAACGCCTGCAAAAGGGCCTTCAGTTCTTCGCTTGACGGAGTCTACCAACCAGCAGCCAGCTCGGCAGCCCAAGGCACAAAAGCCAAAGCCAGAGCCGGAGACCAAGAAGCAGAGGCAGAATCGTCAAAAGAATGAAGAAAGAAAAGCTATACTTGGACAGGCAGAGAAGGAGAGACGCATCTTACTTGAGAATCAGCTTCGTACTGCAAGAGAGGCCGAGGGTAGACCTGCAAGGAATGGGCTGGGCGGTTCAAATGCTCCATCAACGTCTGCTTGGAATAAGCCGACGAGTTCTGCGGGTGATGCTACAGTCGGTAGTGCTGCTGCACCTCCCAAATCACATGACGGTTCACTCCTTGATACCTTTGATGACGACAAGTCTTTTTTAGGTGATGCGCCCCCGATGAACGGTGGGGCGCCTAGTACATCAGAGGATGAGCCAGCACACGGTGTTAGGAATGGTATGTCGACAGATGGGAAAGTCAATGGAAGGGCGAGTACAGATCAGGCGACCTGGGGAGAAGATGTACCGTCTGAAGAGGAGCAGATAAGATTGATCGGTGAGATGGACAGTGACCACACTTGGAAGACAGTCTCCAAGGCAAAAGGCAAGAAGAGATCGACCACAATGACTTCTGCCGTCAACGGCAATAGACCGAATGCTTCCAGAACTTCAAAGAACCCTTTAGGCACCGAAAGAGTTTCACTTTCTGCGATCACGAACAACTCTGCTGCTAATAATAATCTCTCATCTATGAATGTGCAAACATCCTCAGAGGCGGACGACACAGAGTCTTCTCCTACCGCCACCGAGACAATGCCCCCAGCCAATCGTCGAATCGAGGACAAAGATAGTTCCAGCGCTACAGACGTAGGAAGACCGGAAGACCCGAGAACTAAATTTCCTCACCTGGACTTCGAAGGTGGAATTTTTGACAAAGAGGATATCAACGACCAAGGTGTCTCCAAATACTTCAGAGGTAAGCTTCTACCAAACGGCAAGCCGGACTACGACGATCCGGACTATGAAAGGAATTGGGTCCCAGGGATGAGTGTTCACTGTATTTATCGCCCCAGTCCCAAGCATCTAGGCTTCAAAGACGATGGAGTCACCATGAAGGAGACGTTCAAGACTATTGATCATGATGTTTGGACTCGCGAGAACATCCAAGATCATCCCGACTACGACCCAGCTTGGCCTTACGCTCTGACCGGTCATCCAATGGATTCGGACTGGGTTGGCGATTGGGACACTTCTGACATGGAGAAGGCGGATGCGAAGCGTGCTAAGCAGGAAGCCACCCCGAGGGCTGAGCGAATGATACGTAGCAAGAAAGAGACTAAGGTCGAGAACCAGCATGGGGACGACTACTAGCTGGGCAGGCCGAAAGTTTTCAGTGAGTGCCCTATGGTTGGGTGTAGCCATGCTAATCAAGCTCAGCTGTGTACTGCCTCATCTCTTTGAAATCTTCAGATACACCTGTTCGAACAATTGGGAGGCACCTACTCATTTTGAGCTCTGTGGGTCAGCATACTTGAAAACAAGCGAGCATATGGGGCGCGTGGCATCAAACCAACGGCGCAAGAAACTTGCATGGGCTCGGCTATGCCACACATCAGGAACGTCGTCGATCATCAGGCGCAGTTGCAGGTGTACTTTTACTAATCGCTACGATGAGGTGAAGAATATCACTAGCATCTTACCTTTCTTGTACAAAAATCCAGCTCACAAGGTTCTACGAAGAAAATTCTTCTCCCTTGTGCCCAAAGCCACTCAAAGCTGTCCAAGGTGGCGTGGTTGTTGGTGCTACAACCCCAATGAAACAGGTTAAGGAAGGAAGAGGAGGATCTTTCCCCTAGTATTGGTCCCTTTCATGCCGTCCTTATATAACGGACCGTTGTGCCCTGGGCTGTACGCTAGAATCATTCGGAGATATATCAGCAACACCTATACCCATGTCGCAGATCATGATCTTCCGTTCTCTATTGTTATCATATATTTTACATATGACTTATCCCCTGAATCTGTTCCTGATGTACAAAGCCTTGGCACGCCACGGATGCCGGTTGCTTCCGAGGCTTGATCCGCAAACCGACTGCATCTGAAAGCGTGTCTTTTTGCTGCACCTCTTCTTACTCATGAGCATCTCGCTCTACAGACATCCATCTTGCACATACACTACCACCGAGCCATTGCTAAGTGCCTAGCTCACTGCCGAGACCACACTTCCGTTCTTTGCATGAGCAGCGACAATGTCGCAGATACGGGGCACGGCGGGCTACAATCTGGGTTCGCAGGACCGCTTTGGCGGTCCCGGCAGGGCAGATGCGACAAATGATCCCAGCCCGCTCGAGCAATTAAGGGAGCAGACGAATAAGATCGAGGAGTGGTTGGATACGACGGCCGATCCCATAAAACCGTGAGTTGGCCGTATCTCCGTCAGTGTCGATGTCACCTCTCAATGTTTGGACCAGTCCATGTTGTCAAGGTTGGGACAGACTGCTAACAAGTGAATCTGGATGGGGCAGATACATACCCGCTGCAGGACGCTTCCTGATAGTATGCACATTCATCGAGGATGCACTGCGGATTATCACCCAATGGAACGACCAGCTCCTCTACCTTAAAGACTATAGACATAGTACGCAACTTCTATATCGCCACACTCCTTTTGCTACCATCAAAAGCTAACATGATCCCCGCAGTACCGTGGGGTCTGACGCACCTGTTTCTCGCCGTCAACGTAATCGCCATGCTTTCCTGCTCGATTCTCGTCATAGCTCGCAAATATCCCGAATATGCCGTCTTTGGTCTTATCGGGGTTGTCATTACTCAAGCCCTCGGCTACGGCCTGATATTCGACCTCAACTTTTTCTTACGCAATCTTAGCGTTATGGGCGGCCTCCTCATGGTGCTTTCGGACAGCTGGGTGCGCAAGAAGTTCGCGCCGGCAGGACTGCCATTGCCAAATGAGAAGGATCGCAAAAAGTATATCCAGCTGGCGGGCAGAATTCTGCTGATCCTGCTATTCGTGGGGTTCATTTGGAGTGGTAATTGGGGTGTTGCGAGGATCTTCGTCAGCCTTTTCGGGCTGGTGGCTTGTGTAATGGTTGTGGTTGGATTCAAGGCCAAATGGAGTGCGATACTTCTCGTGGTGATTCTGAGTGTGTTCAACTTGGTGGTGAACAACTTCTGGACGGTAAGAAAATTGTACATGATGCTGTGCGGAGGTGTTGACTAACTGCGGTGCTGTAGCTGCACGAACATCACCCGCATAAGGATTTCGCCAAGTACGATTTCTTCCAAATCCTCTCCATTGTGTAAGTCTTTGCGCTCTCCTGGGACTTCACAAATATTGACAAAATCTAGTGGCGGCCTCCTTCTCCTTGTGAACATGGGCCCCGGATCATTCAGCGTGGATGAAAAGAAGAAAGTGTATTGACCTGAAAGTCACCGTCACCAGAAGACGTCAATCTATCAGTGACTAACGTAACGCGCTCGCTAGCGCTCCATGCAATTATGGGAGGGAGAGGGTTGCATATGAGGATCTGGAGACACAGCATCAAGGCATGAACTGATCAAGATTCTTGGGAAGCGCTGGATCTTGCGAATCTTGTACTATAGAATTTCAAGTGACAAAAATCTGCGTTGAGGCAAACTATCTTGCAATAAGAGGAAACTGGATGGCCCAATTAGGCAATTGCAACCGCGACAATTCGGTTGTGCATTCATTGCTTTTCCACCCATGAATCGACTGTAACACCACGCATCTCAATTCGCCGGCAGCGACTGGTTAAAAGGCGATCAACGCGTTACAAAGGTTTAGTATCCATAGATGTATCCCACTATCTGGCGGATTCGCCTCCCACAGTGGTGCCCTTGACCATCAAGCCGCATTTCGAGGTGCTGACGGAGAAGGGAAAGTTGTATGCTCATCATATCTCCAAGTAAGTGAATGTATATACTTTTCTATGGACATCGTAGTCATCGAAAAATGGGTGCCTCTTATAACTCAACCCTCACGAGTATGGCAGCGACACATCAAGAGCGGCTTGGTAAATCTGCTACCATGCTCATGCGAAAGGAGCTATAAGTTCTACTGTAATCTCAGTAGGGGTCAAGCTATCACATGGACGCCATGTTTGTTTTCCGAATATCTGTTCATAAATTATCTATAACTTTTCTATGATGCGCGCTCTCTTTGCAAAAGAAATACGAAAGCATTAAGGTTCCAGCAAGAGCTTCTTCTAGATCATCAGGCTTATATACATGGACGAGATTCTGTCAGCCGTTTGTTCTGGTACCTAACCTGCAGCAGAGCAGCATTCTTCGGTACCCGTATTATCCTTCGTCAAGTATCCCCAGAATCAGAGTCCATCTACAACCTGATTGTCTCCTTATACAAGTACTGCAATGGCGACTGGTCCCATCTGTCTAAGGAAGCAGGTGTCGATCATGCAGAAGTGCAGCTGTTTCTCGAGTACGCCACCCAATTCCTAGGCAATCTAGGAAATTACAAAGGCTTCGGTGACGCCAAATTCGTACCACGATGTTCGCCGCAAATGCTCGAAAAGCTAGCTTCGGTATCTTCTGAAGCTAGAAAGTATTATGAAAGGTGTAAAAGCAGCATCTACGCTGATGAAACGAAACTTGCCCTGATGCATTTTGGATTTCCAGGCAATGGGCATATGTCAAACTACTATCCCGATTCACCGGATATCAGGCAGGAAGAAATTGAAGACATCGGCGAATTCCTAGGCAAGAAGAAGCTCTTGCCCGAAAATACTCGTCTCCGCAAAACAGAGGGAGGCGACTACGAAGTCCTCATCGCCTCCGCGCTTTCCAATCCACCTGCATCAGAGCTTGATGTTGGTTCAGAAACCTCGTGGATCCTTGGGAATGGCCACAAACTCTCGCTTGTCTTCGGCGACCATCAGGAGGAAATGGCGAAAATAGCTTTGCATATCAAGAAAGCTGGACAGCATGCTGCTAATGAGACGCAGAGGCAAATGATGGATGCTTATGCTAGGAGCTTTGGTACGGGCTCATTGGTGGCCTTCAAGGAGAGCCAGAAATTGTGGGTGAAGGATTTGGGACCAGTGGTAGAGAGTAATATTGGATTCATCGAGACTTATCGAGATCCGGCGGGCGTTCGAGGAGAGTGGGAGGGCTTTGCTGCTATAGTATGTGGTTTCACCATATCGGTGTTTGCTCGGAGTGCCCTACATTTCACATGAAGTTGGAATTGCTGACTCCCCTTCTCGATGCTATTGGACCTCGCTGACTCCAAGCAAATTTAGGTCAATAAAGAACGCACTCTCGCCTTCAAAAAGCTCGTCGATGCCGCGCCATCCATGATCCCCAAATTGCCTTGGTCCTCGGATTTCGAAAAGGACACATTCACGCCCCCGGACTTCACGTCTCTCGAAGTACTCTCCTTTGCCAGCGGCGGAATCCCAGCCGGTACGCCCTATTCAGTATTATTCTGTTCGAATTCTGAGTCCGTTGTTGGGACGTGATTCATGTCTTGACAGCATAGCAATTATCTCGCAACAAGTCCCTTTCCTATCTTTTCCCATGGCTCTGTTCGTATTTAGATACAGACACACTAACTCTTCGCTCCAAAATAGGAATTAACATACCGAACTACGATGACATAAGACAAAAATGCGGCTTCAAGAACGTCTCTTTAGGTAACGTCCTCGGAGCCAAAGCGCCCGACGAGCCCATCCCGTTCATCCGCCCAGAAGACCTATTCATCTACCAAGAATACAGAGACGCCGCATTCGAAGTCCAAGTCGGCATCCACGAACTCCTCGGCCACGGCACCGGCAAACTCCTCCAAGAAACCTCCCCAGGAATCTACAACTTCGACAAAACCTCCCCTCCCATCAACCCCCTAACCTCAAAACCAATCACAACCTACTACAAACCCAACGAAACCTACTCCTCCCTCTTCGGTCCCACAGCCAGCTCCTACGAGGAATGCCGCGCCGAATGCGTCGCCATGGCCCTCTCCTGCGAATTCTCCATCCTCCAAGCCTTCGGCCACGGCGACGGCAGCGTCGATATGGACGGCAAAGCGGGCGACATCCTCTACACCTCCTACCTATCCATGGCGCGTGCCGGTATTCTCGCCCTCGAAAGCTGGGATCCGACGAGCGACAAGTGGGGCCAGATACACATGCAAGCGCGCTTCGCCATTCTAAAAACCTTCCTGAACGCCAAAGACGGATTCTGCGTTCTCGAACACGAAGATGATGAGTTGAGAGTCAAATTGGATCGGGGGAAGATTCTGAGCCATGGACGGCCGGCTATAGAGGCTTTTTTAAGGGAGTTGCATGTTTATAAAGCTACGGCTGATGTGGAGGCGGGGAGGGCGCTGTATGAGCGGATGACGAGGGTTGAGGGGAAGTTTTGGAGGGAGGAGGTTAGGGGGATGGTGCTGAGGAGGAGGACGCCGAGGAAGGTTTTTGTGCAGGGGA
>JAABUK010002851.1_pt1 | contig 30323 bp, 25 predicted proteins | sample 5559141 | NCBI WGS metagenome assembly JAABUK01 (sample SAMN10711869, study PRJNA513367) | rock metagenome | isolation source: Antarctica rocks | place: Antarctica: Victoria Land, Pudding Butte nord | collected 2016-01-03
AGGTTAGGTTAGGTTAGGTTGGGTTGGGTGAGGTTGGGCGAGTGGGGGGTAGATTGAAGGATAGATTGGATGAGAGAGTTCTGCCTAAATGGAGCGTAGGATTTCATGGGGGGGGTTATTCGTTGTTCTGGATAAACTTGAATAATTATATGGATGTGCTGTTATTGTGGAAAACGGAGCAATTGGTTCTGAGCTCTGGCTTGAGGACCCCAAGGGAGGAGGGAGGAGCTTGATGCTGGAAAGGGAAGTCGGGAACCTTTCCCATCTATACTCTGATCTCATAATCTACGGATTTACAAATCTTTCAGCCACCCCACGACCGCTTCGCCGCAGCGGTCAAATCATCCACATTCAACATCCCCACACCCTCCTTCTCCAACACCTCCCAAACGTGATCCCTCACACCGATCGGCCACGCAGGCGTATTCCAATACCTAGCTCTCAACCCCCTCCGCGTCGCCTCTGCCACTTGCGCTCTGATCGTGTAGATCTGAGCGGGCGACAATAGTCCATACTGCACTTTCCCAATCGCGGCGTCGAAATCCGTGCTCGCGTAAACCGAATTGCTGGATGTGTATATTGTGTTGTTGGGAGGGGCACTCTCGCCCCAGAGTTGGTCCAGCGGGGCGTCGAAGAAGATGTCGCGGTGTGTGTCGTTGAGGAGGGGCTGGAAGGGCGTGTTGCCGGTGCCGACGATGGTGATGAGGCCGGGGACGAGGGTGCTGCCGTTCCAGTGTGTGAGCCAGCCGGCTGTGCGGAGGGGTTCGAGTTGTTGGAGGATCAAGGGAAAGGTGGATGGACCGTCGGTTTTGATGTCGATGAGAAGGGTGAGTGGGATTGTTGCGTTGACGTCGAAGATGCCGTTGCGAGATGATGGGTCGCCGGTTTTGGTGGAGGTATTCTGGCCGCCGATGCTGGGGAGAAGCTGTGAATTTTGGTGGGCGAGGATCTCGAGCAATGGCTTGATGTAAAGGGATTGCAGTGTCCGCGACGGCGAGAGGGACTTCTCGGTGTGGCCGACGAGAAGGTCGCTATTCGTCATCCAGACGTCAGCTTCGACGCCGGTGCATCCGGCAGCCAGAGCGTCATATAGCGGGACTTTGCGGGTGTAATCGTTGTGAGAATGGCAGGGTATTGGTATTATGTCGCGGCTGAAGTCGGTGGGGAACTCGGCTTCCATTTCGGTAGGTGAGCCTGGCCGTCCCCAAGATGCCACTATCCTTTGGATATCATTCTTGGGTATGGCTCTCCGGAGCGAGATGTTGAAATAGATCAAGAGCGCAAGGAGAACACTGCCGCATCGTTTAGCAGCGAATTGATCCCCGAGGAAGTGCCTAACGAACAGGATAACGAGGGCTGCAAGGAAGAAGCCAAGACAAGTCCTAGTACATCTCTGGAGCCCGCTTCTTATGATGCGTGGCAGACGCCCAGTCCTTTTTGATTCATTGAAATGAGGGCTCCACCATTTGGGCTTCGGCAGGGTAGGTCTCTCGACGAAATCGTCGTTTGAATTGGCTTCGGAACTGCTCGAGAAGGAAGGTCTGCGTTCCTCAAGATCGCCATTGACCATGTCTGGAGGTTCTTCTGTCGAAGGCTTGGGTATGAATTACCCCATATCGATCGTCAGGAGGTTTTTTCGAACGGAAGACAAAGAAAGGATAGTGAGGGGAGGAACAGCAAGAAACTACGTCGCGTGGGTGTGGAGACGTCTATATGTAGTCATCGAAGGAAGCGCACATGTTGTCAAATGCCCCTGGTACGAAGGATGGGAGGCAAGTGGCAGTGCAGAGTTCCATATCAAGCGCAGAAGTTTCAGGACTTGACTGTAGCAGACGCGCCAGAGAAGAACATCGCACTTTGGATCAAATTGCTTCTCCTGCCCAGAATGAAACGGAATCAAGCACAACAGGAGGCGGTGGAGGATCGCGCGATGCTCATCAAATACAACAAAAGAGGCAGGGGGACACGCCGATATACAATGAAACGAAGAGAGAGCTATGAGGAGCTGAGTATTGTGCTATCTTCAGCCTTGATCCTACATCCTTCGCCATCACCGCTGTGACGAAGAATGAGCGAATCGAATGCAACTATTGCACCCCGCCGTACATCCGCTTAGGATCCTGACACGGCTGAGAAGATGCATCGCCTCACTGGTCCTGGCGAAGGTTGCCGAAGAAGTGTGGTGTACTTATCGAAGGATCGGATGTGAAACATCCTAAATATGTACCTTACCACGCTGGTCGCAAAAAACTGGAACGGCGCTACCCGGGAACTCCACCAAGGCTCTTAGCTTGGATGTTCCAGCTTATCTGCGACCCGCGTGCTCCTTAGGTCAATTGTTAGCGCGACAAGGATTTATTTGGTGGCAAGGATAGTGCCAAGACGCTAACAGTCCCGGACGCTAGGTAAGGATGTAGCGGCGATCTCATCAATGAGAGAATTCACATCCCGCTCTCGAGATGATCGATTGCGGCAGCTTGAGGCACTAGCAGTGGAGCATTGCAAAGGAGAAACAAAGACGCGAGTATCGGGTAGATGACCACAGCGTGGAGGAAGTCTTCAAGTCCATACTATATTGAGATACACATTGGAAATCCAGTACTTAATTTTACAGATATCCGAATGCAATGCAAAGCCACTCTTCAGACTCAATCAACGCTCGATCAACAATCCATCATACATGCCCAGCCTAAAAGAGTGTCCGCCACGCCAGCCCTGGCTCCCGCTTCCCTCTGGGAAGAACCTCCGCCCTCACACCATGGATCTAGTACCTAGGACTGATTCGGATCCAAGCCGATCATGAGATAATCATCACCCTTGCCGATTCTGACCTCGCCGCCGCGGGTGTTGGCACCATTGTTCCCTTTGCCCTGGCAGAAATCGGTCGTGAGCTTCTTATAGGCCTCGGTGCAGATCTGGTCCGTGAGGGCCGGCGCTGCGGCGCTATTGTAGAACCAGCGAAAGTTGGTGATGAAGTTGCCGCCGCTGGAATCCGGCTTCCTGAGCCCCTGGTAGACGTTCCAGACGGTCTCGGCCTGGGGTACGCCGGGGAGGTTCTTCAGGAAGCTGGCGCAGGCGTTAGTGGCTTGCGTCTCGATGGTGGCGCTGACACCCCATTCGCCCGACTGCTCGCACGCGTAGGAGGCGGCCTGTTGAGCGATGCTGCCGATATTGGTGAAGGCGCCGGCGGCGGCACCGGGGCCGCCGCGAGCTTCGAGGTCGACGAGGGAGCGTTTCGTCGTGGCTATCTGCGCGGCCTCGATGTGGTCGGAGCCGATGGTGGCGTAGCGGCCGCCGTCTTCGGTGGGTTGCCACTCGATCTTGCCTTGGGCGTCGAGATGGTTGACCACCGGGCCGATACGCGCTGTATCCCTGCTTGATGGGGTGGCATCTGGTGTAGGAGCAGCGGACACGGAAGCAAAGAAAGCCGCGGCAGCGATAACGGTTGACTTTGAGAAATGCATTGTGAGTGGATTGTCGCGGTATCTGATGTTTGTTGATTTGATTTGGGGATAGGATCTGGGAGATCGTATAACTCTAATGTTTGTTGCTTTAGTTTGGTGCTTGGATCTGGGAGATCGTTTGATTCTGAAGTTTGATTTAATGGTCGAATGGAGGGATTAGGTGTTGCCTTTATATCCTGAGTCTTGCAGCCTCTTGAATGGTTTGGGTCGTCTCAGCTTTGCTACGAGCTAGAAGATTTGACTCCCTGAAGATGTGGTTCATAGCCCTCTGAAGGATCAGTGTACAAGATTTTCGAAACGTTTCATGTGAAGTCTTGCTGACGATCCCATCATGTTGAGCCCACCAATATCCACAGAGTCACGCTCTGATCTGGCTGCATGGAGTCGTTTGGGTCGTCTTAGCTTTGCTGGATGACGAACAAGAAAATTTGACTCCCTGAAGATGGGGTTCATAGCCCCCTGAAGGATCAGTGTACAAGAGATTCGAAGCGTTTCATGTGGAGTCTTACTGACGATCCCATCATGTTGAGCCTAACAATATCCACAGAGTCACACTCTGATCTGGTTCTATGGAGTGGTGGAGGGCGAGAGGATTCGGCCTCAGGATGTTGGTAAAATACAGACTGTTGAAATAGAAGGTTTGACTCCCTGAAGATGTGGTTCACAGCCCTCTGAAGGATCAGTGTACAAGAGCTTCGAAACGTTTCATGTAAAGTCTTGCTGACGATCCCATCATGTTGAGCCTAACAGTATCCAGAGGGTTACACTCTGATCTGGCTGTATGGAGTGGTGGGGAGCGAGAGGATTCGGCCTCAGGATGTTGGTGCAATACAGACTGATGAAATGATGAAATGAATTTTAGGTATTCCTTCAGCTACGGCCTTACCTGATTCGATATAATACTCATGGCGTTGTGGCACTTGAAACATCATTTGGTAAATTTATAGCCGTCCTCGGCAAGAAGGGTGATGTACTTGGTCTCATGTAACACCACTAAGTTTGACATGGAAAGGATGTCAGGAAGTGAAATTAAGCGTCTAAGCCCTTCTGTGATAAAGAAATGGTGTACTCTTGCACCCTTGACTCTGTTCCAGCGTTCCTTTGTTGGTTGAAGGAAGTGGCGTAGTTATAGCAGGCAATCTGAAGAGTTCAGCAATGGGCAAGGTCAACCGGCAGCACTGAGCAAAGCAGGAATACCTTGAATTTGGGGAAATCCTGGACAGTGCAGCATGAGCCAAGCCTCGAGCATCATTCCAGCCTAAAGGTTCGCGTACGGAAGAGCGCACATAACCACCAAGGACCGGGAATTAGATGTTTGAAGGTCAACTTAGAGAAAACATGATACTCTTTACTTCTGGGCTTCCAGCACTGGACTCAATGTCGTATCTATGGGTCGTCTCTGAACCACAGCAACCTCTCACGCTTCCCATTTGTTAGAACATCATTGTCCATTTTCAGCCTCCACCTTGGCCATACTCTCCAAAACCTTCGAGAACAATGCTCCGGTCTCAACGCTCAACAATTCTGATTCCTTCAATTGAGCCAACCTCCGCTTCCAGAAATCCCAGCGTGATACCGTAGCAGTCTCCCTCTCTTTCAGAAGTAGAGGCCCAGCGCAGTACTCAGACAGCTCTCTTGCATTGCTACTGGCATACATTTCCGGACCGCTGAACAAGAAAAGCTGCGCCACAGCCTGTCCAAATAGATTGGTCAGAGGCTTACGGTGATCGTCCTCCAAAGCGTTGTGCGATAGTTGCATGGCCCAATTGCCCCATTCTCCGTGCTGGTGATGCCAAAAGCGCGAGATGAAAGCGCATAAATTGATGTAATGGTGCTCATCGGTGATGGTCGAATGACTGCTTTGAGAGGCACTCTCGATACCTGCGATACATAAGATCAGCTCTCAATAAGTGACAATACAAGGAAGTTGCTCGTACCATCGAAGGCATCACGCAATTCGAACACAAAATCTGTAAGATTCCCTCCAGACTTTCGTGCCATTCCTTTCTCTGTCCATGGCAATCGCGCAAAAACGTCAAGAAGCTCCACTAATTTTTGATGAGCTTGAGGGAATTCTTCTGCTGCTTCGATCAAAAGGCTCCAGGTAAGTTCGGCTGAGAAATTCTCTGATTCAGTGACTTTTTTTGTGTATTCATGTGCAGCTTCATGGGCCGTCGTGGTGCTGTTGAGATATGACAATAGGGCTGCTTGTTCTTGGGATCCGGCCGTATCGGTATCAAGGCCACGCATCCAGTCGTCGTAGATGGAAGCCATTGCCGTGGAAGTCCGATTCACAAGAGAAATTGATAACGGTTGCGTACAGAATGCTTGGATGTGATGTAGAAGCAGCAGCCGATGATGAAGAGATCAATAGATCGCGCGTTTACAGTATGTAAAAACACAGCCACGTTGACCTTCCAACGACTGAGCAAGGACCTTGACTGCAGAAGCCTCGTACGACAACGTGAAAGAATTGACAAGTGTTGCCGACATTATAAGGGTTGGACGCTCTGTTTGACGATGGGCATGAATCCTCCCGCTTCGACCCTTCAAAGCGAAGGATTCCAGGGGATTTTTTGGCCCAACGCAGAGCTCCTATACGTCTCATCATGAATCCTACGACTAAGCTTGAAGAATTCTTCAGTGATGTCGATCATATGGCGTGAGTTGCTTTTAGCTCAAGGCTGGACATCGGACTTCGGTGTCAGACTCCTCCAAAATGTAAAGTCTCTTGGACGACGTCCCCACGAAATGACTCCAGGAGCGGAGGATTCTTGCCTGTACCACTGCGCCTCGCAGGAGGATTGAACGCACCACGCAAAGCAAAATGCAGTACCTGCGGAGCACAAGGTATCATCCATTGGTGTTTCGTCGCCAAACGATCTAGGTCACCGCTCCTTGTCTTCATGCTCTGATGATGTACGACTGTTTCAAACATGCCCATCAAGAGGCTGCTCAATCCTTCACGGCTGTGCTTATCGTAACACATGACCATCAGTTAGACTTACAAAAGACTTATAAGGCCATGAGTTACGTTGAACGAGCATATCAAACAATCAAAGGCCCTTTCAAAAGAATTCTAGCCCAAACATCTTCATAAATCTCCAGACCACAAATTCAACTCGACATTGACCTCCTGATTACTTCTTTCAAGATGAAGCTTCTCTCCACTACAACCCTGGCTTTCTGCCTAGCATCCAAGACCTTCGCAGGCCCTGTAGCATGGAAAGACAACTCACCACGCTCTATTGATGATCACACCCTTGACAAACGTGCCACGGTCAGCGCACTGCCGCTAATCGATCCACTCTGCAACGGCTACTCCGTTAGCGTCTCCGAAATCTCACTCGCAGTGGATCAGGGTGCAAATATGATGGGCAACAACGTGCAAAAAGGTGAGCTCTCAGCCCCTGAAGCGGTCAGCACCCATCAAGGCGCTCCCGCCACCTGACCATATCTTGCTCTTTTTTCTTTCTAACCAAAATACTCACTGCAAACCCAACCAGGTAGGGGCAAATACCCACACCAATTCAATAACTACAACGACGTCTTCTCCTGGGCCAACTGTCCTCGCCTGGATCAACAAGTGTTCTACGAATATCCCGTATTGAGGAACGCGCCGAACCCCTGGCTTCCGGCCGGTAATACTCAGCTTGGCCCCACGGAGCCTGACCGGGCGATTTTCCAAGCAAACAGCGCTACTAGGGTCACGTATTGTGGTATGCTCACGCATGACGGGGCTCCGGCTGCGGGGCAATTCATTCAGTGCATTTGAGACCGGCCATGAGGTAGAAGCCCTGGCTTCCTATGAGCGGAGAGAGATGGAGTACGCTAGAATGAGAGAATATGTGAACGGGACTCGTCAGAACGTGCCGGTATCAGAAATTGAATGTACTAAATGCGGCGTTAGTGTTTTCCTATGTATCAAAGGCAATAAGAAAGGAGGTCCATATTCATATCTTGTATTGCCCTCCCAATTTCACTCACACGGAACGATGCAATTGTTGCCTTGATTCCCTCGCAATTTAACGAGGAGAGATGGGCTTTGCGTCAGATGTCACACACATGAGTGCAGTCCTCGTCCATCCCATGTCTAGATCCCCACATCCCTCTCCTAACCAGCTGTTCTAGTGTGGTTACGCTCATCGCGAACAAGGGACACATTGACGAGATCACATCTTGTGACTTGTTTCGTAGCGCAATAGCGCGACAAAGTACGTTTATCATATGATTAATGCAGTATATTTACTACGTAGTTCTGTAGGTCACCTCCTACAGTACTAAAGCAGCGTGGCTATTTATAGCGAGCAAGGTCTAGCTTCAATCTGCCAAGGCTTCCGCTATCATAGATAAGAGCGGAGGCACGCTCCGTAATTGTCCACCTTCTCTACCCCAGAGTCTGAACCTCTACAGTAGCCACTCTCCTACGAACGCTGTCGATATAAAAATGCCACCGATTCCACCTCTCTTTACTCTTCCTATCACCCCCAGTGGACGTATAACCTGCACTCAGCCCGCTCAACGCATCTACCTCCTCAGCTTCGACTCCCCACCCGACAACCGCTTCACCCCTTCCTTCTGCGCCACCTTTCACCTTGCCCTGGACATCGTAGACCACAGATTTCCACGAGGCGTCGTCGTGACCACATCATCGATCACGAAGTTCTACAGCAATGGCTTGGATTATGAGAGCGCGGTCAAGTCGCCGACGTTCTTCTCCGAGAGCTTATATCCCCTCTGGAGACGCCTGTTGACGTACGTGACACCTTGCTTTCCTCTCAATCCAGGCTTTCTGGAGTGGTGTAGCTAATCAGATCATCTCCGGATACATACAGCTACCCGATGCCCACCGTCGCCCTCATCCCTGGCCACGCCTTCGCAGCCGGCTTCATGACGGCCATGATGCACGACTACCGTCTCATGAACCCGCACCGTGGCTTCCTCTGCCTCAACGAGCTGGACTTCGGCGCTCCTCTTAAACCTCCCATGGCGTCCATCTTTAGACAAAAGGTGCCAAACCCTAATACGTTCCGGACGATGGTGCTCGAGAGTCGGAGATATGGGGCGCTCGAGGGGCTCAAAGAGGGGTTCCTGGACGGACTGGGCGGTGTACCTGAGGCGATTGTATTTGTGCAAGAGATGCATCTCCTGGATAGGGCGAAGAGCGGGGTTTATGGGCAATTGAAAAGGGAGATATGGGGGGAGACTGTGACATTGCTAGATAATTACAGGGCTGGTGAGCAAAAAGCACAGGTTGAGGCCCAGGAGCAGGAACAGAGACAGGCTGAGGAGAAGAGGCGGGTTGACGAATGGGACAGGGCCATGTCTGGGGGAATGTCGAAATTGTAAGATGCAGGACTCTGTCATATGGTGATTGAGATGATTGAATGAGAGGATGCGAAAATGAGGGATCAAAAGCGGTTACGGGAAGATGGCTGTTCTCCTGGATTGGTCTCGTGACTATCTTCTGGCCAGTTGCGGTCGGGTTCCAGATTGGGATTAACTTGGACGACTATAAAAGGACTAGATTGACTTTTCTCAACCACATCGAACACTTTGGACATGAAGGCATGGCTATAATGAGTGAACTCAAAACCATACTACTATGTACATCTCCTCGCACCACAGGGCTTTGAGGGAAAGGGCCGAGCCGTTGTGCCAAGCAATGTGACGTGCAGGAGGCGTAAAAAAACGGCCCAAACGGTCAACGACGATGAGCGTGCTCTGCATATCGGCAAAATGCTGGTCACTTGCTGCTAACAGTCTGCTGAAATTACTAGTATTAGGCAGACGACCTAATACTCTCAACTTCCTGGCTTCGAACCTTTCCACTCCACACTATGCTCTCTTCAAATCGGGAGCCCGAACCCCCAACGACCTCACAGCCCCCGGTCTACAGCAGCCTCGAACTCCACACCCCAACCACCCTCCTCGCCTCCCCTCACCTTCCGGCCCTTTTCAGCCTTATAAATCATGCCTTCGACTACTCCCACAACAAAGACGGCTTCTCTCACCTCCCCCGATCAGAAAAAGCACGACTACAAACCCACGCCCAACTAGGCGAAGAAGTCGGCCCCAACGGCTTCATCCTCATCATGCTCCAAACACCCAACCCCCCGTCTCCTTCATCCCCAGCCGGAACAGCAACAGAAGGTTTCCTCTCACCATCCGGCCATCGCATAATCGGCACCGCATCCGCAAAACCCTACTACCCCGGCGCCCCCATCGCCTCATCCATCGACTCTTCAAACGCCACACACCTCTTCAAACGACCGCCTCCCCCCAACCCTCATCCTGAAGCAGAAAACAGCTCCACCCCCCAATGGGAGCTCCTAGCCATGGTCGTTGACCCCTCCCTCCAAGGCCGCGGTCTAGCAACCCAGCTAACGAACCTGACCATCGACGAAATAAAACGCCGCTGCGGTAGCGATCTACACCCTCCCCCCTCCAATCCCTCCAAAGCGAGCCAAAAGGATAAAATCACATTATTACTCTCAACAATGAAAGATTTAAATGAAAACTACTACCTGAAAAGAGGCTGGACGACAACAGACACACGCTCATTCCCACCCGGCACCATGGGCTCGAGGGACGGCTTCAGTGTTGTCGAAATGTGCAAGACCATAGCATTATAAGTTATCTACCTAACAATAAATAAACGTAAATCCTTAACCATACCTTGAAGTCTTAAAGCAAATCAAGATATTCAAAGCCGCTACAACTTATAAGTACCTCACCCAAGAAGCTAGAGGTTGGTTCCCGTTACCGAAGAAACCATCACACTCATTTCCCCTCTCCCCTCTCCCCTCTCCCCTCTCCCCACGACACCTCCGAACAACAGATCCAAAAACTCATAAACATAGTCATCCCATGTCCTAGTAACTCGCGTACTCCTCTGAGCCAGGCAGGATCTAGGATAGATACCTGTGAACTACTCTAGAAATCATGAGCCGATATCGTAGGAATATACTATTGTGCCAGAAACGAAAAGGGGTATAGTTCAACGGCTAACCTATGGCAAAAAGGTGAGTCTGTTATTGGGTACTAGATTTGAATAGTAGAGATGTATATACTACACCATCATCTCAAACCTCTTCCCCACGTCTGAGCTCAAACAAGTGGAACACAGACATTTGCCTACCCCTACCCCTTCACATCCTCATTCATATCGAACTGGAAATGATACCTAATAGTGATTGCACAATCGGTATAGCGGTTTCGCTTTTCTTTTGATGCAGTGTGAGGTGTTGTGGGGATGTTGTGGATATTTAAGTTATATATGATTTACATAATTTATATACACCCCGAACTAGGATTGTGGGATCGAGAAAGGAGAAGCGGCGACGGAGCACCGTAGCGCAGCAAGGGAGCGATTGTTCTGGTCTCCTCATGCTAGGAGTTCGCACCCGACCCGGCTGCAGCTGCTCCTCTTTATTTGTAACATCTATCTATAATGTTGCCTGAGGTATATCAGTCTCAAGCAATCCACTTCCATCCCTTCTCCTTTCCATGAGCCCACCGTACCCCAACACAACACACCGTCGCGCCCACCAAGAGTGCTCCATCCCAATACGCAATACCAGCATACGCTCTACTTCCCTCCTCCGGACTCCCAAGCAGCTGCCCTCCAACCGGACTCCCAAAAATAGTGCCCAGGCCCCTCACGAAAAGGATAAACGCATTCACAGCAGCATACTGCCGGATGCCAAAGACCTCGGCGATGAGCGCCGGAAACAGCGCATAGTACCCGCCGGCAGAGAAACTGTAGAACGCGATGAAAGCCAGCCAGAGCGAGAGAGAGGACGAGGTGGTTATGAGGACGCTGGAGAGCCAGAAGGCGAAGACGCTGGATGCGGCGAGGAAGAGCGTCAGGACAAGCGTGTTCTGCCGACCGAGGCGGTCGCCGGCGTAGCCGGTCAAGATGCGCGACACGGCGTTGATGGCGTTGCTGGCGGCGAGAAGGTTGCTACCTTTGGAGGCGGAGAGGCCGAGGATTACGGTGTAGGAGGGAATGAAGGCGAGGGGGAGTTGGGCGCCGGCCGCCTGGAGGGGGTTGAGGGTCAGTTACGGACGCTTGAGGATGGCTGCAAGGAATTGAGACTGAGATTTAAAGCAGTAATCTCAGGGGCAAGGTCTTCAGAGTCACAGCCAACACTGTTCCATGAGGAAAACAAGGCAATGGCTTCTCGAGCACAAACCTGGAGGGCCGCGGCCACAGCACAGAGAAGGAACGTCGGTCTCGAGGCCAAAGCACGTGAGACATGGGTATTTCGCCTCTCCGGGCCTTCTACGGTCGGGATTGCTGCAAATTGACTCCGTGGCACCGCCCAGGCGGTTGGTAACCCGGCGATCAGATTGAAGCCGGCATAGATCCTGAGGGTCCAGCGACCACCGACGGCGCTGAGTAGCGCCCGAATCACGGGTGAGAGTACGAGACCGCCGATGCCGCCACCGGCTAGCATCTAAGAGATGCACCGCAGAATTAGTAGTAGTATCTCTGGAGAACTTCAGGGGGAAGACTGCATTGTCCAAGCAGCTGAAATACAGCTGCAATTCAGGACAGAACGACATGGTGTGCCCTGACGCCCCATTTGAAAAGGAAAGAAATGGAATGACGGACGGAAAGCTTACAAAGCCCATGGCCGTGGCACGATGGTTGGTGAAATACTCAGGCGCAGGAGCCAGTAGCGGGAAGTACAGGAGTGACATGCCAAAGCCAACCAAAAACCCCTGTGTGAGCAGGAGCTGCCATATAGAATTGCTGACCGAGGCTAGCGCAAACCCAGCGGACACTATGAGTACCCCTGAAATGGTGATTGTCCGTGGTGCCAGCAAGCGCGAGATCCTGCGCCGCCATCGCCGAGTCGAGGGCGTGGCTGGGGCCCAATTTCCATGCTCAATACGTGAAATGACAGGATTCACGAGGATGCCGCCTGCCCAGGTAAGGCCATAGCACAGCGAGCCTACGAAGGCGAGCAGCGCCGTCGGCGGTGAGGCCTGTGAGGCCGGGGAGGGCACCAGGACATCTTGGCTGGACGAGAGGTAATACTCTTGAAACACGCCAAAGCATTGATTGTAACCTATTGTGAGGGCTATAGCCACAAAGGCAGAGGAAAGAACTGCGGCTTGCTTCTTGCGTGATATTGGTGGTAAGACCGGCGCTGGAGTCAAGTCCGACTCGGATATGACTTCAGATCTGGCATGCAGGGCTGTGAGCGGGATTGTTTGATTTTGTATTGCCATTGCCTGTTCAGAGAGGAATGAACAAGGCGAAGTCGAGAAGGAACAAGAGCAGAAAATAAGAACAAGAAGATGTTGCAATGGGAATAAGGGCAACAAGGAAGGATGGAGATGGCCCTCCAAAATGCTGACTCATCCCGCATTTTGGGAGCCAGCTGTGCCTCGAGTCAGTAGAATAGATTCAAAGCAACATATATTAGCCTTGTCTCGGACAGTTCAATCTTACTGATTCGCATTTGACGAGATTGTTATGCTAGCTCTATCTTCATGCGCAGAAAAAAGTAGTCAAGACACACGGCTCGTAGTGAGCATACAAGAAGTATTGAAACCGCGAATGGAACGTTGCTGATGGGATCGACATGGCGTGCCGTCTGCGGCAGAGCAACTGACCGACTTTGAGCAAAGGACGTCACCAATCATCAGTTGAACGGCATTACTCATGGGTACTGGGATATGGGGAAATGCAGGGTTTCAGCCCTACGCTAAGACTCTTGTTTTAGCATCCGTGCTGAAATCCTGCACTTCCCAATACGGAGTACCCCCGAGTGGGTAAGAATCTTGCTGCATGTCCGTTTAGGAAATTGGGGGCCACTCATGCCGCCGTGGGATTCTTTATACCCTTGCCTTGTCAAAGCGGGTGTGCGGTCATGATCGTCCCAATCTGCCCCTGCAAGGCGCAACAAAGCGGTGTAAACCACTTCCATGGCTATCCTGGCCTTTAGTATAAGACTTACGTATATATAATGACGTGTTTGTAGGTCCAGTTAACGGGCTTTTCAATGCCAGTCTTTTTCATACTTTCTTCGTACAACCACCAAGCACTGTCGTCCGAAGCTGCCTTTTCCTATCTCGACCATAAACTTTACTCATTTCCTTATACTTGGAAGAGAAGACGTTCATCGCAACATAATGTCCTCTCTCAAGCACCCTTCGCCAGGCTCCGAGGAGTCAGAAGCCGAAAAACTGTACTTCTCTTACGGCAGCAATATGCACCTTCAACAGATGGCGGCACGCTGTCATGATAGTACGCTATTTGCTAAAGGCATACTCCGAAGTTACAAATGGCAGATTAATAGCCGCGGTGGTGCCAACGTGATTGATGGAGATCGGGCAGACTTCGTGGAGGGCATTGTTTTCACGGTGTCACCCAGCGATGTCCGAGCTTTGAGACATTACGAGGGCGTCAAGCAACAGTTCTATGCTGAGAAAGAATTTGATATCGAAGTTGACCATATCCTAGATACGGCACTTGAGGGTAGGAAACCCGCCGATGCGGCTAGAATTCTGGCACTGCACAAATCCGAATCCAGGTTGACCGAATCAAATTCCTCGGCCGATGCCGCGATTCCAGGGCAGAGTCACACAAATTCCAATAGCACGGCGGAAGATACAAATCTGCAAATGTCTCGGGAATGCCCAACCACGTCGCATCAGAGTGGCCCGGAGCCAACGTTCAAGTTTTCTCACGAGAAGCCAAGCACGAGCAAGGCTGAAGAGCCAGGTTCGCTGACCCGTCACCGATTCAAACAGCTCAGGGAGTATAAGCTAACAACAAGCAAGGTTCTGTCCACCAGAATGACCAAAAATCAGAACGGATATCTCATTACGATACCCCAAGCAAAAACAAGATCACAAACCCAGGTTCGTCAATCCTTTAGCGGCTCAAGACAGCCCGGACGTGTACTAATAACAGAAGAGGGCGAAAAAGCAATCCGGAAGGCACTGATCTACATTAGTTATGAACACCAGTTGCCCGGCGACATCAGAGAGGAATACATCGGCCGTATGCAATTGGCAATGGCAGACGCTCGCATGCTTGGAGTTTCTCAAAATTATCTCGAGACTTCATTGCATCCCTTGGTCTTTGGCAAGCGAACTGGTGCTCGGCCGGATGAAGTCCGATCTTGACTGCAAAGACCTGCTCCTAGGGCCCCAAGCCTAGATACAAGCCTGAATGACGAACAAATGACGCGAGCTGCTTCGTGAAGAGTTGGGGGGAACCAATAGATTTCTTAGGAGATAGGTACTTAATAAGTTATAGATTAGGATAATAAGGTAAAACCTCGACAAGGTGGGGGTTTGAAGGTAATCAGGTACCCGCCCCGACCCGCCCCGTTCCGCTGGCGTATGTATATATTCAGTTGCACCAAGTCAGGACTACTTAGACATAGTAATCATGTGAGGATTTACGGATTCTCTCCGCATGAATGTTTTAGCACGAAAGTCTATCTATCAACGCCAGACAAGCCTTGCTGCTTGGATCTAAATCCTTGTTACAAACACTTCTCCAAGACACTCCTACCCAACTGATAGCCTCGGATCAGTTGTCTGTACTGTGCTCCATCCACACTTTGCAATTCCTGGGCACATTCTGCCAGACTCTGCCTCTCTCTCACCACAATGGCCCCCAATGCAAGCTGACTCTCCTGACCCAGCAGCTCAGGCGCCTTCGCAACAGCAACCTTGAGCTCCAAGAACGCTAACGCTAGGCCTAGAAGCAAGCCAAGATTCGCGCTGGGCCGCGTACTCCAGCGCAGCATATTGTGCGCCAGACCGGCGCTCTCAGCGCCTTGGCCTTGGCTGCCCGTCAAGAGGAAAACGTCCTGCAAACACGAGGGCGTGGCACTGATGGCCCAGCCGGTGCGGGTCACCAGCTCTAGGCCGATGTCGACCAAGCTAGGGCATGAGAGCCGGTTCATCTCGTCCATGCCGGCCACGATGTGGTTTTCGATGGCGAAGCCGGCTTGGGCGCGTAGGAGACGCAAGATGCTGGCGTAGAGTGGGGACGCGGTCCGGGAGGGTGTGTTGATGGTGTTCTCTAGGAGGCCGATGTGCGCGAACCAGAGGGCTATTACGTCTGATAGTTGAGCGTTGGACGGTGGAGTCAGGGGTTGTTGTTCTATCCGAAGCTCTGAGTCAGAGACAGACTCCTGAGATCCTGTCATGAGGCTCCCTGTGTCTATCTTGTCCGCACCGCAAGCCATCACAACCGGATGGTGACGAGCCGGGTCTTGGAGCTCGCCCACGGCCTTCTTGGAAGCCAGCGGCTTTCTGCGAGAGAAGCTCCAGTACAGCCAAGCGTTATTCTCGGGTTCCAAAGAGTCGATCCACGCGGTGAGAGCAACGACCTCGTCGTGTGTGAAAGCGCCAAACATGCGTCCTTCCCACGACAGCTCCCGCAGAAGCAGGCTCTTGCTGCTCGCTCCGGGATAGATCCACGGCTTGGCCTGGCTCAGTGCCGTCAGGAGCTCAAGGCGTTGCCGCGGGTGCGGATGCGCCCACATGCTCGGAGCCAGCCACTTGGCCAGGGTTTGACCCCCAATACGCACCCGGCTTTGGCAGTGGAATTGGTGTGAGACTGACGCCTTGGCTTTGAAGATATCGATCACGCGGGCACCGAGGGGGTCAAGTGGTGTGCTGGGGGCGGCGAAGCCTGAAATCGTGACCGCGGAGCTTGAGCTTTCTCGTTCGTGAGAAGGAGAACTTCCCAGGGTCTGAGACAAAGTATACCCGACCTGGACTCGCTTCCATGCCTGCTCCAGAGCCGCTTCACCCTCAGTAGCTCGCACCATATCAAGGTAGCGCGTGACGGTGTGCGTCGCCATGGCCACGTGTCCGGAATCAGCATTGTCGATAGCGATGTGGATGAGGAAATAGTAAGGATTGATGCCGAGGGCCTTGAGCTCATGCGTCGCTCGCATGGTGTCCAGGGTGATGAGCTCGTAGTGCAAGTTGAAGCCGAGGATCTCGGGGAGGAATTCATTTGGGAACAATGAGATCAGAAGCTGGCCTACGGCAGCTTCCCAAGCACCGTGATTATTCACCCCATCCCAGAGGCACGGTTTGATGAAGTCGGCGCTGTGGCCATCTGGAAGGCGGCACCCGATATTTTCCAGAAGTTGGCGGTAGAGATAAACGTGGTGCTTGGAGAGATCGCCATCACCGAGCTCTTCCGACAGGATCTGCCAGGCAGCTTTGGTGACGCTCCGGAGGGCAAAGGGAGAGGTGATCTTGTGTATGTGGGCGAGCCAGGCGCCGTCGACAAACTTGACGGGAGCCTGTTGGACCAGCCATACCTTGGCGGCTTCTGCTGTTGCGAACAGCTCAGGGCTTTGTCCCTGCTTTCTTCGCTCCATGTAATTCTCCCACTCCGTCAGGACTCTATCATGCTCGTCCTCGAGAAAGGTCCAGATCCTCTCTGGATCGTAGCGCTCGATAGAGAGAATACTATCTCGAGGCTGTTTGAGGGCGACTGAAATACCCCGCGAGAACATAGCCAGGAGTTCTTCTCGGGCTGGTTCGAGCACATCTCGGTGGTCTTCGAGATGTTGAAGCTGAAAGAACATGTTCCGATACCATTGTATTGATTTCGAGGCTGTAGAAATTGACCTCAAAGTCTTCACATCTTGGGACGTGGCAGCTTGGATACTGCTGGTGGACGCATGAAAGTCTCTTTTTTTACTCAGTCTGAAGAAGTAAAGGATGGCGAAGAGCAATACAACCAGCAGAAGTGCAAAATGAGATATCTTCGAAATGGGAATATCCATGTCGAAGACCATTCTGGTTGAGGGGCCGTGAGACGAATGAATCGTTTTTTTCTGCAGTGGTCCTGATCTTTACGAGCAGGAATCTCGGACAGAATTTCAAAGGACCTGTTCTTCGGGCACATCCCTACAGCCGTATCCACCCTGCCTACCTTACAGCTGACGACCTCGCATCAGGCCACTGAGGCTAGTATTCTCACATTGTGTCACATCTCGGCAGGCGATCCAAACTCCGAGACTTGGGATCTGTCACCCCATCTTGATCCTTCACCCCCTCTCAATCCTTCGCCCCCTCTCAATTCTTCACCGCTACATCAAGACAGCTCAGAACTTGTAATCTATTACGTGAGGCTGCCACTTCGCGTACACCCCTATTCCCTTCGGCCCCTTCACAATTCGCTTAGGGAACACCATGTCAAGCTTAGCGGCCCGCCTGCAGGGGTAATCCCTAGGTGTAAGCCGTCATCGCATAGGCGTTGTTCTCCGCGGTATAACGCCACCAACAACACCGAAGTCTATACGTACCGGCGGGGCAGAGCTGGATCTACACTCAGGGGAGGAGTAGGAATATGCTACATCTACACTAAAGAGTAGTAGGACATTAGCGCTGACTCGGACCTCCTCCGGCCCCGCCACCGGGCCGCCTGACACGGGCGCGGCTTGCAGTGGGTACATACTTTAGGGGTCTCCGCCTAGGGGTTCCACCCGCAGGCAGGCCGCTAAGGCTGACATACTTTAGTGTTCCCTAAGCCTAACGCGAAGGGGTATACGCCGAAAGGAATAAACATGTTCGCGTACAGGGATGGGGTGTACGCGGAGTAATCATCATTCGCTTAGGTAGGAAGCTAAAGTACCTATACAGCCATCAGTAGCATATTTCCGCCTGTTAACGGGTGCACGTTGGAAGGAGTAGCTTCCGCATCGGGCCATGTTACCGTATGAAATATACGCAGGGTTGGAATGAAACGCTCCGTTCCCGAGAGGCTAATTGTAAGTTTCTGTGGGCGATCTTCACCTCTCTGCCGAGCGTAGGATTCGAGGTTGCAGCATATAGTGTGAAAGTCTACTCTGTGACAGCTGGCATGTGTAGGATCGTCATTTGACAGGATGTTTGGTCGGCACGTGCGGTTGGGATTGGTTTGATTGTCATCTGGCGAAGGGCCCCGTCAATATGTGCAATGCAACCCAACTTGCAAACGTTATATCTAACTATCTAACTCCGTATTTCCCAGCTTTAGCTCACACGTCGAATCCTCCACATGTGCAGCAGTCTAAGCCTTGTACGGCCGCAGAAGATAGATGATTCCATTTCTCACTCTCTTAGCCCCCGGCGGAGCCACCACTCGGTGCACAGTCGAGTGCAGACGTCCTCCAGATTTTGCCGCAAGCTCATCGGCGACGTTGATGAGAACGGAACCCTCGATGACAGGGACCGTCTCCCAGGCCTCAGTCTGGTCCCCCTTTTCATCGTAAATGGGCACCTGCGTGGTCACCTCGTCATACCATAGCAGCGTGGCCAGACCGAAATCAGTGTGCCACGGGTGAATCACCGTGCCGGCTTCGTGGATCGGGGGCTTGAACACCAGCTTGAGAGCGGTGTCGCTGGGAACGGTAGGATCGTCGCTCAGCTCAGGGATCTTGATGTCTACGGCAGCACAGAGCTCAGCGAGGACGGTCTGTACGGCCTCGTTGAAGATCTTGATGGTGCGGGTGATGCGCTCCTTTTCCGACTCGAAAGTGGCGGGGAGGACCCATTTGCCGAGTTGGAACTCATCCCGCGCGATCTGTGTTGGATCAATCAGAAAAAGACTGTGATGAGAGGTTGTTCAAAGCACGGACCTCATAGTACTCGAACCCCTTGCCGACGTGGTAACTGTATGCAGAAAGATCTGTCAATCGAGACGGGACGCCTGCATGTGATGATGTCTTCCTTACCCTCGTTCCATTCCCTCGCGAAGGGCTTGAGTCTTCTCCTCGGAATCTTGAGGAAGATTGAAGAATTCATTCCCGGTCTTGAAAATGGTCCGCACGTCCTCAAAGACTGCCTTCGTCCTGGGACCTCGGAGGTCCAGGTAGAACATGCCCATCGTCTGGCTAGCCTGCACGAGTTTCTGGATCTCGGCGGCATCTTTGTTCGCTAGTGCTTCGTAGTCGACTACGGCCAAAGAAGCCATCTTCTCCGGAAGAGTTTTGGCGGTCATGGTGACCTTTAGAAGAAAGGATGGGGACTGACAATGGAATCTGGGATGTGTGATGAGCTGTATCAAAAGCTACCAAGTAAGAAGGTTGGCAAGTCAACAGTACAAGACAACAAAAGAGAATGATGCATACTCCAAAGACTTAAATAGAAAAGCGAAAAGCCTAGCTCGCGGACTATTGCGGACAACCTCACCAATAGTTGTCTACTCAGCTTCTAGGTGCTAATCTTGGGCTAAAGACTACATAGGTGGCGGACTATGCAAGAGTACGGTGAGCCTCATGTTATGTGTCACCTTCCTATCAGGGACAGTCCCTACTTACATTCGTAAGTAATTTACCACATATTGTTTGACTATTTCGGCACCGACATTGTAGCTATTGTTCGGAAATTAGCCAGGCGCAAGTCGCCTACAGTTCCCCACTTGAGGTGAAGTGTTACATCGCGGTGAAAGACTAGTGCTTACAGGAACCGTTGTTTAGCGCTGATAGTGGAGATCTGAGGATTATCTACTAGTCCTTTACTAATACTTTCATAACGTCAAAGCTGCACTTCACACCAAAGCCGGCGGGTTGTTCAATCGTCATATCAGCATACAAGCCCGAAGGACCCTATGTCTGACAGGGTTTGTATGACGACTGCCTTGCGTTGCGACGCATGCTCTGCTCTTGAAGGAGGTCTGAACTCACCGAGAAAACCAACCACAAGATGGAAGTCCTTCTTGGCCACTGGGATGAGAGGGAAACCTCAGTGCATTAGCCGCTGGCAGGTTGATCATCTGAACTATTGCCGATCACGTCGTTTCGACTGGCATTATTGCTCCTTGCTCCGAGTCCTGGAGTAGACGGAGCTGCAACTACATCTCCGCCGTTCCCGGCCCCACCACCACCAGCACAGGAAGCCACCGAGAATCATTCCCTACCTAGAAGCACAGTGCACTCGTCGCCGCCATGTTCGAGAATATGGTGAGCCATTGACTCTATCACATATCATAGTAGCCGGCGAGCCCCTAACTCATTTACTAGAGCAACCCAGCGCGTCACGCCTTGAAAGAGAGGGAAGTGACCTTTGATGCCAGAGTCAACTCAGTTTTGGAATCTGATTGCCCAGGAAGGCTGAGCCTGGAATTAAGAGTCCAAGAGACCTTCTTGAGAGCCAATGTTGACGCCAAGGTCATTGGAGAAGTGGCATGGGAGAAGGCTCAGAAGCTGACCCCTGAGTCCATTGTTCGCGTGGCAGGCCACATTCACCTGCTTGGTGAAAAAGCTCAAGCCAATGGCCACAAAATTCATGCCAACGGCCACGGGCACGCAGTTTCAGACATTGCCAACGCAGTCCATGTGGTCGATTTAGCTGTAATCGCACAAGCGTCTCCAAACCTGCCCTCATTCCACAGAGATGAAATCTCCGCACTTGGACTCGAGGAACGCCTTAACAACCGCATCCTCGACGTGCGAAATGCCGCCACCGGAGCCATCTTCAAACTCCATTCGGGCATGTGCCAGCTGATTGTCGAGTTTCTCTGCTCGAACGGCTTCCACTGGATCCATACGCCACGTATCATAAGTGCTACCATCGCGGGTGATAACGAGTTCTTCCATCTACCCTATTTCGGCCGTGATTCCTGGCTGGCCCAGAGCACCCAGCATCACAAGCAGATGGCGCTTTCCATGGATATGCAGCGTGTGTTTGAGATCGGTCCCGTGTTCCGGGCCGAAATCAAGTCTCGTGCATCTGCGAGGCATATGACTGAGGTAGACACTTTTCTCTCTTGTTCTATCTCTGTTTCCGCTGCTCTACGTTATCATTGGAAATTACCATTGACGCGCGATCTACCATAGTTCACTGTCCTGGACATAGCCATGGTCATCCAGGACGACTACCGTGAAGCGGTCGAGATGGTTGAATCGATGCTGGTATTTGTCTTTAGGGGCCTCCAGGAACGCAAGCAGTATCGATACCTCACCGAGATCGTGGAGAGACTATATCCCTCTGCCAAGCAATTCCGTATCGGCCTAGATGAGCATGGAAAAATCCCACGTATCACCTTTTTGGAGGCCAGGCGCATCCTGCGAGAGGAGCTCGGCTTCGAAGCGGACGACAAGAAAGATTTCACGTGAGTAATCCATTGATGCCTTTATAACCCCCGTCTTCTACCCGTCTACCCCAGTCCTGATGAAATGCCTCCTGATCTAGCGACCAAGAAGAAGCCGCCCTCGGCCGGCATTTCCGCGCATCTCCTCATCTCGGCCAGACGGACCTGTTCACCATCGACCAATATCCAGCATCCATGCGCCAGTTCAACTCAGTCGCGAACCCGAACGAGCCCGGGCTCTCCAACACATGGGACACCATCGCAGGCGGGCGCGAGATCTGCTCGGGCAGCCAGCGCGTCAACTCGCACGACGAGCTTTGCGAGGCCATGCGCTCGAACGTGTGTGGCCCACCGCTGGATCCGGAGGCCGAGAAGTGGCAAGCCTACTTGAGCGCTTTCAAGGCGGGCATGCCCAGACATGGAGGTTGTGGGTTGGGTGTGAATAGGCTGCTACAAGCATTTCTGGGCTTGGATGATGTTCGCGAAGTCACTTTGTTTCCGAGAGATGTGAATAGGCTGGCTCCGTAGAGAGATATTAGTAGGCCAGGCTGCCTATTCCTTACTTCTAGTTTGAGTGCTTTTCTATATACAACATATCAAGTAGAGAATGCCTGTAAAATTCCAGATTTTTACGCTATGCACCTCCGCTACCTGGCGCTCATGGATTAGATGGTAGGTCAGCTAATAGAATCAGTTAAATCTTCTGCACCAATAGGCCGATCTACACGAAGTTGGATGCACTATGCTCCTTGAACCCATGCGCGTCCTTCGTACCATTTGGAATACATCACAGTCAGTATTTGCTGATTGGCTGGCAAGATATTAGGTATATTAGCAACGGGCTCTAGCGGATCAGACAGTCTTATCGGTAGCTACTACGCCTTATTAGGACTAGCGCGCCCGCTTAGCGAATATTAACTTCATGTACTTTACTTCATAAGTATCTACGAAGGATGATATTAAAAGTCTCGAGTTAGTACTAACAGGGGGTACACCAACATCTTACCAAGCTAGGAGGATGAGTCCGCCTAGAAACCGCACCCTGCTAATACGTACAGTCCCCGGAAGCAAGCTGAAAACCTTCGGCACGCTATCCCCTATAGTTTTTGCCGCTTGCTTAAGACTTTCGGTGTCATCCTCCTCCTTCCTTCTTTAGCCTAATTATCTTATCTATTCACCACCCCACGGACTCAGGACTTCCGTGACCAAAATAACAACTAGCCCCGCTAAACCTCCTCAAGCAAGTGTACCCTACCAGCCTTCCCCCCTGAATTACTAGTACATACATACCACCCCCCTACCTAACCTCGTACCTAACCTCCTACCTCCCACCTCCGTAACTAAAAACCTGGCTCTAATTTCCCTTACCTTACTTACGCTTTATACCCATATCCACAACCCCAGAAATCCTACCCAACTACCAATTCCAAAACGCGATCAACACCAAAAGTCTTACGCACTACTAGGGGTGGGTACAGCACTCGTCCCCATACGAAAGATCGAGTGTACGTCTTCTGTGTTAGGTTTCTTTTAAGGAAAGGGTGAGGTGTGAGATGTGGATATACAGATTATAGTTGCGATGACATAGATACAAGATACATAATATACATACCCATATCGACTTGAGATATATAACGCCTATAAGCCTGCGCATGCCTTTAAATGTCGATGATCTGCAGAAAGAGTATTAGAAATTCCAACAAAGACTACCGTCGATAGCGCAAACCAAGCACCATCGCTTATCGAGGGACATATCCCCTCCATGAGCATCATGCAATGAGCGTCCTTTTTCCACCAATCGACATGAATGTCATAAATCATGACACAGTTCCCCTGCTCCTCACTCCTCAAACATGTACAGATATCAAGACGCAGTAACACTCCTCTGCACCACCCTCCTCGCACCCCCACCCGCATCCCTCCCCCCAAACATCCTCCCCACACGTCCCTTCAACCCTCCACCATCCCCATGCCTTTTCTTCGTCGGGCTGGATGCCTCCAGAACAGTTGCACTCGGCGTCGCAACCTCATGTATAAACATTCCGTTCTCATATCTGACTTCGATAGGGCCTTTGTTGATATCCATCGGTCGCGGGTAGACACCGGCCTCGATTTCTTTGTGCCAGCTGGGACCGCGAATCATGGTAGGCGGCGGCTTCAGCATTGTGGCGGTGGACTCGGAGTCGCGACGGTTTTTGGCAGGTTTGAATGGTATCTCGTTGCGGGATTGAGAGCGGGGGTTTTCCTGACGGGATTGGGAGCGTGAGAATTCTTGTCCTTGTCGTGATGTGGAGCGCAGCATGAAGCTCTCCGAGTCTTCGCGTACGTTTTCGCGGGGGCCAGTGCGGCCGGGGGATTCGTGTCGTGTTTGCGAGTAAGACGGTTTGCGTGGTGGATCTTGCATTATTTGTGATTCGCGATAGCGGTGCAATGTGCGTTCCATGCTCTCGTTGCGGAGAACAGGGCCGGAGATGGACTCTTTCTTGATATGGCCGTTTGCTTGTTGCTGTTGAAGTGGATACGGTCCTTCCGGTCCTGGGGTCTTTTCTTTCTTGCGGCCGCGGGCGCCGCCTTTCATTAATTGGCCGATATGTGTTTTCGTCTCTTTGTATTGATCCAGTCCTGGTAAAGCGGGTAGAGGGCGGTTCAAGTTTGGTTCCCCATTCTTTCGAAGTTTAGAGGGCTCATCTTGATCCGGTCTTGTGCTACGAAAGGAGCTCCAGCTGTCCTTCCGCCGTAGGCCTCCCCGCCACCAGCCACTGCTACTTCTCCTGCTTGTACTGCTGCTTCGGCTGTGCGATCTTGAAAGCCCAGATGCAGATGATCGCCCTGATCGCATGCTATCCTGACTTGCTCGTGGTCTGATGTAGTGGCTTATACCGCTTCGAATGCTTTCCGATATGCTACCGGCTCTGCTCAGCGGTCTTTCATAATCTGAGTCACCATCACCTCCCCATCTCCTGGACCGTTTCGACGCCTTGCTCCCCGGTCTGGCTGCCCGACCACTTTTGCTATATTTCTCCTCCGCTAGTCGAAGGGCGGCCGTGTGATCCTGCCGTGCTTTGGCGTGGGCAATGGCATCTCCGCTTTGGCAAGAATCATCAGATGGCGTCCTTATGTACGAGTCGACTGACGGTTGTCTGTTGTCCGATATCCGCTTGTCATCGCCGGGCGTCAAGACAGCAGAAGTGACAGCAGTCGACGTTGGGCGGGCATGGTGGTCGTAATCGGTATTTGAGCGTGTACTGGATTTGCTTGATCCGCCCGATGGCTCATCATAGTCCACTGTAGCCGCAGCGGAGGTTTTAGGTCGGCCGAGCAAACTAGCACGAATGTGGTCAAGGACTGGCTCCTGACCCTCTGTTTGTTTGGCTTGGCTGTTCGTTACGATCGTTGCATGCACTGGCGGGAGAAGCTCCAGTCGGGTGATACTGCGAGTTTCTGAGGGCTGTCGATGGCGATCAGGGTCCACTTCTCTTTGCTTCCCCTTAGCCTTGGTGGATATCTTTGTGTGGGTTGGCTCAAGTGGTTCCATGGCTGGGCAGTAGATTTCTGCCGGTCTTGCACTGCTCGTAGGTCCCTCAAAGCTTGCATCTGCGTCCATGGGCGTGGCAGCTCGAGGTTCTGGTTTCGGACCAAGCGAGGGCACATCCTGGAATGGCCTCCGTGTAGAGTATCGTCTGGGTGGCTCCTTTCGAGATTGTTCTTTCGCCGCATCCGCGGTCTTTCCCATTCGGAGCTCTGCTTGCCGTTCAATCACCCTCCTCCGCTCAGGCTCGGCGTCTCTCGCGATCGCTCGCCGTGCTTCCGCCTCCACTTGCCGGGCCTTTTCCTTCTGCGCCTTCTCGTTTGCGCGCTGCTCCGTTCGGGCCGACTTGATCTCCGCTTTTTGTGACTTGACATCGGCAGCACGAGCCTGTGCTACGTACTTCGCTTTCCGTTCCTCCTCAAATACCCTGAGTGTTTCATAATGAGCTGGCTCTTCATCTGGATCCGGAGGGTTTGTTTCGTTCACTATGACGGCGCATGCTTGCCGCAGATCGAATATAAGCTGTGGGTGCACGCTGGGACGTTCCATTTCGGAGGGGGTCGGACTGTAGGGTGGAGAGGTATCAATGTCGTAGTCTGTTCCCGCGTCAATTGCTGGCGACGACGTTTTCTATCATCTTGTCAGCTCCCATGTTCCTCTTCGTAGTCCGACAATGCCGTTTTCAGATGGCCAGCGTTGCATAGAGCAGTCTTGGGTGGGGTGCAGGAGACTCACAAGGCGCAGCGAAGAGAAGGAGAACTTCCGTTTGGAAATGCCCATGATGGAAATTTGGCGGGGTTGCTGACACTCTGTCAAAGGATCGCGGATCACTTCCTGCTCCACAGCGTTGAGATATGGCTGTGCCACGATAGGATCGGGCGAAGTCGCAACGGTTGAGGGGCGATGCAAAATCCGAGGTGAAACTCGTCAAACGCCAGTCCTTGGTCACTCACGACATTAAGAGACTGGGGTAATAGTATATTCAGTATCAAGCGGAAGATGTTGTCACGACGGGGAAGAGGGGAGCCGTTTACTTTTCTGCTACTACTTCTAATTCCCCCTACTATTCACTCCTGGCCCGTCCAATTTTCGTAGAACTTAACTACCAAACAGAGTTTGCGAAGCAGGATTAAGACCAAGGCTAGTGGCACTTGCACATCGACGATGCCACGCGAGTTCAATCACGACCAATAGTAGTGCGGAGCAGCAGGTCCAGCGGTCCAGCCCGTGGTAGGTGCGCCTTTAGCACGACATCGTTGAATCGTCCGGATCCCTGCATCGCCCTGTCGCTTGTTCCTGTCCACTGCCGGCCTCTCTTGTCTCGACCTGTCAAATGCGCCGAAAATTGGGCTCGGCGATCTGCAAAAGGGTTAGCTGTGAGGGACTTTCCTCCTCCATGTCTGGCCGAGAGCTCGGAAGTCGGTCAAAGCTTCTGATAGGAGGTAGTTATTGATACAAAGAAGACAAAAGGAACGGGTGGGCATGGACTGGCCTTGAATGCTGGAAACCCTGCCAAAACATTCAGTACCAACGATCACTCGCAAGCAAGGCACATTCCACCAGCTCGACCGGCTCGACCGGCTGGCCTCTAGCGACCGCGCCATGCATCCTTTTCCGAAGCAGTCTGCAATATACAGCTCATGCTCACTTCACAAATGCATAGATATCATGTAGGCGCGTGTGCTGTCCTAACATGGATAATGCTTCCAGCTGTCTAAATCATCGTCCAAATACATACATCTTACCCGTTCCAGATGCAGAGGACTTCCTGCAAACTATTCCCTTAAACTCCTCTAGAATGCAACTTCCGTCGCTGTGGATGCCATGATTTGGTACAGAATTCCCTACTCTCACTCCGTGAACTGCCGCTTCATCTCCTGGCTCTCTTGCTATCCGAAAAGTTCCTCTCGTTCTGTCCTTCGTCCCCACGGCCTCTCTTCCTACCACTCCCGCCCCCATCCCTCCTGTCTCGCTCCTCCCGTCGATCACCACTCTCTCGCTGATCACGCTCTCGATACTGTCCCTCGTCCCTCCGCCGGCCGTCTCTTGCCTGCCCTCGATCGCGTCCCTCTCGCTCAGGAGCGCCACTACCGCCTCGAATGTTGCCTTCCAACGCTCCATGGCCTCCTCGGAGATCTCGCTCAGGGGGACCATCGTTGCCTCTGGCCCGGTGATCTCGCACGCCGTCTCTACCTTGTGCTGTCTCTCCTTCGCGATTCCGGAGCGTTGCTGCGGCTTGTCTGGTTTTGTCAGCCGAACGGCTTCGGTGTCTGTCAGACCGGCGGTCGCCTTCTCTTGGGCCATCTTGCGGTACACCGTGTCTACCGCCCCTGCCATAAGCGGTGTCGTCTTCTGACTGCTGAGGTGGTGGTCCATTCGGTCTCCCAGCAAATAGGTCTTCACGGGACAGTTGCTGGTCCGGTCTGGGAAAGCCTGGCGTTGGTGGAGCAGAGGTCACAGGAGAAGGGCCGTTGACGTTATTTGCACGACCGCCTCGGCCTCGGATACTAGCTCCTTGACCAGACCTCTCAGGCATGCTCGGCGCACCGGCCTGTTGGAGGACGTTCTGAATACCAGCAAAGGTACGTTTGTCTCTGCCACTTCTGTCATTAGGCATCGAAGGACCTGTCGGAGGCCCACGATTGTTTGCTGATGGGCCGACCGGACTGGGTAATAAGTTGTTGTTCGGTCCCCTAGGCGGCATTGAGACTGGAGGTGGAGCTTGCCTCGGCCCTATCCTGCTCTGAGCTTGACTCTCACTAGCCACAGCCCCGACACCTTGCAGTGCTTTGAGGCGGTCTGGGTGGATGCCAGCTGTATCCGGACTCTGAGCGGCAGGTGTGGGAGGCGCCGATGAGGTAGTAGCATTTGGTGGGAAAGGAGGCGGCTTTCGAGGGGACCCTCTCATCGAAGGCCCGCTTGGAGCTTGCCTCTCTTGCACTGGAGTTGCTGGTCCTGAATTTGGAGGAGGGAGTTGAGTATTGAGCTGAGGTTGGGGGGCGCTGACATTACGACCGCCTCGCTGTGGAGGCGGATGATTCCCGTTTGCCAATCGAGGACCCGATGGTATGTCATTGTCCGACGTAAGTCGACCGTACTGCGACTCTGGCTGCCTGGTACCGAAGCTGGAATCATGGCTTAATCGGCCGTGATTCGGGTCAAGCGGTGGCGCAGCAGTCGATGGCTTCATCGAGTCCCTAAATCTCTCGCTCGAGTTCAACGGACCAGAACCAACACTGGCTGGACGGCCGCCTGTTCGGGGACCAGTTGGGGCGTGTGGTTCTTCAAAGCGTGGCGGAACAGGACGTGCAGCCTCTTCAATTGGACGACGCCCGTTCATTGGTGGACGATCGCCGTATCTTGTAACGCGAAGATCATCTGCTCGTGATGGAGAAGGTCCTCGGGATCTGCGCTCAGGGTATGTATGTCCGTCGGGCCGTACTAAATCAGCGCGGCGATCAGGATGAATGTTATCGGACTGTCCTCGGTCGGGAGCTTGGCCATGGATGAGAGCGGCCCTAGCAGGGTCAACCGGATGCTGAGGAATTATCGGCCTTGGTGGAGGCATAGCCGTGTCTCTAGGCTGCTGCCTCAAAGTATCTGCGTCTCTGCGACCGAGATGCTGTTCAGGATATTGCCTATCTCCTACGGGCCTTTCTATTCGTTCGTCTCGAGCTGGGTATCTTGAATCTCGAGCATGTGGCTCTCCACGGCGATCATCAACACCAGATCGACCTGGCGGCGCTTTGTCATTGTTCCAGCTTTGATTCATGCGGTCTCTCTCCATTGCTTGTGCTCGTTCATGGCTATGCGAATAGGGTCCAGGTAACGAGCGGTCCTGGCCCCTATCTCGAAGCAGTTCTCTAGGCTCCCCACGCTCAGGATAGCGAGCATCCCTGACATAATCATGCGGTCCACGATCGCTAGCTCTCGGATACAAGCGATGATCACCAGCTCTTGGTTGCGATGGTTCTGGCTTGCTGGGAAGATTGTGTTGCGCCCGTCCATTAGAAGCGCCTGAAGATTCAGCCCGGTCGACATCAGGTCTGGTTGGAGGTACGAGATCTGAAGTTGGAGGCGGCGTCAGCTTGACTTCAGGTCTCGGAGCTGGTGACTCAATTCGCGGTGACCTGGGTACTTCTGGTATCGTGGTCGCCACCACCGGCTCAGCGCTTGGCTTCGGCGTATCCGCTGAGCTTCCGTTGGTAATTTGTGCGCTGTTTGAGGCCGTGCCATTGTTGGCTGGTGCATCTGTCATTTTCGCATCCTCGATCTCCCCATCCTCGGCATCAATTTTGTCGGAAGTGCCGTCCATTTTGGCGATACCATTGACACTGTAGTTCGTCGAGTCAGCAGATTGATCCCCGGGAAGACTTGAAGTATCAAGACTTACGATTCGCGGGGGCTTGGCTGAAATTCAGGAGCTGTAGGGTTCAAGGTCTTGAGTGCTTCTCCGTTGGGCCGTGGAGTTGATGGCTTCGCTGATGCAGATCGGGTTCCCGCAGTGTTCGAGGCGCCATTGTCATTATGTGCCTCGGATGGTTGTTAGATCTAGATCGTTAGACAAAGTAGGAATGCTCACTAAACTAAAGGCTTGTGGAAGTACCCAGTCCTTCTCCCGCCTCTTAAGTGCACCCATCAATGACATGGCTGCAACCTTCAAGTCTTCTCGAGACTCAGACTTATTCATATCCGTCATGCTATCCAGCAAGCCTTTTCCCATCCAATTGACAGCGGGGAAGTGTTGATTGATGTTGTTGAGTACGTTGACAGCGTTGCGGATATGCATATACTCGCCACTGCCTATACAGACCTTGATTGCAAAGCTGAGATTTCGATGCCACTTGAGGAGCAGCCTACGGAAATCTTCATAGTCCAAGAATGCATATTGGGACTTATCATTCCCCATTCTTTTAGTAAATCCGGGCAAGTCTTTCTTAACACCAAACGCCTCCTTCTCGTAATCTTTCTTGTTCGTATGCCATCGACTCAGGTATCGAAGCATCTCGTTGAGGAAACGGCCCAAATTTTCAGCTTCCTTGGCTGTACATAAGAACATCATTGATGTAAGCCTTTTCTCTTTGAAGAATTGGTCCAAGACACCCATAGTCCTGAAATTTGTTGCTCCAGACGTATGAAGAAATGTGAACATCTTGAATGTGTATAATGCATCCAGAGGCGATATCACAATCCTCGGAAAGAAGCACTGCTCAATCAATGCGACGTTGAATACTTCCCAGTTCCCAACAGTGCC